>ENA-OWNQ01000707-OWNQ01000707.1-gut-metagenome-genome-assembly--contig:-NODE-707-length-10545-cov-11.146542_pt1 | contig 10545 bp, 8 predicted proteins | sample MGYA00248252_ERZ651782 | MGnify/ENA primary metagenome ERZ651782 (study PRJEB26908, sample SAMEA4031705) | gut metagenome | biome: gut; feature: normal infant; material: stool | place: China | collected 2015... | reverse complement strand
GAGAGCGGTTTTTCAATTGCCTCAATGGCATCAGACGGATTCATACATGTATTCCCGGTGAAAAAAGACAAAACCCCGCGCACCGGAAAGGTGGCGGGGGATTCACGGAGATAATATCTGTCTGAAATTGTTTTTAATCGATGGGATTGTTGCGTATTAACATGAAGGAGATCAGGACTTATCCGTTACTGGGTGATCTCCTTCCATGAAAATACGCCGTTATTGTTAAACAGCAGGCTGATTTCTCCGTAAAGGGGAAAATATTTATCGGCTGCATGATTATCAGGTGTGTCTGTGTTTACTGCTGTGAGTATTTTTCAGTGTATTGTGGGGGAGATGTCAGTGGGAGATATTAAATTTACATTTATAATTATCTTACTTCTTCTGTGTGTTTTTTATAAGAGTGCACACGTAATGATATCTGTTGATACCATGTGGTTAAGTGTTTCCCTTCCTGGTCATGCGTAATGATTAAATGCTTTTGTGACACCATTCTTCCGGTCTGAATATTTATCCCGTTCTTTTTTATTTGTGCAGTGATACTGTCGGAAGAGAATTCAGTAATGTGAGGTGTCCTGGTCAGGATAATATCTGCTGAGATATTATTAGTTGAGTGTGTTTTTACTGAGCAAAAGCTGGCTTTTAATTCCTGTACTGAAACACTGTCGCTCGTCCGGGGTTAACTGAAACTGGATGATGATGTAAAATGAAGGCTGTTTTTGTGTTTGTCGAAGAAGTGTTATTTTAATCCATTCTCATCATTGGCTGGCGATTATACAGAAGTATTTGAAGAAAAAATGGTGCATTTTATCTGCGTCAGCAGGGAGGAAGTATTTTATTGATGTATCAGTATTAAATGGTTTTTGTTATTTATAAATATGTCATCCTGTCCATAGAATATTGTACTCAGCATACAGTGCAGGAAATGTAGTCTTCTTTATTTTATTCTTCTTCAGGAGGGGGGGGATTCCTGAAGGCGTTATTCCCGGTGTTCTGTTTATGATTCATCCCGGCAGGAAACCGGTATCTGCAATACCCGGGATGATGCTTTTTGTTCGTACGTGGTTGTGTAAAATTTGAATAGTGGATGTGCTCTGAAGGGAAGGAGGGGACACACAGATTCATTTTGTCTTTCTTCAGCAGCAAAACACACTGTGGTTATTATTTAACCATTAAATCAACAAAAATTTTTACCTCATATTGATTTGACTGCTATTTTTGCTATTAATAGCCAGAATTGCAGTGCTTTTATATCTGTGTGTAGTGAGGTTACTATGTCATTCGGTCAGCCTTGTGATGAGTTTCCCCTGAGTTCGCTGCCTCCACTCATTCGTGATGCCGTTATTGAAGCTCAGCAAATTACGCAGGCTCCCCTTGGGCTTGTGGCAGCGTCTGCCCTGGGCGCTGTTTCACTTGTCTGCCAGAATCTGATTGATGTCTGCAGACTGAATACACTGCGGGGGCCGGTCTCTCTTTTTTTCCTGACGCTTGCCGAGTCCGGAGAACGAAAAACCGCAGTGGACAAATTATTAATGAAGCCCCTGTACCAGCAGGAGATGCAGTTATATTCCAGATACAAAAGTGAACTGGCTGTCTGGAAAAACAAGGAAGAGCTTTTAAAGGCTCAGAAAAAAGCATTGTTGTCAAAACTGAATAAAGAACTCCGCAAAGGCGCGGATGAGTCAGAAACCCTCAGACAACTGGAAGTACTTCAGAAAAACAGTGCGGAAGAACCTGTGAGGTATAAATTCATTTTTAATGATGCCACGACTGCGGCAATTAAGAATCAGCTTTGTGGTAAATGGCGTTCAGTGGGTATTATGTCAGATGAAGCCGGTATTATATTTGATGGATATACCCTGTCTGAGTTGCCTTTTATTAACAAAATGTGGGATGGCTCTGTATTGTCTGTGGACAGAAAGAATGAACCCGAACAGATGATTGAAAATGCCAGAATGACGTTATCCCTCATGGTGCAACCCGGTCTTTTTGACCGATATATGGAGCGAAAAGGTTCTGTTGCCAGGGACAGTGGTTTTCTTGCCCGTTGTCTTATCAGTAAACCTGCAACCACGCAGGGGAAACGCTTTATTAACGGAGCTGTGATTCCGGGAGGATCATTAACGGCATTTCATGAACGATTAATGGAACTGGCCAGAGGCAGTATTGAAAAATCCAGTGAGGATGAACGGTATTGTCTGCATTTTTCGCCTGAAGCGCAAAAAATATTTATTGAGCACTATAATGTTCTGGAGCAGGATTTATCCCCTTCCGGACCCTTAAGCCCGTTTCGGGGACATGTTTCAAAAAAAACAGAAAACATTGCAAGAATTGCAGCGTTATTTCAGTATTTCAGCTATGGTGAAGGGAAAATCTCTGCCGATATCATGACGTCTGCTGTCGTAATAAGTTCGTGGTACACAGATGAATATAAAAAATTATTTGCGTTACCTGATGAATCTGAACTGCAGCAGAAGGACGCCGAGGAGCTGTTCGACTGGCTCATTGAGGAGTGCCGCGGAGAATGCCCACCCCGTGTCAGGAAAAATTATATTCTCCAGTGTGGCCCGGGTCGGTTCAGAAACAGGAAAAAACTGAACGCATTGCTGAACATTCTTGAATCTCAGTTCAGGCTTTCTGTCGTGCCGGAAGGAAAAACCATGTATGTTCTGCTTCCCCAGATAGCCAGTTTAAAGTTGTCTGATGTCTCTGGTATTTTTACCTCGGGTTATCACTACAATAAGCTGAGAGCGAAGTAACCGGTGAGCAGTTTTTCTCCATTATGCTTCAGACTTAGATGATTGATTATTATGGGGATTTCATCACCGATATTCAGATGTATGAATATCGGTGATGAACTAAAGCTCAGGAGCTGCGTGGTGGTGATGAATCAACAGGCATATAACTGATACCCGCCGGTCAGAAGTTCCAGCCTGCGACTTTCCTGTCTGCGTGCCCGCAGTCCGGCGTTCAGGTGCAGCGTGTGACAGAACGCACGGAGAGCGAAACGGCAGACAGACAGGCCGTTCAGTCAGCCCTGGCACCCTGCCCGGATACCAGCTTCCCTGAAACAACTGGCATCAGGTGCGCTTATCGTCAACCGTTGTGCGGTATGCCAGGAGCACGTACTGATCCATCAGATCCGTCAGTGCTGCGCTCTGCTTCTGACGGTTGATGATCCATTCCTCCAGCTCTTTTTCTGATTTCCGTTTCAGATTCTCCGTCCAGTCGTCAAGGCAGTTTCCGGTCATTAAATCAAGCCAGCAAAGCCAGACCAGTTTGAGGCGCAACTCCGTGCCACCAAACTGACGGAAGAGGATGATCAGTTTATTTGCCAGCGAACGCTGCCTCAGACGTTCACATTCAGACAGGAGAATGCCTTCCAGCATCGGATGATGAACCAGCAGATGTTCACTGGTGCATAAATTCACTATCAGATCATCATCCAGGGGCGGCGTGGTCCGTTTGTCCGGACCATAAATCAGCCGGTGCAGACTCTGGGGTACGATGGCAATCTCCGGTTTTTCACCATTGAATGACACCCACCCGGGCGTCAGATTATGGAAGTAGTAGATATTCGGATGACACACGCCCCAGGATACGGCGTGCCGGGTGAAGCCGGTCAGCCATTTCTGGTAGCTTTCGTGGAGCAGCTCGTAACGGGTCTGATACTGTGGTTTCATTTTCATATTCCTCACGGGGGATAACAGGCAGCAGAACGCCGCCGGCAGGCCGGAGACTGCGTCTGTTGCAGATGAACGGTTAAGAATTACGGACGGGACTGTGCAATACGCGCCTGCAGCCAGGCTTCCACTTCGCTTTTCAGCCATCGGGAGCTGCGGCCCATTTTGATGGGCGCAGGAAAGTCACCATCCTTGATGAGTTTGTAAAACCACTTATCGGTCAGGCCGGTCAGTTGAGTGATAAATGCCATGTCGACCATCTGGTCATCCATCAGTGAAACTGGGGTGAGCATGAGAATGTTCCTCCGGATGTTGTTAAACCAGCCGGTGTGGTCATGAAAACAACGCACCACCTTCACCGGCATAACAACCGGGGAGAAACGTAAAAAATAATCGGGAATGTGACCGCCAGGAGATAAACGGGGAGGTTACGGTGGCTGAGCCGTACCGGTATGCCGGGTGGTTGTTACGAAACGATGCTTCCGCACGCGCGCGCGATAAAGAAGGGATGATTTTCGTGAGGAAGAGGGGAAAACTGGCGTTCTGATAATTGCAGAGTTATTTACGGGGCGGTTACGATGGGGCAGACCGTGTCCGGTGGGCAGGCGACAGGTATCACCGATGGGATAAGACTGTCTGATTGGTATTATAAATATATAAGAGAGATCAAACACATGAGATCAAATACATGAGTTCATATATGTGAAATAAACACGGTGAGTGTGATCAGTGGGCATGATGAGAACGCAGTAGCAACAGACTGCGCTATCCCTGATAGCTGGCGTATAACCCGCGTATATAAAACGTATCTGCAATGTACGTGAACAGAGTGCATTAAGCATCCGTCTGAGCGGTAAACATATCCGACCTGGTGAGTGACAGTCTGAGAGACCGGTTAAGTGGTGGCTCGGGAGTAATGAGTTTGGGGTGGGTACCAGAATGCCAGTCTGGCGGTATGCTGACAGTATCACGTTAATTGCAGCATAAAGTGATGAGAGGCTAATGGAAGTTAAAACCAAAGCAGTTCCGTCGTTGTTCATCCCGGGAGACGCTGGAAAAAGTGATTTCCCACACGCGTTATAAACTTACCTCTGCGGAACTGGAAGCCTTCAACTCTGTGGTTGATCACTGGCTGGCAGAACTGACAATGAACAAGCTTTACGATCGTGTTCCCGCTTCAGTCTGGAAATATGTCATCTGAGCGTTCGGTAATCACAACTGCATCGCACCAGGTGTTATCCGCTTTGTGATTCTTATTGGCTCTTCTCAGGTTATTAAAAGCTGAATATGTTCCTGTTGTCGGGAACCAGGATAATACCGGGAACGTTAAGCGGTATAGCGACAACAAAGAATTCGAAATCAAAAGGGAATGGTGCCGGAGGCGTGGGCGGTAATGGGCTGATTTTCAGGTATTACCGGCTTACAGCGTGTGGTTGATATTGAGGGGCTGTGAGTTTCGCGTATTTGTCAGAAACCCAGACGAGTTTTCCTGTATGGGACGAAATAAGGCAGCGGCAATACCTGGAAAAATTTAATATGGTATGAAGGAGAACCTGTCGGTTACGCTTAATATACCCGGTACACTGTCAGCTCAGGGGATACATGAACCGTTATCTCACCAGCTACACAGTATATACACACTGACGCTGACAGTAGTCAGCAGGACCACAATAATCAGTGCCAGCAGTATGGTAACGATACGGTCTGTATTCCGGTAATAGCCGAAGGGGTCGACAGAACCACAATACGGGTATGAGACGACAATAACTCAGTCCGCCTGGCGCCGATTATTCTGGCCGGTTTTGTAACCTGAGTGTCATTTACATGATCCAACAGGAAATGGCGTGACGCTCAATACTTCTCAGGTCAGTTACTATATGACTCAGCGTAAGAAAGGTATAACTCAGCATATCTCGGCCATGAAGGCTGGTATCTCAGTCCGTTCTGGTCGTCGGATCGAAAAAGGAGAGTGGGCAAAAAACAGTGTTCGGCACTGGCGCACACGCAAAGATCCTCTGGAAGCTGTGTGGGACAGCATGCTTGTTCCTCTGTTGAAAGAGAGGCCGGCTCTGACACCAACAACTCTGCTGGAGATGCTACAGGATAAATATCCCGGCCAGTACCCCAACAGCCTTCGAAGAACAATGCAACGGCGGGTCCGCGAATGGAAGCTACAGTATGGTGCAGAGCAGGAGGTCATGTTCCGCCAGCGACATCAGCCCGGTCTGCGAGGTCTGTCGGACTTTACTGAACTGAAAGGTGTAGTTGTCACCATCGCCGGTAAGTTGTTGGCGCATAAGTTGTATCACTTCCGTCTGGAATGGAGCCACTGGAGCTGGATGCGGGTTGTGCTGGGTGGTGAGAGCTTCTCTGCTCTGGCTGAAGGTCTGCAGGAAGCCCTCGGACAACTGGGCGGAGTGCCGGTAGAACATAAAACGGACAGCCTGAGGGCAGCATGGAAACAACAGGGCGAAGATGGACGCCGCGAGCTGACTGAGCGTTATGCTGCTCTCTGTCAGCACTACGGAATGCAGGGCGTACACAATAATGCCGGTCGGGGCCACGAAAATGGCTCGGTTGAAAGTGCCCACGGACATCTGAAAAGGCGTATCTGTCAGGCGCTGATACTGCGGGGCAGTAACGACTTCAGCACCATAGAAGAATATCAGGCCTTCATCACTCAGCAGGTTATGCGGCACAACCGTAACAATCAGGATCTGGTCAAGGAAGAACGTCTTCATCTGAAACCGCTGCCGCTTCGTCGCAGTGCTGACTATGATGAGCTGACTGTGAGGGTTAGCCGCAGCAGTACCATCAATGTGAAGCACGTCGTCTACAGCGTACCTTCCCGGCTTGTAGGTCAACTGTTACGGGTCCGGTTATGGGACGATCGTCTGAGCTGTTACGTTGGCAGCAGCGAGGTCATGAGCTGCCCACGTGTCAGACCAGAAAAAGGGAAGACGCGGGCCCGTCGTATCGACTTCCGACATGTGATCGACAGTCTGGCAAAAAAGCCCGGTGCGTTCTGCCATGCAACGCTGAGAAATGACATCCTGCCAGACGATGAATGGCGGAGGCTGTGGCGTCGCTTATGTAATCATCTGGAACCCGACATGGCAGGCAGGCTGATGGTACATGCTCTGAAACTGGCTGCAGGATACGACGATATCTCAGTCGTGGCAAAAGGTATGGAGCAGATGCTGAATACCCCGGGAAACGTGGATCTGCACCGGCTGATGCGCTTCCTGGGTATAAAGGAAAAGGCGTTGCCGGTAGTCAATGTGAAACAGCATAACCTGAGCAGTTATGAGCAACTACTGCGTGGCAAGGGAGGTTCGCAGTGAGCAATATCCATCACCTTGAACGCAGCCTGCGTAAACTACGCCTGACACGAGTTGGAGCTGAATGGCACGCTCTGGAAAAACGAGCACTGGCAGAAGGCTGGACACCATCGCGCTATCTTCTGACGCTATGCAATGAAGAACTCCTGTGGCGCGAGAGTGAAAAACTGCGTCGTTATAAAAAGGAGGCCCGGTTGCCAGTTGCCAAAACGCTAAGCGAATACGACTTCAGTCAGGTGCCGGAACTGAATGGAGCTCAGTTCCGGCAACTCTGTGAAACGACAGACTGGGTTGATGCAGGAGAAAACGTTCTGCTGTTCGGAGCCAGCGGGTTGGGGAAAAGCCATCTGGCGGCAGCGATCGTGGATGGCGTAGTAGGCCAGGGCTACCGGGCCCGGTTCTACAGCGCAGGAGAGTTGTTGCAGGAACTACGTAAAGCCAGAGCGCAGTTGAAACTGAATGAGCTGCTACTGAAACTGGATCGCTACCGGGTGATAGTGGTGGATGATCTTGGCTATGTCAAACGCGACAGCGCCGAAACGGGAGTACTGTTCGAGTTAATAGCGCATCGCTATGAACGTGGGAGCCTGGTGATAACCAGTAACCATCCGTTCAGCATGTGGGGCAGCATCTTCGTGGATGAGACTATGGCGGTGGCGGCGGCAGACCGGCTGATCCATCACGGATATATGTTCGAACTGAAAGGTGAAAGCTACAGGAAAAAGACAGCGAAGGCAGTAACAAGCGCGACTTGATGTCGCACTGAAGGGTGCGGCCAGTATAGTTGGCGCGAGTCGGCAAAACTAGTTGACGTCTAATATACGGGCAACATGTATTATGAGTAATCGCGTTTCCACAGTCCCTGCACTTCTTTTTGCGTATCACCATAACTCCCTCCTCACAGCCTTACCCGTAACCGGTTTTTTACATTAAAAAAACAACGCTGAAAATTCAACCGTCAGTCCGGAGACGATAGTTGGGGTATCACAGAGTGCCTGAGACAGTGTCCTGCCGGAGGTCACTTCAGGGACTCTGCGCATTTTTTACGACGTGGCTATTCCGTATGAACCATACGGAGATTTAACCATGACCTACAAATACAACCCCTTCTGGCAGCAACGTATTCGTGAGACGGTGCGGCACGCACTGAATGTTCATCCCCGCCTGACGGCATTGCGGGTTGACCTGCGTTTCCCGGATGTACCGGCAGCAACGGACGCAGCTGTGATATCCCGCTTCATCAATGCCCTGAAAGCCCGAATCGACGCTTACCAGAAACGTAAGCATCGGGAAGGTAAACGCGTGCATCCCACCACCCTGCATTACGTCTGGGCCCGGGAGTTTGGGGAGTGCAAAGGTAAAAAACACTATCACCTGATGCTGCTGGTTAACCGGGATACCTGGTGTCGTGCCGGTGATTACCGTGCTCCGGGATCACTGGCCGGGATGATTAAACAGGCGTGGTGCAGTGCCCTGGGAGTGGATGTCGGGTGCCATGCCACGCTGGTGCATTTTCCGGCCTGGCCGGCGGTGTGGCTGGAACGCGATGATGACACTGGCTTTCAGCAGGTGCTGGAACGTGCTGACTATCTGGCGAAGGAACATACCAAAGCTCACTGCACCGGTGAGCGCAATTTTGGCTGTAGCCGGAGTTGAGCACGACTGGCGCGCCAATATCCGGCAAACCAAAAGTATGGGTTGTTGTCTGGCGGCAACGATGTATCCACTCGCCCACTGACTGTTTTTTACGTCAGTGTTCCATTGTGTGACAACCACAGTGCTGTAACAGCAACCAGCCTGCTTTACCCAAACTCCAGTCCAGATTTTAACTGAACCGCCATTCACACCCTGACCACGCTGCCCGTACCGGGACGGCTGTTGCCTGCGTGTCGTCTGGCGGCTGAGGAATATGACTATGTACGCAAAATCCTTTATCGCTCTTGATGGCAACGGACGTCTGACGGGCGCCCGTACTGCACAGGCCGCACCTTATGCTAACTACACCTGCCACTTGTGTGGCAGTGCACTCAGATACCATCCGCAATACGACACTGAACTTCCCTGGTTTGAACACACTGACGACAGGCTGACAGAGCACGGTCAACAGTGCCCTTATGTCAGGCCGGAGCGCAGAGAAATACAGTTGATTAAACGTCTGCAGCAATTCGTACCGGATGCCTTACCCGTGGTGCGTAAAGCCAGCTGGCACTGCAGACAATGTCACCACGATTATTATGGGGAGCGGTACTGCACACACTGCCAGACCGGAGGATTCAGTATTCCCCGGACAACTCAGGAGGAAATATGCGAATTCTGAACTGTTATATGGCGAATGACAGCAAAGGCCATTTTGTTACGGCGAAAGAAGCAGCGAAGCACAACCGCCAGGACGTTTTGTGCTGTGTGTCCTGTGGATGCCCGTTAACACTTCAGCGGGGCAATGACGGACAACCACCGTGGTTTGAACATGACCAGATGACTGTCGCTGAGAAAATCCTGCTGCGATGCACCTGGCTTGACCCGGCAGAGAAAGAGGCCCGTCGTTTGCATCTGCAGGGTATGACGGTTCCGGATTATACGGTGAAGGTGAGAAAGTGGTTTTGTGTGATGTGTGACGAAGATTATGAAGGAGAAAAGTGCTGCCCGCGTTGTGGTACCGGGGTATACAGCAGGGAGGGGGGCTGCAGGAAGGCAACTGGAAGGATAGGAACTGAGCGGTTCAGTCGCGGAAATCAGTTGCAGAGCTGTAATGATATCTCCGGGAGTGCTGCGTTGGTAGGGGCATCCCGGGATAGAGAAATTTTAGCACTTTGCCCTGAATGATTGTAGACGTTCCGAGTACTCGTACCGGTCTGAGTTATTACAGTTAGATATTCACTTTTTCTCCCGCATACTTCACATCTGTCAACGACGGATGAAAAGTGGTTCTTCCGCAACCTGGGTGGAAGAAAATGGATGAAACTTTCTGGCGAACAAGGATCTAAGCTGTTTTAAGTTATGGGCAACGCAATGCACTCTCTTAAGACACTTCTACAGTTACCTTGCGGATGGCGATGTGAAGTGGTCAACAAAAACTGGCCACCGAGTTAGAGTTTTTTCCAGTATCGATTTTCCGATTCGTTTGGTGGTAACCCACCATTATATTCGTGCGGTCTTAGTGCGCTGTAATATCCAACGATATAGTCCGTTATTGCGTGAGCTGCATCGCTGAAGCTTACATAGCCCGTCGCCGGCACCCATTCGTTCTTCAGACTCCTGAAGAAGCGCTCCATTGGGCTGTTATCCCAGCAGTTTCCACGCCGACTCATACTCTGCCTGATCCGGTATCTCCACAGTAACTGCCGGAACTGCCTGCTCGTATAATGACTGCCTTGATCGCTGTGGAACATCACCCCGACGGGCTTACCACGGGTTTCCCATGCCATTTCCAGTGCTTTCATGGTAAGCCTGCTGTCCGGCGAGAACGACATGGCCCAGCCCACTGGTTTTCTTGCGAACAGGTCGAGAACAACGGCGAGGTA
>ENA-OWNQ01000703-OWNQ01000703.1-gut-metagenome-genome-assembly--contig:-NODE-703-length-10599-cov-2.724672_pt1 | contig 10599 bp, 11 predicted proteins | sample MGYA00248252_ERZ651782 | MGnify/ENA primary metagenome ERZ651782 (study PRJEB26908, sample SAMEA4031705) | gut metagenome | biome: gut; feature: normal infant; material: stool | place: China | collected 2015... | reverse complement strand
AGGTTAAAATCCTTTACAAGCACGGTTGGCTTGAAAGATTCATCATCCTTTGCCTTCTGGACCATCTGCCGCAGGTAATCAATAGACTTGACTGTCCCAAGGCCTGGGTTTGCCTTTATCCAGCATTCCTCCCTGTCCCACTCATCTATATGGTCAAGTTCGTAGATGAACGGAAGGAAACGATTATTCCTGGCCCTGTCAAACAGCACATCGGATGCATATTGATACTGGCTGTCGAAAATACCTTCCCTGACAAAACCATTCGTGGTGATACAGAAAAGGAGCGGCTGTTCACGCGCTCCCATTGATTGTTTGACCAAGTCATAAATATCCCTGTTTTTAATCGCTGCCAGTTCATCAATTACCCCGCAGTGCGTATCAAGCCCATCCAGACTGTTGGTGTTACTAGCAAGAGCTTTTATGAAACCCATGTTCATGGCACAGTATAAATCCGCGGCCCTCTTCCGGATATGTTTTTTCAATAAAGGAGACTGCATCCTCATTTTATTTGCCGCATTGAATCCGAGCCTGGCCTGGTCTAACATTGTTGCGACATTATATATCTGCGGTGCGCCCTCCTTGTCGTTCATCAGCATGTCCAGCTCTATGGCGGCCGTCTCTGTTGTTTTACCATTTTTTCTCCCTTCAATAATCAATACTTTGAGAAGATTCGGGGCGCTGACATCAGCCTTGGGCCTGAGATGAAGTCCACCGGCGAGTGTCTGGGCATTGCAAAGACGTTCAATGAAGCGCTCTATAAAGCATTTGAGGGAGCGGGAATCCGTCTTCCAAAATACAAGAAAATGATTATGTCCGTGCGCCACAGCGACCAGGAGGAGGCCGTGGATATTGCCCGCAGGTTTGCTGCTGTGGGATATCAGATATTTGCCACCAGGGGTACTGCACGGACACTGAATAAGAACGGTGTAAAGGCTTACGAAATCCGCAAGCTGGAGCAGGAATCTCCCAACATCCTGGACCTGGTGCTGGGACATCAGATTGACCTGATTATCGACATTCCGGCCCAGGGCGCAGAGCGCAGCCATGACGGTTTCATCATCCGCCGCAATGCCATCGAGACAGGCGTCAATGTCCTGACCTCCCTGGATACGGCCAATGCGCTGGTAACCAGCCTGGAAAACCGGGCCAAGGAGCTGACCCTGATTGACATTGCTACGGTAAAGAATGCGTAAGGCAATGAAAAGGAAATCATAGAGAAGAACGTGTTTAACGAAATGGCTTGTGCCGAAGGCGCTGGGTATGGTGGTTCGTCTGCTGTATGCAGCGCCTTTGCATAAAGAATGCAGAAAATATAAAAATGATAAGGAGAAGGTTATGAAAGTAGAACAGAAATTGCGGGAAATGGGGCTTGAACTTCCTGAGCTGCCAAAGCCCAACGGATTGTATGCACCGTCAAGAAGAGTGGGGAATCTGATTTATATTGCCGGTCAGACACCGGACATCCATGGAGTGCGCCAGGTGGTGGGCGTTGTGGGGGAGGATTTAACCATAGAGGATGGCCAGAGGTCCGCCCAAATATGCGCTCTTAATATTCTGTCTGTTCTGAAGGCGGAACTGGGCGATTTGGATAAAGTAAAACAGTTTGTACAGATTATCAGCTATGTGCGCTGCGCCAAGGGATTTGGAAATCAGCCGCAGGTCATAGACGGGGCCAGCCGGCTGTTCCGGGATTTATATGGAGAAGCGGGAATCGCGGCAAGACTTGCCATTGGAGCCAATGAGCTTCCGGGGGGCAGCGCCACCGAAATACTGGCTGTGGTGGAAGCAAAGGAGGACTGACACCGGACAGAAGCCTGCAAAGAACAATGAACTGGTTATTGTATACAAATAACCAGGCGGCACCATGGTATATATTTTACAAAATTTGAGGCAGCGCCAAAAAACTTCTGACATCGACACCCTTTTAGTGATACAATATAAGTATTATAAAATAAGGGAAGTAGGCGGTAAAATTATGTATCAGAAAGGTCAGTATATCATATACGGCATCAGGGGCGTCTGCGAGGTGATGGATATTATCACAATCGACAGACCTGATGGTCCAAAGGACCGGCTGTATTATGTACTCCGTCCCTATTATCAGCAAGACAGTAAAATTGTGACGCCTGTGGATTCGGAGAAAACCATAACCAGGCCGCTTCTTTCCAAAGAAGAGGCGCTCAGGATGTTCGGATTCACTGCAAGGATGTAGGCCATTGTCATGAACGTGGTGATACCGGCAATTACCTCTGTTTTGACATCTGTGTGGTTTTCCGACAGGTGAAATACTTTTTCCAGGAATCCCTGATTTGATTTGTTCTCCATACTTCATACCTCCTTGAATTCATACCTATAGTTTTCCGCTGTTTCTATTTTAAAGAACGGTACCCCTTTCCGCCCTTTTATGTATCTATTCAATTTTCATTTAAAACATCTTCTGTTAAAATATCTTTCTGCCCGCCACATACTTGGCGTCAATATGGCGCTCATCCGAAAGGTAAATGAACCGCTCCAGCCGCTCCTTTAGGCTCAGAGGCTGAGGATGCTTAAGGCTCTCGTCGTTCAGCACCAGCGCGTCTAACTCATATCCTTCCTCAAAGCTTCCGGCCTTTCCGAAGAATCCGCCGCCGCCCTTTGTTCCCAGGTAGAATGCCTCCTCTGCCGTAAGGGGCCTGCATGTCTCATCCACCAGTCTCCAGCGCAGCTTCGACACCTGGATGGCGTCAGCCATGGCTCTGAATACGGACTCTCCCGCGCCTCCGGCCACATCCGTGCCAAGTCCTGTGGGGATACCCTGTTCCAGATAGGTCCTGACGGGCGCAATGCCGGAGGACAGGTTGGTGTTGGACTGGGGACAATGGGCCACGTATACGCCGTTGTCCCTCATTCTCTGTATTTCCTTTTCCGGCGGCCACACACAGTGGGCCATGATGGTTTTCACGCCGCTGCCGAACATGCCGAAATGGTCATATGCATCGCCGTAAAACTCAGACCACGGGCAAAGTTCCTTCACCCAGTCAATCTCTCCCTTGTTTTCCGACAGATGGGACTGGACCGGAAGGTCATACTCCATCTGAATCTTCTTGAGCTCTTCCATCAGTGTGTCGGAGCAGGTGGGAATGAACCTTGGCGTGAGAATGGGAACCGTGTTCCTGTACCGTCCCTTTATGTCCTCTAGCCATTGTCTGGTCTCCCTCAGGGATTCCGCTGTCTCCTCCACCAGGATATCCGGACTGTTCCGGTCCATGTTGACCTTGCCTACCATGGTCTTAAGTCCGGTCTCCTCCATCAAATCCATGAGAAGCTCCGTAGCCTCCCTGTGCATGGTTGCAAATATACAAGCCCTTGTGGTTGCACTGTGTTTCATGTTTTCCGCGAATATGGTATACGCCTTCCCGGCATACTCCATATCGCTGTACTTGGCCTCCTCTGGAAACGTCCGCGTGTTCAGCCATTCCAATAGTTCAAGGTCCATACCCAGACCTCTGAATGAATACTGCGGGGCATGGAGATGAAGGTCCGTAAGACCCGGCACAATCAGCCTGTCTCCATAATCCGTCAGAGGAAAGCCTGCATACATCTGCGGAAGTTCTTTGTACACGCCGGCTGATTCGCCGTCTGCACATACCAGATATCCCTGTTCCACACAAATCAGTGTGCGTGAATCCTGGCTGTAGCAGATATTGCCCTTTAATACAAAATTTTCTGCCATATGCTCCTCCTTTTCCGTGATACGCCGGTGATCGGCGCACCCTTGTATTCACCCGTACAGCGGCGGGCCCGGGCTTCTATCTGCATTTTTTTGCAAACAAAAAAACCACCGCTGTTCCTAAGGCTCCACATCAGCCTGTCTCCGGCGCCCCGGGCAGTACCTGATGTGAAAACTTATAGTCAACTATTACGGTAGTTGGTAGAAACGCTCAACCTATCTTGAGCATATATAAGTTTTGAATACTTATACTTCTATTCTATTGCGTCATCTTCTGACATCTTGAGTCTATCACAATAGACAACTCAATGTCAATATATCTTGTGTTTTTTGTGCATTTTCTACATTTTGTATAAAATATTTGGCAGATATTTGAAATCCCTCCCTTTTCTTTGTGCGAAACCAATATTCTTTTCAAAACATAACGATGTGGTTAATATAAATCCGCCAGCCGGAGGAGCTGTCCCAAACATGTCCGGAACGCCGGACGGTTTACGGCTGGCATACGCCGTTTTCCGGTGTGAATTTGTTTATTCCGGTTAACAGAAACAGTATAACAGCAGAAAAAACAGGTCGGTTATGAACCTATGCAAAAAACCAGAAGGAACTCTCCATCAAGAAAATTTCCTCCTGGTTTTTTACATCTGTAAAGGGAACGAGCTGTTTGGGCATCTGATTAAATGACTTTCACCCCACGCTTCCCATCCTCTGTCACCGCGCCAAATCGTCTGCCAGGCGCTTGATCTTCTCCCGCTCCCCAATCACAATCACCGTATCCTCGTCCTGGAACACATAATCCGGGCTTACATCTGTGGTCAGCCATCCGCCTCTGGTGATGGCGATTATGTTGATGCTTGTTCCCGACTATATTTCCGAGAAGAAGATGATGGAATTAAAGGAAGGTAACTGCTTCCCTGTCATGGGATGCCGCAGCGCCTTAAGCCCCTGGAAGGATGAAAATGGAAATTATAAATTCTACGGCCGTTTCAACCAGGGAGTGGTGACCATTAACCTGGTGGATGTGGCCCTGTCCTCCGGCGGAGACATGAAGGCTTTCTGGAAGATTTTTGACGAGAGGCTGGATCTTTGCTACCGGGCACTGATGTGCCGCCACAACCGTCTGAGAGGCACGCTGTCCGATGCGGCGCCCATTCTCTGGCAGAACGGCGCCCTGGCAAGGCTTAAGAAGGGCGAAACCATTGACAGGCTCCTTTACGGAGGCTATTCCACCATTTCCCTGGGATATGCGGGACTCTATGAGTGCGTGAAGTACATGACCGGAAAGTCCCATACCGACCAGGAGACTACTCCCTTTGCCCTGGAGGTCATGGAGTACATGAATAAGGCCTGCAACCGCTGGAAGGATGAGACTAACATCGGGTTCAGCATCTATGGATCGCCCATAGAGAGCACTACCTATAAGTTTGCCAAATGCCTCCAGAAGCGTTTCGGCATCATAGAGGGCGTGACGGACAGAAGCTATATCACCAACAGCTATCACGTAAATGTTTCCGAGGAAATAGATGCCTTCTCAAAGCTGAAATTTGAGTCGCAGTTCCAGGCTCTTTCCACAGGCGGAGCCATCAGCTACGTGGAGGTGCCCAACATGCAGAACAATATTCCGGCCGTGCTGGGGATCATACGGTATATCTACGACAATATCATGTACGCAGAGTTAAATACCAAGAGCGATTTCTGCCAGGAGTGCGGATTTGACGGCGAGATTCAGATCGTGACGGATGAGAGCGGCAAGCTGGTGTGGGAATGCCCCAAGTGCGGCAACCGGGACGAGAACAAGCTGAATGTGGCCAGGAGAACCTGCGGCTACATCGGAACTCAGTTCTGGAACCAGGGCAGGACCCAGGAAATCAAGGAAAGGGTGCTCCATTTATAAGATGAATTACGGTACAATCAAGAAGAACGATATTGCCAACGGCGTAGGCGTGAGGGTATCCCTGTTTGTGTCAGGGTGTACCCACCACTGTCCGGGCTGTTTTAACGAAGAGGCGTGGGATTTCGGCTTCGGGAAACCCTTTACAGGGGAGACGGAGGAGGAAATCCTGGACGCCCTTGCGCCGGATTATATAGAGGGCCTCACCCTTCTGGGGGGAGAGCCCTTTGAGCCGGAGAACCAGAAGGCGCTGGTGCCTTTTTTGGAAAAGGTGAGGGAGCGCTATCCGCAGAAGAACCTGTGGTGTTATACGGGATATACCCTGGAACAGGACCTTCTGAGGGACAGCCGGGCCAGGTGCGGCTATACGGACCGGATGCTGTCCATGATTGACGTGCTGGTGGACGGGCGGTTTGTGGAGGCCCTTAAGGATATCAGCCTCCCCTTCCGGGGATCGTCCAACCAGCGCATTCTGAATCTTAGGGCCACCCTTGAGAGCGGGAGCGCGAAGCTGCTGGAGATGGGCAGCGGAAGAATTTAGTGCTGTTGCGGATATGTCCGGAGATGCGTGGACATATCCGGAATGCCTTTTGGTATTGCAATTTAGTTAATAATTTAGTAAAATCAACTTAATTGTATGGCAAAGGGGGTCTGCAAATGGCGCTGAGAGCAAAAGATATAGCGGAAATGCTGGGGGTGTCCACGGCTACGGTTTCTCTGGTATTAAACAACAAACCAGGGGTGGGTGAGAAACGCCGTCAGGAAATCATTCAGAAAATAAAAGAAATGGACTGCGGATACATGCTGAAGGAACAGAGAATCAATAATGGTTCCATTGGGTTCGTGGTCTATAAACGTGAGGGGAGCATCGTGGATGAGTCCCCTTTTTTCACATATATCCTGGAGGGAATCAATAACCGTATCAACCATTACGGATATACCCTTAACTTCCTCTACATCAATAAAACCATGCCCAGGACGGAGCAGGAACACCAGATTAAATCAGGCGGATATAAAGGCCTCATCATCTTTGCGGTGGAAATGTATTATGACGACCTCCAGCTGTTCAAGGAATCCCAGATTCCATTTGCCATCCTGGACAACTCATTTCAGGAAAACGATGTGGATGCGGTGTCCATCAACAATGTACAGGGTACCAGCAAGGCGGTGTCCTATCTGTGCGGCATGGGGCACCGGGAGATTGGATATATCCGCAGCAAGGTCAGGATCAACAGCTATGACGAGCGGTATAATGCCTTCAAGCACAAGCTCAGGAGCCTGGGAGGCATTTTCAACAAGGAGTATGTGGTTGACGTGGGGTATTCCGAGGAGGATGTGAAGCGGGACGTGAAGAAATTCCTGGTTATATAGACATAGGTGTGAACCTGATGGGAAAACAGTTTGACAAGGATCGGGAGGAGGTGGTCCGTGATTCCCTTAAGGAGGGAGTGGGGCTAATCATAACAGGTACTGATCTGAAATCAAACCAGGCAGCGGTTGACTATATAGGGGAGAAGATGCCTGAGAAAACCTGGTGTACCTGCGGTATCCATCCCCACAATGCCGACAGATGGAATGATGATTACCGCAGCAAGCTGGAAGCCCTGATTCGCCGTAACCGCCAGAGCATCGTGGCGCTGGGAGAAGCCGGACTTGATTATGACAGGATGTTTTCGGCCAGGGAAAACCAAAAGAAATGTTTTTCTGATATCCTGGAGATGGCCGGTGACCTGGATCTCCCGCTGTTTCTGCATGAGCGGGCAGCGGAGCAGGATTTTATCAGGCTGTTGAAGAACCGCCGTGAATTGTGCAGGAGATCCGTGGTTCATTGCTTTACCGGCACCAGGGAGACCGCTTACAGGTACCTGCAGCTTGGCTGTTATATCGGAATCACAGGATGGATATGCGATGATCGGAGGAACAGGGATGTGGTGGAGGCAGTCAGGGTGATTCCTTTGGAACGGCTGATGATAGAGACAGACGCGCCCTATCTTACGCCTCTGAATATCCGGGGCCTGTCAAGGAGAAATGTACCCTCCAATATCGTGTATGTGGCGGAACGGATTGCTGAAATCAAGGGAGTGGATGTGGAGACTGTGAAGAAGATTGCCTTGGAAACCACCAGGACATTTTTTTCAGTGTAAGGTGTACCGAATGAGGAACAGGGAATGAGGAAAGCATAGATGTACAGGGTACGTTATCTGGTGGAAATAGAAGACAGAGGGGATTGCCGGTTTATAATCATTTGAAAAACAGGAGAGAATATGGGAAATAAAAAAGCAGGAAGCAGCGAAGAAAGGCTGAGCGTATTCCTGAGTCTTGTGCTGCGGCATCAGCCGGAAGCAGCCGGTATCACATTGGACGAACACGGCTGGGCAGATGTGGAGGCTTTAATTCAGGGCATCATCGGCACAGGCAGGCTGATGGATATGGAGCTGCTGGAGGATATCGTCAGGACGGATGAAAAGGGGCGGTACAGTTTCAATGAAGACAGGACTCTGATACGCGCCAACCAGGGGCACAGTATACCAGTGGATGTAGAGCTGACAGAGACAACACCGCCTCAGGTCCTTTATCATGGGACTGCCAGCCGTTTTGAGCAGGCCATTCTGGAACAGGGCTTAAAGCCTATGAGCCGTCTTTAAGTCCACATGTCCGGGGCTGCCAAGACAGCATTAACCGTGGGAAGAAGGCATGGAAATCCGGTGGTATTTGAGGTGGACTCCGGCCGCATGAGCCGGGATGGTGAACATTTTTACATATCACAAAACGGGGTATGGCTGACAAAACGTGTAAAGCCGGAATACCTGAAACGGAATATCTGAAATGGAATACCTGTAACCGATGAGTAAAGACGGATGACTGTAAAAGGTCCAAAACATGAAGGTGATGCATTATGAAGAACCCGAAGCGCCGCCGACAGGGATATTTGAGGAGATGGCTGCGGGCCGGTGTCTATGCAGGCGGACATTGTGAATGCTGCAATCAGCCGCTTGTCCTTATTTTCAGATACGATGCTGTCTGCTGTCCCCAATGCAACCAATGGATTGATGAAAAATGCGGTGACCCGGACTGCTGTTTTTGCGGCAGCAGACCGGATACACCGGCAGAATCATTGATATATGAATGCCCGACTATAGGCAAAGACTACTATATAAAAAAGTATGAGAAGAGAAAGCGGCAGTATTTTAAAGGCATGGGGGACCGTGGGCAGGCCGGATGGGACCGCCCGCCCTCACACCCGCTGCCCGTAAAAAGGAACCTGTGAAAATTGAACCATCATTCCACATCCTGCTTTAACAGGGCCACATAGCCGTCCACGGTTCCTGCGGGCTCATATCCCTGTTCCCGGCAGTCAGCCAGAATCTGTTCCAGGTCCTTTTCATAACCCTTTCTTAAGTCCACCACCATATAGTCAGCCGGATGGCTGCTTGTGAGAAGATAGACTTCATCCCGCATGGAAAGCTGGGGAAGGAAGAAGGTGGAGGATTTTACAGAAGCATCCGGGGGAATCTGGTCCAGAAGAGTTCTGGCCTGGGCAGCTTCCTCATAATGGCGGTGATACAGGACGGCATATTTTGACTTATTGTACATTACGCCTCCCATAAGGACGAGGCCGCACAGCAGGCCCCAGACACAGACAGTGGCCGGAAGCCGTCCATCATACCCGGCACGTCCTTTGCGCCTGCGGCCGGATGCATTTTTTATATCCCGGAAATTCACCAACGCCAGATAAATCAGCAGGGCTCCTGAACCGTAGGTATACTGAAAGTATATGGAGTGCTGGTATATATAATTGGACATCAGGTTGATGAGTACAAAGGGGATGAGCAGTGTCCATTTCTGCCAGTCTTTTGTCATGAGCGGAAGGAAACCCAGCGGAAGGAGCATTTCAAGGAAGAACATGATTTTATCCTTCACCGCAATCTGGGACAGCACATAGGCAGGATTGACCAGTATGGTTTTAAACATGCTGGCCAAGCCCAGACGTTTGTCCGATATGAAATTGTCAAACCGGTTAATCATGGCCCCGTCCCCAAACCGGTTGATATACCAGACAGCCATGCAGAAATATGCGCATGACGCAAGAAAGACAATGGCTCCCCAACGGTACTGTTTTTTCCAAAGGAACAGGTAAAGTCCGATACAGGCCGCATAGACAGGAGCATCCTCCTTCACCATAAGGAGAAGTGCGGCAGAGGCCAGCATGGATTTAAAATGGCCTGTTTCCAAAAAGTACATGCACCAGAGAATGATGACGGCCAGGAATTTATTTTCGTGGAAATCGTAAAAACATCCGCCCATAAACGCTGGGTAAAAACAGTACATCAGACCGAAACACAGGGTTTGCAGGCGGGTGAAGCAAAATGTCCTGGCCAAAAGACACAAGGGAACCATTCCGCTTATGACAACAAGGGACTGGAGCACCAGCAGGGTCTCAGGACGGGGGACTAATTTGTAAAAGGGCAGCAGTACATAAAAGACAGGTGAGAGATGGACCGCAAAATGGGATAAAAGCCCGTCGCGCTCACATGTGGTAAGAGGAGACAGGCCTTTATCCATGTAGTAATACATCTGTGATAAGATTCCGAAATCATAAGCAGACGCGTAATTCAGCCGGTACCGCAGCACGGTCATGACGGCGGTGAACGAGAACCAGACAGCCGCTGCCATGGTGAGGATTATCAGCAGCCTTTTGCCGGTCAGCCATTGTTCTATGGTTTTTATCATAGTATAAATGTTTCCTTTATCATCAGAGTGGCAATGTACATGAGCACGCTGGGAGTCAGGGAAAAATGAATCCGGGAGCGGCCGCAGGGAAGTACATAGGGAATGGCCATGCAGAGAAAGATTCCGAGCCAGATGCCCAAGAAGCTTTCCAGTGAAATCTGTCTCACAAAGTCCAATGTCACAAAGGGCACATGACTGGCCAAAAGAAACATGGTATTTGTCAACAGCCAGCTGGCCATGGTCAGTTTTCCAAGGCAGCAGCAGAACA
>ENA-OWNQ01000700-OWNQ01000700.1-gut-metagenome-genome-assembly--contig:-NODE-700-length-10621-cov-8.727712_pt1 | contig 10621 bp, 8 predicted proteins | sample MGYA00248252_ERZ651782 | MGnify/ENA primary metagenome ERZ651782 (study PRJEB26908, sample SAMEA4031705) | gut metagenome | biome: gut; feature: normal infant; material: stool | place: China | collected 2015 ... | reverse complement strand
TCCTCCCTGGACAGCAGCTGGTCGCTGTTCCGGCCGGAAAAAATGCCGGTGGCAGACGGCGAGCGACTGAGGGTGACAGGGAAAATTCCCGGACTCCGCGTCTCCGGCGGTGACCGCCTGCAGGTGGCATCCGTCAGTGAAGATGCGATGACGGTTGTTGTGCCGGGGCGGGCTGAACCGGCCACCCTGCCTGTGGCTGATTCACCGTTCACGGCACTGAAGCTGGAGAACGGCTGGGTGGAAACGCCCGGGCATTCCGTCAGCGACAGTGCGACGGTGTTTGCCTCCGTCACACAGATGGCAATGGACAACGCCACCCTGAACGGTCTGGCCCGCAGCGGTCGTGATGTCCGGCTGTATTCCTCACTGGATGAAACCCGTACTGCGGAAAAACTTGCCCGCCATCCCTCCTTTACGGTGGTTTCTGAGCAGATAAAGGCGCGGGCCGGTGAGACATCGCTGGAAACCGCTATCAGTCTGCAGAAAGCCGGGCTGCACACGCCGGCACAGCAGGCCATTCATCTTGCCCTTCCGGTGGTGGAAAGTAAAAACCTGGCCTTCAGCATGGTGGACCTGCTGACAGAGGCAAAGTCGTTTGCTGCAGAAGGAACCGGTTTTACTGAACTGGGAGGGGAAATCAATGCGCAGATAAAACGCGGTGACTTACTGTATGTGGATGTGGCAAAAGGCTATGGCACAGGTCTGCTGGTTTCCCGTGCGTCGTATGAGGCAGAAAAGAGCATTATTCGCCATATTCTCGAAGGTAAGGAGGCGGTCACGCCGCTGATGGAGAGAGTACCCGGCGAACTCATGGAGACGTTAACGTCGGGACAGCGTGCCGCCACCCGTATGATACTGGAAACGTCCGACCGTTTCACGGTGGTACAGGGTTATGCCGGTGTGGGTAAGACCACACAGTTCCGGGCGGTGATGTCAGCCGTGAACATGCTGCCGGAGAGTGAACGTCCCCGTGTCGTGGGGCTGGGGCCCACACACCGTGCGGTCGGGGAGATGCGCAGCGCCGGCGTGGATGCACAGACACTGGCGTCCTTTCTGCATGACACGCAGCTGCAGCAGCGCAGCGGAGAAACGCCGGATTTCAGCAACACGCTGTTCCTGCTCGATGAGAGCTCAATGGTGGGCAATACCGACATGGCACGGGCATACGCCCTGATTGCGGCCGGTGGCGGTCGGGCTGTGGCCAGCGGTGACACGGACCAGCTGCAGGCCATCGCGCCCGGTCAGCCTTTCCGTCTCCAGCAGACGCGCAGTGCTGCCGATGTGGTCATCATGAAGGAGATTGTGCGTCAGACGCCGGAACTGCGGGAGGCGGTATACAGCCTGATTAACCGGGATGTGGAAAGGGCACTGTCCGGGCTTGAGAGTGTGAAACCGTCTCAGGTTCCCCGTCAGGAGGGCGCATGGGCACCGGAGCACTCCGTGACGGAGTTCAGTCACAGCCAGGAAGCGAAACTGGCAGAAGCGCAGCAGAAGGCGATGCTGAAAGGCGAGGCTTTCCCGGATGTCCCCATGACACTGTATGAAGCCATTGTCCGCGACTATACCGGCAGAACACCGGAAGCACGGGAGCAGACGCTGATTGTCACGCACCTGAATGAGGACCGGCGCGTGCTGAACGGCATGATTCATGATGCACGGGAAAAGGCCGGTGAGCTGGGAAAAGAGCAGGTCATGGTGCCTGTCCTGAACACAGCGAATATACGCGACGGGGAGCTGCGTCGTCTCTCCACCTGGGAGACACATCGGGACGCACTTGCCCTGGTGGATAATGTGTATCACCGGATTGCCGGTATCGGCAAGGATGACGGGCTGATAACCCTGGAGGATGCGGAAGGTAACACGCGGCTGATTTCGCCCCGGGAGGCGGTGGCTGAAGGCGTCACACTGTACACCCCGGACAAAATCCGGGTGGGGACCGGCGACCGGATGCGCTTCACGAAGAGTGACCGGGAGCGCGGTTATGTGGCCAACAGCGTCTGGACGGTGACAGCGGTTTCTGGTGACAGTGTCACGCTCTCGGACGGCCAGCAGACCCGGGTGATTCGCCCCGGTCAGGAGCGGGCAGAGCAACATATTGACCTGGCCTATGCCATCACCGCCCACGGTGCGCAGGGGGCGAGTGAAACCTTTGCCATCGCGCTTGAAGGCACGGAAGGTAACCGGAAACTGATGGCCGGCTTTGAGTCAGCCTACGTGGCTCTGTCGCGTATGAAGCAGCATGTGCAGGTGTACACCGATAACCGTCAGGGCTGGACGGATGCCATTAACAATGCCGTACAGAAAGGAACTGCCCACGATGTGTTTGAGCCGAAACTGGACCGGGAGGTCATGAATGCAGAGCGGCTGTTCAGTACGGCGCGGGAGCTGCGGGACGTGGCAGCTGGTCGTGCCGTTCTCCGTCAGGCGGGGCTTGCCGGGGGAGACAGTCCTGCACGGTTTATTGCACCGGGGCGTAAATATCCGCAGCCGTATGTGGCACTGCCGGCGTTTGACCGTAACGGCAGGTCCGCCGGTATCTGGCTGAACCCACTGACCACGGATGACGGAAACGGGCTGCGGGGATTCAGCGGTGAAGGACGGGTGAAAGGCAGCGGGGATGCGCAGTTCGTGGCCCTGCAGGGCAGCCGTAACGGAGAGAGCCTGCTGGCTGATAATATGCAGGATGGTGTCCGGATTGCCCGTGATAATCCTGACAGCGGTGTGGTGGTAAGAATTGCCGGTGAAGGTCGTCCGTGGAATCCCGGTGCCATCACCGGTGGTCGCGTGTGGGGGGATATCCCGGACAGCAGCGTCCAGCCGGGAGCCGGAAATGGCGAACCGGTCACGGCAGAGGTGCTGGCACAGCGGCAGGCTGAAGAGGCCATCCGCCGTGAAACGGAACGCCGCGCAGATGAAATTGTCAGAAAAATGGCAGAGAACAAACCTGACCTGCCGGATGGCAAAACAGAGCAGGCTGTCAGGGAGATTGCCGGACAGGAGCGTGACCGGGCTGACATAACTGAACGGGAAGCCGCGCTGCCGGAGAGTGTGCTGCGTGAATCACAACGGGAGCAGGAAGCGGTCCGGGAGGTTGCCCGGGAAAATCTGCTGCAGGAGCGTCTGCAGCAGATGGAGCGGGATATGGTTCGTGACCTGCAGAAAGAGAAAACCCTGGGCGGAGACTGATACAGGAAGACACACGCTGATGACAACGGATAACACGAACACGACACGTAACGATTCACTGGCTGCACGGACCGATACCTGGTTGCAGTCATTTCTGGTCTGGTCACCCGGACAGCGGGATATCATCAAAACGGTGGCACTGGTGCTGATGGTACTGGACCACATCAATCTGATATTCCAGCTGAAGCAGGAATGGATGTTTCTGGCCGGGCGTGGAGCCTTTCCGCTGTTTGCCCTGGTGTGGGGGCTGAATCTGTCCCGTCATGCGCATATCCGGCAACCGGCCATTAACCGGCTGTGGGGATGGGGGATTATTGCCCAGTTCGCATATTATCTGGCAGGCTTTCCCTGGTATGAGGGGAATATCCTGTTTGCCTTTGCAGTGGCGGCACAGGTGCTGACGTGGTGTGAAACGCGCAGTGGGTGGCGTACAGCAGCGGCCATTCTTCTGATGGCGCTGTGGGGGCCTTTGTCCGGCACCAGTTACGGCATTGCCGGGCTGCTGATGCTGGCAGTCAGCCACCGGCTGTACCGGGCGGAAGACAGAGCGGAACGTCTGGCGCTGGTCGCCTGCCTGCTGGCCGTGATTCCGGGGCTTAACCTTGCCACCAGTGATGCCGCGGCTGCAGCCGGTCTTGTGATGACGGTGCTGACTGTTGGTCTGGTGTCGTGTACAGGGAAATCATTACCCCGTTTCTGGCCCGGGGATTTTTTCCCGACGTTCTATGCCTGTCATCTGGCTGTGCTGGGCGTTCTGGTATTGTGACTGGTATGATACTGACGCTGATTCTGATTATTAATAAACAACATAACACAGGATATTTATGAAAATTACGGATCACAAACTCTCTGAAGGTATTGCCCTGACATTTCGTGTTCCTGAAGGAAATATAAAACATCCTTTGATTATCTTATGCCATGGGTTTTGCGGTATCAGGAATGTTCTGCTCCCTTGCTTTGCGAATGCCTTCACAGAAGCAGGATTCGCAACGATTACTTTTGATTATCGAGGATTCGGTGAGAGTGATGGAGAACGAGGGCGTCTGGTTCCTGCAATGCAGACCGAAGATATTATTTCAGTTATCAATTGGGCAGAAAAGCAGGAATGTATTGATAATCAGCGTATTGGGTTATGGGGAACATCGCTGGGAGGGGGGCATGTCTTCAGTGCAGCTGCGCAGGACCAACGCGTAAAATGTATTGTCAGCCAGCTGGCTTTTGCTGACGGTGATGTTCTGGTTACCGGAGAGATGAATGAATCGGAGAGAGCGTCTTTTCTGTCCACGCTGAATAAAATGGCAGAGAAGAAGAAAAACACCGGGAAAGAGATGTTTGTGGGGGTTACACGGGTACTAAGTGATGATGAATCGAAGGTATTCTTCGAGAAAATCAAAGCCCGGCATCCCGAAATGGATATAAAAATACCTTTCCTTACGGTCATGGAAACGTTGCAATATAAACCTGCAGAGAGTGCAGCCAGCGTCCAGTGCCCAGTTTTGGTTGTTATTGCCGGCCAGGATAGCGTTAATCCACCGGAACAGGGAAGAGCATTATATGATGCTGTTGCTTCTGGTACTAAGGAATTATACGAGGAAGCTGATGCATGCCATTATGATATTTATGAGGGCGCGTTTTTTGAACGTGTAGTAGCTGTGCAGACACAATGGTTTAAACAATATCTTTAATTGTCAGTATTTATACGTTAAAGGTCGTTGAAATTAACTTCCTGTTACGATGAGTTGTTTCAACGGCCTGCAGGGCATATTTTCACGAAGGTCAGAGTAAGCATGGCAGAGCAAAAACGACCGGTACTGACACTGAAGCGGAAAACGGAAGGAGAGACGCCTGTCCGCAGCCGGAAAACCATCATCAATGTCACCACGCCACCAAAATGGAAGGTGAAAAAGCAGAAGCTGGCCGAGAAAGCAGCCCGGGAAGCAGAGCTGGCGGCAAAAAAAGCGCAGGCCAGACAGGCGCTGTCCATTTATCTGAACCTGCCCACACTGGATGAGGCCGTGAACACCCTGAAGCCCTGGTGGCCGGGATTGTTTGACGGTGACACGCCCCGGCTTCTGGCCTGCGGTATCCGGGACGTGTTACTGGAAGACGTGGCGCAGCGGAATATCCCGCTCTCGCATAAAAAACTGCGCAGGGCGCTGAAGGCCATCACCCGTTCAGAAAGCTATCTGTGTGCCATGAAAGCCGGTGCCTGCCGGTATGACACGGAAGGGTATGTGACGGAGCATATTTCTCAGGAGGAGGAAGCGTATGCGGCAGCGCGTCTGGATAAAATCCGCCGCCAGAACCGGATAAAGGCAGAACTTCAGGCCGTGCTTGATGAGAAATAAAAAAAGCCTCCCTCAGAGAGGGGAGGCAGGGAAATAAGGCTTAAAAGGAAATAACTTCCGTACCCGAAAGAAAACTAGTCCACTGAATTATTTATCACAATAATACTGACAACTAAAGGGGGACAGGAAAATGAATGGATTCAGAAACAGTTCACGAAACGGCCAGGTCTGGCGCTGGCAGCGTACCGGACACAGGGCTGTTAATCTGGAAATCCGTGGATTCTGGATGGAGGCTGCTGAGGCGTGGTGTCAGGCCGCCGGAATTGCTCCCCGGGCGGACTGGCGACGATTTGCCCGGCTACGCGCAGAACGATGCCGGAAATATGGACGGAAGGAATAAATAAAGAGGCTGGCATATTTGAGATTAAATTCATAAAACTCACCAGCGATGAATCATTGCGGATGGTGTTTCAGGAATATAAAAAAACAGCCTCCGTTTCTCCAGGGTAAGGAGGCTGAATGATGCATGAGATTTGCTTTTGTATTATGTGAGACAACCTGGCACTCTGTATTTCCGTTCTTCAGAACGGATTACTCATGGCGCACCGGATAACCGACCGGCTTATAGTGACACAAGGATGTTTATGAATTAAGTGGTGGTTTATTGATTTGTGATATCACTCACGGAACTCCGGGCAGCCTGACTGGTGGCAGACAATATTTTATATTCCGATAATGAAAACTTAACCAGACCGATAGATACACTACGTCGGGTTTGCAGTTTATTCTGTTTTATTATAGTGAATATATAATGGAAAACATGATGAGAAATGAAGCATTACGCATTGCGCTCATTGATTATGAAAACTGTTGCAATCTGAGAAATATATCGCTTGCTGATTATACCGATTTGATTTTATTTGCTGGTCCTCTTCAGCAAACAGTGGTCTTACCTACTGATACCTGGCCAGATAATATCAGAGTGAGTATCAGACAGATAGATAACATTTCGAAGAATAATGTTGACTTTCACCTTGTTATGGAGCTCGGCAGGATGACGTGCTGCAGTGCCGGAAACAACACCTGGCATATTATTTCAAACGATAAAGGCTATGATGGAATAATTCATACTCTGCAAAAACGGGGTTTTCGTTGCGAACGTATTGCGCCAGAGCACGCTGAGAGTCATTTGCCGGTATCTCACCTGATTGTCCCTGAGGGGGATGTTATTATCCGGTGGGCTAACAGAATGCAGCAGGCATCCGGAAGTGATGTACGGAATTTACCGGTGTCAGTGGAGGGGTTTAATAATTATTTAAAATCGTATATGCGAGGAGAATGGCATAAAGAACGGGCTGTGAGTATACGTAGTGAGTTGGTTCGTCGTGGGGTAATTAAAATCCAGGCTGATAAAATTGTCTGGTTAACGAGGCGGTGACCCCTTATCACAACAGAATTATCTGTTGCGGATCTGATTTGTCGTATTTCTGATAACGTTCAGGTAATTCATGGGATAAATATTGCGAGTCTTACTTCGGGTGAAAACTACATTCGTTCATCTGGACTCATATGTAATTAAGGACATAATAATGAATTTAATTATTTTCATTGTAGTCGTTATTATTATAGCTGTTTTGTCTGTCCGGATAATATTCCGGAGGAGTAAAAACTGCCCTCCCGCACTGATACGGTTACATGCAGCAGGCATACGCCCCGGTGAAGCTGAGCGAATACTGGTCAGCGGTGAATACTGGCAGCGTCAGAAAACGTTGCTGACAGAAAGAGAGGTCAGTTTCATGAAAGGGTTGTTCAGGATTGTGGATATGAAACGGTGGTATCTGTGTCCGCAGGTACGGGTCGCTGATATCGTCCAGCTGAACGGGAATATCCGGCCACGATCACGCCAGTGGTGGCAGTTATTCAGGATGGTGTCTCAGTGGCATGTTGATGTGGTTATCGTTGAGCGGCGTTCGTTCAGTATTGTTGCAGCAGTAGAGCTGGATGATGCCAGCCATTTACGACCTGAACGCAGACGCCGGGATATTCTTCTGGAAGAGGTTCTGAGGCAGGCTGGTATTCCGTTGCTCAGAAGCCACGATGCCAGAAAACTGCTGCAGATGACCGGAGAATGGCTGAATACAACAGGAACTGATCAGCAGTCACCGGAACATCGTAGCTGACGCCTTCGCGTTGCTCAGTTGTCCAACCCCGGAAACGGGAAAAAGCAAGTTTTCCCCGCTCCCGGCGTTTCCATAACTGAAAACCATACTATTTCACAGTTTAAATCACATTAAACGACAGTAATCCCCGTTGATTTGTGCGCCAACACAGATCTTCGTCACAATTCTCAAGTCGCTGATTTCAAAAAACTGTAGTATCCTCTGCGAAACGATCCCTGTTTAAGTATTGAGGAGGCGAGATGTCGCAGACAGAAAATGCAGTGACTTCTGCGTATTACCGTGAAGGAGATCGGTGAGTAACATCGATGGAGATCGGTTCGTGTCACTTTCACAGAACCGTTTTTAAATTACCTTCACTGATCTCCTTCGGTCAACGGAGATTGTATTTTCCGCATTGATTCTCCTTTAAGTTCGATCTTGATACTGCCATGAACCAGTCGATCTAGGATGGCATCCGCATGTGTGGAGTCTCCGATCATTTTGTACCAGTTTTCCACCGGCAACTGGCTCACTACGATGATTGAGCCTCGTTGGTACATCAGATCCACTATTTCCAGCAGGTCGCTACGCTGTTCTGATGAGAGAGGTTCCAGCCCCCAGTCATCCAGAAGCAGCAGATCGCTATTATTCAGCCTGGTCAAAAGTTTGCTGTATCTTCCATCAGCATGCCCCTGATAGCACTGTTCCATCAGCGCTTTAAGGCGATAATAGTAGACCTTGTATCCCTGTCGGCAGGCATTATGACCAAGTGCACATGCCAGGAACGTTTTACCGCTGCCGGTGGCCCCGGTCAGTAAAATATTTTGTTTCAGGGTTAACCAGTTTCCCTGACTGAGTGAACGGATGAGGGCCCTGTCCAGCCCTCTATTGTTACGATAATCCAGCTTTGATAACTCAGCATTAAGTCTGAACCGTGCATGTTTGATCAGACGCTCTGCCTTCCTGTTTTCACGGCAGGTTAGTTCTTCTGCTGTCAGTAATGACAGGCGTTCTTCGAAGCCCAGCTCCTGGTATGTGCCCGGCTGAGCAAGTTGCTTTTTAAGCGCATCACGGAAGCCGGTGAGTTTAAGTGCGGTCAGTTGTTCGTAAAGATGATTCATCATTGGATCCCGTATCAGTGGTAATACTCACTGCCGCGTACGTTTTCGTGTTCCATCGTGGATAACAGATCTGGTTTTGGATCCTGAACAGGTTGTTTATCCAGACCTTTTTCCAGGATCGATTTAATACCTGACAGACGCCATACCTTTGTTTTCAGAGCTCTTGCACATGCTGCATTAAGTCTGGCTTTACTGTATTTTTTATGAAGGTTCAGGAGTCCAAGGCAGAAGCGATAGCTTTGTTCCGGATGTGGACGAGAGTTCAGTATATGAAGCACATAACTATGAGTTTCACTGCCTATGTGCCCCGCCCATTCCAGAAGACGCTCTGGCGTCCAGGTGGCATGCTGTCGATGAGCTTCAGGCATGTGCTCGTTGCGGGTACTGTAGCCATAAGTACGCTTGCGCGGGTGCACAGCAACCTCCTGCCCCTGATTGAAGAGTCTTACCAGTTCTCCGGAGATCCATGCTTCCAGTTGCTGGCCTAACAGCGAACATGGAACCGAGTAGTAATGTTTGTCGATTTCCACGTGGTAATCGGCATGAACTCTGACTTTCTTCACCAGGGTGTAACTGTAACTGGCTTCAGGAAGAGGCTTCAGTGCGGGTTTATCAAGCTGGATGAAGAGTTCTGCACGTGAATAACCCAACTTCTGCATTATTTTGTTATTCAGTCTTTCCAGCAACTCCCGAATGCGCTGATTAAGCGATGCAAGGCTGTAGAAGATCTCATGCCTGATTCGGGCCATGATCCAGCGTTCAACAACCTGAACGCCAACTTCAGCTTTGGCTTTATCTTTCGGTTTACGTGGCCGCTCAGGCAAAACTGCGACATTATAATGCTCAAGCATCTGCTGGTAGGTAGGGTTAACGTCAGGATCATACTTACATGCCCTGGATGTGGCGCTTTTCAGATTGTCCGGAACAACAAGTTCAGGAACGCCACCCAACCACTGGAAGCAGCGAACATGACTCATCACCCAGTCTTCAAGCTGCTGAGACCAGGTGGCCTCTGCCCATGTGTAACTTGATGCCCCGAGAACAGCTACGATGACCTGAGCAGTTCTTATTTCTCCGGTCTCAGGGTCGGTAACGCCAACGGTAGGTCCACAGTAATCAACGAAAAGTTTTTCGCCAGCTTTATGTACCTGACGCATTGATGGTGAAGTGGTTTTGAGCCATTCACGGTACATCCGGCAGTAATGGTTATAGCTGTAAAAACCGCCTGGATTACGCTCACAGTATTCTTCCCAGAGTAGCTGCAGCGTCACGCATTTATTACGCAGTTCCCGGTGTACTGTAGCCCAGTCAGGCAGAGAGTGCTTCTTCATCTTAACCTGGGTCTGAAGGAACGCATGTTTTAGTTTTGTATCATCCCATCCTGTAGGTAAGGGCCACTGCTTTATGCCAAGTTGAGCCGCCCGATTAGCATATCTGGATACAACGGAAGGGGAGATTGCAAGACTACGACCAATTTGTCGATGGCTGAGTCCAACACCGTATTTAAGCCTAAGAATTTCTTTAAGTTTTCTCATAGAAATTGGAACTGTTGGCATAGGTATCCTTTACCGGAATGGCAAAAGATACAGATCAACACACCTGTGAAGTTCCAATAACATTGATGGAGATCACTGAATAACAAAATGAGTCAAAAGTGATCTCCATCGATGTTATTCAGCGATCTGTTCAAATGTTATTACCCGATCTCGATGGAAGTTATTGAGTGATCTCCTTTCATGAAAATACGCAACTTCCTCATCTGGCGTAAAACGAGCATACAGAAAGGGGAATCCGCTTTCTGATGCAGAGAAACAAAGATTATCAGTGGCCCGTAAAAGAGCTTCGTTCAAGGAAGTAAAAGTATTTC
>ENA-OWNQ01000694-OWNQ01000694.1-gut-metagenome-genome-assembly--contig:-NODE-694-length-10669-cov-2.622262_pt1 | contig 10669 bp, 8 predicted proteins | sample MGYA00248252_ERZ651782 | MGnify/ENA primary metagenome ERZ651782 (study PRJEB26908, sample SAMEA4031705) | gut metagenome | biome: gut; feature: normal infant; material: stool | place: China | collected 2015 ... | reverse complement strand
GACATCTGATTATTGCAGATTATGATATTGTAGAGCTAAGTAATCTAAATCGACAATACTATTTTTCGCATCATGTGGGGCAGTATAAGGTAGAGGCTTTACAAGATGTGTTAACTGCCATTAATTCAAATGTTATCGTTACGGTTTATAAGGATAAATTGACAATCGAGAATATACTTGAAATCTATAAAAACGCCGATATTTTGATAGAAGCCTTTGATGCGGTAGAAGCTAAATCTATGTTCTTAGAGGCTACAATCTCAGTAGATGTACCTAAAATCATGGTATCCGGATTGGCTGGAATAGGTAATTCCGATGCGTTACGAACTAAAAAGTTAGGTCAAAATTTATATATTGTTGGTGACGAGCATTCCGGTGTAGATAATGCGTATCCTTATGCACCACGTGTGGCTATTGCTGCTGCAAAACAGGCGGATCTAGCGTTATCACTTTTACTAGAAAAGACTATGTCTAATGAGGTGAAATAAGTGGACAGAAAAGATAAATTGACAGAGGTAATGAATGCTTGCCCTATATATGGAATTACGGGCGGTACTCGAGATGTGATTCCGCTTGTAAAAGATATGCTAAGTGCAGGGATACGAATTATTCAATATCGTGAAAAGGGAAAAACACCTATTCTGCGATATCAGGAGGCTATGATTTTGAGGCGGTTGACCTCTGATTATCATGCACTATTAATTATTGATGATTATGTTGATCTTGCGTTGGCTGTACATGCTGATGGTGTTCATATTGGGCAAGATGATTTGCCCCCTAATACGGTAAGACGAATCGTAGGGCCTAATATGTTGATTGGGTGGTCAACTCATAGTATATCCGATCTAAAAGCGGCAAACAGATATACAGGTGTTATTGATTACATTGGGGTAGGGCCTATTTTTTCTACACAGACAAAACCCAATGCTAATCCTGTAGGGATTTCTTATGTATATTGGGCAAAGCAGTTTAGTAAGGTTCCCATTGTCGCCATTGGGGGCATTAAAACGATAAATGCTGATATCGTTTGGCAAGCGCATCCCGATTTTATTTGTGCCGTTTCTGAAATAACAGAATCGGATAATATACAAAATACTATTTATGAGCTCATGACTGGATATAGTAGGGTCAGATAAAAAATGAGTATACATACAAACCACAAGATTTTAATCTTGTGGTTTTTGCATTTATAAAATAATTTTGTAGATTTGATAAATATCCTTGCTAAGATATAGGTTTATTTAGTATAATCGTATCATTAAATTCAATATTCTATAGAATTTATAAAATAGATGAAGATGGAGAGGTAATAGTATATGTCTCATTATGTAGATTTAAATAGTGATTTAGGCGAAAGTTTTGGTAATTATACATTAGGTATGGATAGTGAAGTATTAAATCACGTAACAAGTGCTAATATTGCTTGTGGTTGGCACGCTGGAGATCCGCTTATTATGGATGCGACTGTCCGCATATGTAAAGAAAAGGGCGTAGCCGTAGGGGCACATCCTGGTTATCCAGATTTGATGGGATTTGGTCGTCGTGCGATGGCAGTAAATCCTGCTGAGGCAAAAGCCTATATGATATACCAACTGGGCGCACTACAAGCTTTTTGTGATAGTCATGACATTATTTTACAGCATATGAAATTACACGGTGCCTTTTACAATACAGCTTGTGTTACGCCTGTAATAGCTGATGCAATTTTAGATGGTTTACAAGCAGTAAATCCCAATATTGCGGCTATGGTATTGAGCGGTAGCTATATTGCTCAAGAGGCACAGCGACGAGGTATTCCTGTTATACAGGAGGTGTTTGCCGATCGTGGCTACACAGAGGAGGGAACATTAGTTCCTCGTACAGAAGTAAGTGCTTTCATCAAAGACCCACAAGAGGCTTTAGACCGAGTTCTCATGATGGTTACAAAGGGTAAGGTCGTTACTAATACGGGGAAGACCATTGATATTGTGGCAGATTCCATATGTGTTCATGGAGATAATCCTGAAGCGATAGCTTTCACAAAGTATATTCGGGAAGGGCTATCAAAAGCTGGTATAACGGTGGCGAATTTTCAACACCGATAACACTATTAAGAACATTAAAATAAACGCTTAATTAATACTAACAGAAAATACGAATATAAGTATTAAAAGCAAGTATGAGCTTTAAGCAATAAGTATGACATAGATTAATTATTATTTTGGAGGTTCCTATGAAACCAATTACAGGTAAAGCGAGTTTCTCTGTCCTATTAGGGGCAGCTTTCTTAATGGCCACGTCTTCCATTGGTCCTGGCTTTATGTTGCAAACGGCAGCATTTACAAATGAGTTAAAAGCAGACTTTGCGTTTGCTATCGTTGTATCCGTTATTTTCTCTATTATTGCACAGCTTAATGTGTGGACGATTATTGGTGTATCTCAAATGCGTGGTCAAGATATTGCGAATATGGTACTGCCAGGCCTTGGTTATATAGTGGCATTTTTAATTTCCCTTGGTGGATTGGCCTTTAATATCGGTAATATTGGTGGTGCTTCTATGGGCCTCAATATTATATTTGGTATCGACACAACAACAGCGGCCGCTATTAGCGGTATCTTGGGTATCTTACTATTTACATCTAAGAAGATGGGTGGTGTTTTAGATAATACGGCTAAAGTACTCGGTACTGTTATGCTTGTTCTTATCGCTTACGTAGCATTCTCTACAAATCCACCAGTAGGAGAAGCCTTGTCTCATTCTGTAATTCCGGAGCATGTGCCGTGGTTAGCAACGATTACACTTATTGGGGGCACTGTAGGTGGTTACATTACATTTTCTGGTGGTCACCGCCTCATTGATGCAGGTATTACAGGTCAAGAGCATTTAAAAGATGTACGTCGTGCAGCAATTATGGGGATGTCTGTAGATGCATTAGTTCGAGTGTTATTATTCTTAGCCGTTTTAGGTGTAGTGTCCATGGGCTTTGTGCTAGATTCTAAAGACCCAGCAGGCTCTGCGTTTCTTCTCGGTGCTGGTGAAATCGGTCATAAGTTATTCGGTATAGTGTTCTTCTGTGCTGCGCTGACCTCTGTAGTAGGGGCTGCCTACACATCAGTATCCTTCTTAAAAACATTGTTTAAGGTTGTAGAACGAAATGAAAAATTGACTATTATGGCGTTTATCTTTATTTCTACATGTATCTTAATCTTTATTGGTAAACCAGCATCTCTATTGATTTTAGCGGGCTCTGTAAACGGTCTAATCTTGCCTGTTACGTTGGCAGTTATGCTCGTTGCTACTCATAAATCCGAAATCGTAGGGGCATACAAACACAATAAACTTTTATATTATACCGGTTGGATTGTAGTGCTTGTAACATCTTATATTGGTGTTACATCTTTAAAGGGCATTGCTAAGTTACTTGGTTAATTTGATATCTGTGAAAGCACCATTACGTTTTAATTAAAAGTAATGGTACTTTCCAGTTACAACAGGAGGTACATATGAAACCTACAATTTCACCTGTAGGGGATTGCGCTATCTCTATTGATTTTGGTCAAGTAATCGATCCAAAGATTAATCGACACATCCGACAAATTATAGAGCAGATTAAAGACTTACAGCTAGATGGAATTATTGAACTAGTTCCTACATACTGCGCATTGCTTGTTCAATATGATGCAATGGTATATTCTTATTCAGATATTTGTAGAATTCTTGAACCCACATTGCAAGAATCGGTAACGGATAGCGCAAATGAACTCGTTACGATTGTTGAAATACCCACCGTATATGGTGGCGAGTTTGGACCAGACTTAGGCTTTGTAGCCTCTCACAATTATATAAGTGAAGATGAGGTCGTATCCATTCATAGTGGTACAGATTATTTAGTTTATATGCTAGGCTTTATTCCTGGCTTTACCTATTTAGGAGGGATGGACCCACGCATTGCATCGCCTCGGGTATCTTCACCTAGGACTTTGATTCCTGCCGGCTCTGTAGGTATTGCAGGGGAACAGACTGGTACATATCCATCAGATTCTCCAGGGGGCTGGCAGATTATTGGACGCACACCTGTGACTATGTATGACATGTCTAAGGAGCAAGCTGCCCTATTAAGGGCAGGGGACTACGTTCGTTATGTACCTATCGATGAAAACGAATTCCATAGGATTAAATCCTTGGGTATGGAATATATTCCATCTATATATGAAATAGAAAGTGGTGATTTACGTGGATATAAATGAGTTTCAACGCGCTTTAATCCGCGTAGATGCTCCGGGTATGTATACAACGATTCAAGATGTAGGGCGTATTGGCTTTCAACAATATGGTATGCCTGTGGCAGGTCCTATGGATAGTGAAAGCTATCTCTTGGGACAGGCTCTAGTAGGAAACAAGGAACCTCTAGGTGCTTTAGAATGTACCGTGTTACCTCCTACGCTAACTGTTCAAGGTACATGTATTGTTGCTTTTACAGGGGCCGACATGCATCCAACCATTAACAATGTAGTCGTGCCTAGATATATACCTTTTATTTGTCACGAAGGGGATATCATTTCTGGTGGCTTCAGCCAATGTGGAGTGCGTATGTATATTGCTTTCTCTGGTGGTATCGATGTTCCCACTATTAACGGTAGCGTATCCACTCATACAAAGGCTAAAATAGGTGGTTTTGAGGGCCGCCCATTACAGGCGGGCGATCAGTTTGGCATTAAAGCATTTACTAGAGAAGACGTGAACGAGTGCGACTTCTATGGTAGTCATAACTTATTCAATACTGCCTTATATAACCGAGGCGGGCGTGAGTGTCACGAACCTTTGCGTGTTGTTCTTGGGAATCAAGCAAAGTATTTTACAGAGAAAGGAATCAAGACCTTTGGTAGTAAAATCTATACCTTGACCGTGCAGTGTGATCGTATGGGGTTCCGCTTAGATGGTCCTGTCATAGAGCATATCGATAGTGCGGATATTATTTCCGATGGAGCTGTTTTTGGTTCTATTCAAGTTCCTTCTGATGGCAACCCTATAGTGCTCATGGCAGATCGGCAAACAACAGGTGGCTATACAAAGATTGGTACTGTGATTACGGCGGATTTACCTAGGCTAAGCCAATTGCCAGTAGGAGACGGAATTCATTTTGATATTATATCCGTTGAAGAAGCACAAGAAATATATCGTACATATATGAAACGCTTGCATAAGCGAATACAATTAGCACACCAACAAAGTTTATATGTCTTTAAAGTAAGTTAATTAGTTTCTTTATTTAATTATATAAACTAGCAAAAAAGCTATCTCATAGATTGTTATTTCTATGAGATAGCTTTTTTCTTTGAAAATTGTAGTAAATCAGCTATTGGCTAAGGGAAATATCTAGTGTTTTATATGATTTTAATGAAGTAATTATCTCTGTAGTGATAATATGCGATTTAGTCCGTAATATCTAGCTGTAAAGATATTTTTTTAGTATCTATAATCTCATAAACTAAGTTTAAATAATTGATTATGAGTTTATATTCATTTTATCTCTTCTCTATGGTATAAAATAAGCCCGTATTTTATATGATTATGTGATATGAATCACTATAAAATGCATTGCTACGCTATTTTTGTGATGTCTATAATTATGAAGAATAAATGAAAAAGCTTGATAGTGTATTATAGGTTTTGATATACTTAATATATTGAAAAATTTGAAATTCTCATATGATTTATCATATGAAGAAGCATAGAGGGAGCATTAATATAGTTTATAGGAGAAAATATGAATAAGATTTTCAAAGTGGTTTGGAGCAAATCAAAAAATTGTTACGTAGTAGTATCTGAGTTCGCTAAGAATAATAGCGGAAAAAAGAAAATTGTTGTAGCAACTATCTTTGCTGCATTAGTAATGTCTAATGCTAGCATCTCTATGGCGTCAAATGATGTGCCTTCGAATCTGCCTGCAACAGCAGTAGGCTTGGGGCCTAATGCTTCTGTTAAAGGTGATAAAGCTGTAGGTTTTGGTTATAAAGCCGAGGCTGCTGGTGGAAATTCTGTTGTTATTGGTTCTAATTCTAGTGTTGCTGCTGGTAGCCCACAAGGAATCGCTATTGGTGGCGGTAACTATAATAATGAAGGTGCAAGAGTAATTGGGGAGCAAGCAATTGCCATTGGGGGAAATACAATAGCTCAAGGTAACTCTTCTATTGTTATAGGTGGAGATGATGTAGTTAAAGCCGATAGTGTAAAAGTTATTTACACTACAAGTGGTGGAGAGAATCAAACTGGGGATTTGCGTAGTGCTGTTCAAAGCTTAACAGGCTTTGATATGAGAAAACCACTATATACATCGGCAACGGCTGGTGAATCTGGTATCACATTAGGCATGAAAGGTCAGTCAGGCAATGTGGGCATTGCCATTGGTACAGGTGCAAATGCGAAGGATCGTTTTTCAGGAACTTCTAGTGGGGCTTCTGGTCAAGCCAATAATGATGTAACAAATGCTATTGCTATTGGCACAGGGGCTAGGGCAAATCGTGATAATGCTATTGCCATCGGTGGTGGTTCTAACACTGATGTAGGCGGTACAAAACAATCTAGTTATACTTTGCCAAATAACGTTGTTGCCTCCTGGGCTGGTGGTGATAAAACATTGCCAGGTGACGTCGTATCTTTTGGTTCTGCAGGTTATGAACGTCAATTAAAACACGTAGCTCCTGGTGAAGTAAGTGCAACTTCTACAGATGCAATTAATGGTTCTCAGCTTAGTGCTCTCGTAGACCAAGTTACTTATAAATACATATCTATAAAATCTTCTGATGTTGCTAATAAAGATAATACTGGTGCTACGGCAGCTAATTCTATTGCTATTGGCCCAAATGCCGCAACAGACGCATCTGCGAGTCGTTCTGTAGCTGTTGGTGATGGCGCTAGAAGTAAAGTAGTAGATGGTGTAGCTGTTGGCTCAAAATCTATAGCTGATATTGCTTCAGGCGTAGCGGGCTATAATGTTAATGCCAGTCGTACAGATATATATGCTGGTTTAAGTGGTTCTGCCTTAACATCTAAATTAGGTGGTGTTGCTGTTGGTACGACAAACCAAACACGTCAAATTAATTATGTTGCTGCAGGTACTGCTGATACAGATGCAGTAAACGTGGCACAGTTAAAGAGTGTTAATCTAGCTTTTACAAGTGATACTGGTACAGGCGATGTAAACCTTGCTAATAGTAAATTAGCTGTAAATGGTGATAATACATATATTACAACTACAGCTAATGGTAAAAAAATAACAGTTTCTGGTAAAAAGCAAGATATCACGGTAGCAAATGGTAGCGCTACAGCAACTGCTGGTATGGCGGACTCTGCTAACGTAGCTAATGCAATTAATCAAGCAATCAATCAAAATAAATACGGTTGGAACCTTTCTGCTAATGGCGAAGCTACACCAGTAGCCGTTGAAAAAGGAAATACAGTAGATTTTTCTGGTGACGATAATGTTACGGTTGCTAGAAATGATAAGAAAATCTCTGTAGCCTTGAAAAAAGATCTTTCTAAATTAAACAGTGCATCATTCAATAATGCTGGCGGTAATGAAACTGTAAAAATTGATGGTGACAAAGGTATCAATGCTGGGAATTTGAAAGTTACGAATGTAGCAGATGGTATCGCTGATAAAGATGCTGTTAATGTATCTCAATTGAAAAAAGTTGATGATAAAGCTGAAGCTAACAAAACTGCTATTGATACAAATAAAACTGCAATCGCTAAAAATGTAGGTGATATTGCAACAAACAAGGCTGACATTGCCACCAATAAAGACGATATTGCAACGAACAAGCAAAAAATTGCCGACAATAAAACTGCAATAGATAAAAATACTGGTGACATTGCTACAAACAAAGCTGACATTGCAACTAATAAGGATAATATTGCAACCAATAAAGCTAATATTGCTCAAAATACTACGGCTATCGGTCGTAAGATTTCTTTAGGTGGTAACTCTGGCTCTACCGATGAAAAATCCTTGAGCACAGGTGATGTGAAATTTAACGTAAAAGGGGAGAATGGTCTTACTACGGTTGCTAATGGTGACGATGTAACGGTTAAACTCGATGATGCAACTAAAGGCAAAATTGATAATGCTGCAAATCAAGACTTGAGCAACTTGACAGATGCTGGTAAACAACAAGTTAAAGATATATCTGCATGGAAGGTAACAGCTGCAGGAGGTACTGTTGAAAAAGTACAAGGTAGTGATACCGTAAAATTCCAAGCTGGTGATAATCTTGTAGTTAACCAAGATAGAACTACTTTCACATATGGCTTGGCTAAAGACTTAAAAGGCCTAAACAGTGTTATTGTAGGTGATGAAAACGGTGTATCTACTAAAATCACTTCTGCAGGTACAACTGTGAAAGATGCAGCTGGCAACTCTACTACAATTAATGGGGGTGGTATGACTATTACTCCTGCAGATACAGCAGCTAGCCCTGTATCACTTACTGTAGACGGCTTAAATAATGGTGGCAACAAAATTCATGGAGTAGCGCCTGGCACAGCTGATACTGATGCAGTAAATGTTAGCCAATTGAAAGCATCTAATGCTGGTTTACAAGAAGCTGTTAACCGTGTTGGTACTGAAACACAACGTGTTGGTGCTCATGCAGCAGCTATGGCAGCGTTGAAACCAATTCAATATGATCCATTGGAACCAACACAAATTATGGCTGGTATTGGTAACTACCGTGGTGAAACTGCGGGTGCCATCGGTATTGCTCACTACCGAACTGAAGATACTATGTTCAACGTAGGTGTTTCACTTGGTACTAGCCATAACATGGTAAATGCAGGTGTAACGCATAAATTTGGTGGTAGTCGTGAAAGAAAAGACGCTATTCCAGAACGCTATAAGGCGGGGCCTATTAGCTCTGTTTATGTAATGCAAGATGAAGTATCTAGTCTCAAAAAAGAAAATAGTAATCAAAAAACGGTTATTGCTAATCAAGCAGTGCGTCTAAATACATTAGAAGCTGAAAATGAACGTCAACGTCAAGAATTGGCTGAAACTAAACAAGGCTTAGATGACTTGCGTGCCGTAGTAAATCAATTATTAGCTTCTAAAGGTTAAGAGTTGAGAACTAATTTTGATAATAGTCTAAGATAGTTATTTCTCTGTAAAACTAAAGAACCTCTTATACATTGTTGTACTTGATAGGGTATATACATTTCGTATAAGAGGTTCTTTTGCTATTTTGATATGTATTCTTATTTAAAATGCATAACATATGAATGACTTCTCATATGTTGTGTGATATAATACAGTGGAAATAAGAGGTAAAGTGATACCTCTATTATGTATGATCTTGCATGAATAGGAGATAGGATGTTAGACCGTATACAACGATGGCTTTCAATAGACACCATGTTGCCTGTTGCAGAACGATTAGGAGCTGTAGGAACTACAAAGCAGCTATATGGTAATTATTTAAAAATAGCTTGGCCAGCTACATTACAAGGCTTGATGCCTTTTCCATATTAGGCTCCATGCCGTAAATCTCAACTTGCTCTTCAATAACATTATTGAGGATTTTTTCATAAGATTTACGTACAAATGGTGCCAAAATACGGTCAATACCATTAATACTTTGACCACCATATTGACCAGATGCTACTTGTGCAATGATTTGTGTTGTTACAGTACAAGCAACTTGGAAAGACTTAGGTGTATCGATTTTCTTACCATTGATTACTGTGCCATTTGTAAGCATATCTTCCAAATTAATCAAGCAACAGTTAAACATAGGTTGAATAATATAATCCATATCATGGAAGTGGATAGCTCCACTATCATGGGCTTCCAAAATATCGGTAGGAATCAATTTACGACGAGCAATATCCTTAGATACTTCACCAGCAATTAAATCCCGTTGGGTAGATACAATAGCAGCATCCTTATTAGAATTTTCATCAAGAACACTGATATTACTACGATCTAATAAACCAATTACATCATCATCAGTTGTATTTTGACGGCGTTTAAAAGCTTGAACAGCTTTGTAACCTTCATAGGCACGTGCCGTTGCAGGATTATGATACTCAATCAACTTATAATACACTTGATCTTCAATAGCATAAATTGTCATGTCTTTTTGAAGCTTAGTAGCATATTCCTCAATTTCATTTGCAATACGCTGTGCCAAGCCCTCTTCGTACAACCCAGTACTACTATGTTCAGCTTTTTCAATAGCCAAAGCAATCTTGTTTTTGTCGAATGGTACCTTCGTGCCATCACGCTTAATGACCTGCAACATATTGGCAACCTCCCCATCTTGTTACTGCCAAAATATATGTTAAGAAGTATAAAAAGTATGTCTAATCACACTTTTTATAAATTTATATGTAAAAATGTAAAGAATTATTAGAAAACCCCTCTATTTTTACTGCCCTCTCAGTATACTATATATGGTGGTTGTTTTCAACCCTAAATACAATATAAAGTAAAAATAGGTCCCTCTATCTATGCCAATATGACATGGATAAAAGAACCTATATAAATTATAATGCAAAGCCAAATAGACGAGTTAAGAAATTACCCTTTTTCCCCACCCAACTAGATGGGACAGAAGGATAAAATGTGCGATTAGCTAAGAGGTCGCGTTCATTAAGATGGATATTTGGCAACAAATCTTTTTTATACGTATT
>ENA-OWNQ01000688-OWNQ01000688.1-gut-metagenome-genome-assembly--contig:-NODE-688-length-10814-cov-2.671789_pt1 | contig 10814 bp, 9 predicted proteins | sample MGYA00248252_ERZ651782 | MGnify/ENA primary metagenome ERZ651782 (study PRJEB26908, sample SAMEA4031705) | gut metagenome | biome: gut; feature: normal infant; material: stool | place: China | collected 2015 ... | reverse complement strand
GGAGCCGAGTTCCGGTTGATGCTGCCTGTGGAGGAAGCGGCTGGCAGGAAGGGGTAGCAGGCGCTTATGCGGACCAGAGGCAGGCGGCAGCAGGCGTTTACCTGCAAACCAGAGGCAGCATGACGGATACCGTGAATACGTCGTTATTGTGGCTGATTTTCATGTCGCCGTTATATTTATGGATGACCGTGGATACGTTGGACAGCCCTATGCCGCAGTACTGCTCTCCAATCTTGATGCTTTCGTACCGGTTGCCATCTATGCGCAGCTGGCCATTGTAGGAATTGGAGATGCTGATGATCAGGAATGCCTTCTGGCAGCGGATTTCCGTGTGGATGAACCGGTTGGCTCCCTTTCCCATACGGCAGCATGCCTCCAGGGCATTGTCCAGGAGATTGCCCAGGATGATGCACAGGTCCACGTTCTCAAACGGCAGTTCAGGAGGCACCATGATGTTGGCTGTCAGGGGAACGCAGCAGGCAGCGGCCTGCTGCTGGGCATTGTTGACCAGGATGTTGACCATGCTGTTTCCGCCGGTTAGGGGCACCTTCATGCCGTTGGCGGATTCATAGATTTGTTCAATGTATGTAAGGGCCTCCTCATACTGGCCTGCTTTTAAAAACACCACCAGGGAATGGAGGTGTTTTTTTAAATCGTGGCGCAGGGAGGTGATTTCCCTCTGGGAGTCCTCCACCTTCTGATAGTAGGAGGACTGCATGGTAAGGAGTTTGTCCGCAATCATATTTTTCTGGCTTTCCTCGTTGATAATGGCATAATCGTCAACCAGATAGAACAGGAACATGGAGGAGCAGAAAAGGATTCCCGATATCTCCAGGTAAAAGTGGGATACGCTGTTCCTCATGTGGAAAATCTGGATGGTAATGAACAGGATCACGGAGGGGACCAGGAAGGAAATGGCATTGTAAAGGGTGGCTTTGTTGCTCTTTCTCATGTTTCTGCACAGGATGAACAAGAGGGTGAAGAAGAAAAAAAGGATGCAGGCCGTCATCTGGGCCAGGGGGCTCTGAATCAGGAAATTGGGCTCTGAGGGAAGGGGCTCGTTGTGCAGAAAACGCAACAGCACTGCGGACAGCAGCTTGCAGGCATAGTTGAGGACAACGAACAGATAAGCAACCAGCACCTTGGTCCTGAGGGAATCCGTAAAGAATATGCAGCTTACCAGCATTGTGAAGGCGCAGTAAAAAACGCACATGCTGAACAGAGGCGCATTGAACCAGTAGGTTACCCACTGAAATATAAAATAAATCAGGATGCCCACCGTGTACTGGGACATAGGCTGCAGGTTCCGGTGAAGAAAGTTGCTGCACAGCCAATAAAGAATCAGGGTCTCGGCCACGGACAGCACAAAGCTGACCCAGGCATGCTGAATGACGTTCATCATAGGTCTGCCTCCATGCGGGCTGGAAATTTCATCATAGATTTGCCTCCATATAGCTTAAGAATTCCTGGTTCACTTCCCTGCGCTTGTGCTTGCTCATGGGAAGCACCTCTTTGTTGTCCATGGTTACGGAATCCTTGAATATATTATAAATATGGCTTACGTTGACCAGGAAGCTCTTGTGAATCCGGATGAAGCCGTCCGGACGGAGCTGCTCTTCCAGGGAACTGATGGTGCCTGTAAATGTAAATGTGCCTTCCTTTGCAACCACACGGATGGTCCTTAAATCCGATTCCAGATAATAGATATGGTCGGTCATCAGTTTGGTGGTGCCGCTTATGCTGGGAAAGGAAAAGATGGATGCCTGTTTTTTCTGCTGCCTGTCAAGCAGCTCCTCCACGGCGGACAGAAAGTCGCCGCTCTCCACTGGCTTTACGATATAGCGGAAGGCGCCCACCTTGTAGCCCTCCACCGCGTAATCCACAGTGGCTGTCACAATGAGGATGGGAACCTCGTCGTCCAGCTGGCGGATGTGCTTTGCCACCTCGATGCCGCCCATGGTTTCCATGCGCATGTCTAACACCAGGATGTCGCAGAACCCTTTTTGTTTATAATCCTTAAGCAGGTCCAGGCCGTCTGTGTAGGATAAGATATCCACAGGCCGTTATTCTATTAATTGTTCCAGATGTCCGCACAGCACCATCAGGTCCGCGGGACTGTCATCGCAAAGTACAATTCTGAACATGACCATTCTCCCCTGAAATTAGTTAAACGCATAACGATTATACAATTCTTTCAGTGGTATTGTAAATAGGTTTTTTGGACAAAAAATACATTTCTGACCAATTATTACACTGAAATTATCGTTTGTGCACAAAGTATTGCGTTAATTTTTTCCTTGTGTAAAATGAGGATATGAGTTGAGAAACAATATAAAAAACAAGAAAAAGGGGGAAACAGAGCTTATGTCTGGACCAAGTGGAAATGATGCAGGCGGAATGAAAAAGACCCTGTCCATATGGAATTTTTTTACCATTGGATTCGGGGCCATCATCGGTACTGGCTGGGTGCTGCTGGTAGGTGACTGGATGGTGATTGGAGGCGGACCCATAGCGGCCATGATTGCATTTGCCATAGGAGCCGTGTTCCTGCTTCCCATAGGTGCCGTGTTCGGGGAGCTGACAGCGGCCATCCCTATCTCCGGCGGAATCATTGAATATGTGGACAGGACCTACGGGCGGAATGTCTCATACATAACAGGATGGTTCCTGGCGCTGGGCAACGGTATCCTCTGCCCATGGGAGGCCATCGCTATCTCCACATTAGTATCCGATATGTTCGGGGGCCTGTTCCCGGTTCTCAGGGCGGTTAAGCTCTATACCATCATGGGGGCGGATGTGTACCTGTTCCCCACTGTCATAGCGCTGGGATTTGCAGTCTATGTGATTCTCCTTAACTTCCGGGGCGCCAGTGCGGCCGCTAAGCTGCAGGCATTTCTGACAAAGGCCCTATTGGCGGGCATGCTCCTGGCAATGGCAATCTCCTTCGTGAAAGGCGGGCCGTCCAACATCCTTCCCTCCTTTACACAGGTGGAGGGACCGTCCACGGTAACCAGCGCAAACAACATGTTTGCAGGCATTATCTCGGTGCTGGTAATGACCCCGTTCTTCTACGCAGGGTTTGATACCATACCGCAGCAGGCTGAGGAAGCAGCGGAAGGCCTGGACTGGAACAAGTTCGGCAAGGTTATCAGCATGGCGCTCCTGGCGGCTGGCGGTTTCTATATGATTTGTATTTATTCCTTCGGCACCATCATACCGTGGACTGATTTTATAAAGAGCACGGTTCCGGCATTGGCCTGTCTTAAGAACATCAACATGTTTCTGTATGTGGCAATGCTGATAATCGCCACATTAGGCCCCATGGGCCCCATGAATTCCTTCTACGGAGCTACCAGCCGCATCATGCTGGCCATGGGACGTAAAGGACAGCTCCCGGACAGCTTTGCGGTTCTGGATGAAAAAAGCGGGGCGCCGAAGATGGCCAACACAGTGCTGGCAGTCCTGACCATTATAGGCCCTTTCCTGGGTAAAAACATGCTGGTATCCCTGACCAATGTGTCGGCGCTGGCATTCATCTTCTCCTGCACCATGGTAAGCTTTGCCTGCCTTAAGATGCGCTATACGGAGCCTGACCTTCCAAGGCCTTACAAGGTTCCCGGCGGAAAAGCAGGCATCTGCATGGCTTGTCTGGCAGGTACCATCATCATCGGGCTTATGGTGGTTCCCTTCAGCCCCGCAGCCCTTAAGCCTGTAGAGTGGGCCATCGTGGTTGCATGGCTGGTCATCGGGCTGGGCCTTAGCGCTGTTACCAGGGCAAAGGCAAATAATAAGGCGGCAGCCGCTGCAAAATAACGGCAATAAAATCATACATCAACATATATCAAATAAAGGAGGATTTTTCAATGAAGAAGGTAGCTTTTAAAGGCGGTTTACTGATTGACGGTACCGGCGCGGAGCCAGTGGTGAACAGTCTGGTGCTGACAGAGGATGACAAGATTGCGTACGCTGGTGCGGACAAGGAAATCGGACCTGACTACGAGGTTGTGGATATTACCGGAAAGACTATTATGCCTGGTCTTATTGACTCCCATCTGCATTTTTCAGGAAACCTGACAGACGATGACAGCGACTGGGTACTGGAGGATGTGGTACAGAAGACAGTGGTGGCGGTACAGCAGGCCCATGAGTGTCTGGAGAACGGCCTTACCACGGTTGGCGAGATTTCCCGTTCCGGCATCCAAATCCGCAACATGGTGGAAGCCGGCGTCATGAAGGGCCCCAGGGTAGTGGCAACCGGACTTGGATTCTGCCGTACCTGCGGACACGGGGATTCCCACAAGCTTCCCAGCTACTACAACGACGAATCCCATCCATGGGCTGAGCGTGTGGACGGACCATGGGATCTGCGCAAGGCAGTTAGAAGAAGACTCCGCCAGAACCCGGATGCAATTAAAATCTGGTCCACAGGCGGCGGCATCTGGCGCTGGGACCAGAAGCTGGACCAGCACTATACGCTGGAGGAGATTCAGGCTGTTGTGGATGAGTGCAGGATGGTAGGCATCCCGGTATGGTCCCATGCAGAGGGCTACGGCGGCGCCCTGGATTCTGCCAGGGCAGGGGTACATCTCATTATCCACGGCCAGACCTTAAATGACGAGTGTCTGGATATCATGGCAGAGAAAGGCATTTAATTCTGTCCCACCATCCAGTTCTTAAACGAATGGTTCAAGACATACGCTCCGCCATACATCCCGGAGGTGCATGACCAGTATCCTGGCGATACCGTAGCGGAGAAGGAGCTGAACCGCGTGTACGCTAACTTAAGAAAAGCAAAGGCAAAAGGCATCGGACTTACCATTGGTTCGGACTCCTTCTGCTCCAGCCTTACACCATACGGAACAACAGCCATCGGAGAGATGTATTCCTTTGTGGAAAAAGCAGGCATCAGCGAGATGGATACCATTGTGGCGGCTACCAAGGCAGGCGCCGAGATGCTGAAGGTGGACAATGTGACCGGATCCCTGGCAGAGGGAAAGAGCGCCGACCTGTTAGTAATTAACGGCAACCCGTTAGAGAATATCCGTGCAATCGCTGTTGAGAACATGGACGTAATCATGAAAGAAGGATATTTTGTAAAACGCTGACCGGTACTCCCGGATGAGAGGAAAGGGCTGCTGCTATAACAGGCGGCAGCCCTTTGCCGGTTTGGAAAGCCAAGGGGGATGGAAAGAACATGTATGTATTGCTGTATCTTCTGTGGATTCTGTTAAACGGCAGGGCACATCACGGAATTCATTGTTGATACACGTCTCAATCATCTCCCCGGCAAATACCTCCTTATCTCCTATGTACAGCTTATTCGCAACAATGGTTATGTGTTCTGTTCTCTTTCCATCCCGGGAGGAGGATATGGTATTCCTCACAGACCCGCCCCTACCCCACTGCTGATATATACAAAGAGCCAACAGAATCAGTGATGCATGCGTCCGTCTTTTTCTCAATCCGCTTCGTCCCCCACCTGTATTATTATACATATTGTACTTTAATACAGCTTATATTTCAATACATCCGGAGATATACTTATCTGGAGCTTATACAGAAAGGCGGGGACGGAATGCATATTGAGATTGATTTGGAGCGTCTGCTAAAAGAAAAACATAAAAGTAAAAACTTTGTGTGTGAAGAATGCGGCCTGCAGCGGACTCAGTTCAATAATTACTGCAAGAACAAGGTTTCCCGCGTTGACCTTACCATTCTTGCCAAAATGTGCGCTTGTCTGGACTGCACGCCCAATGATATTTTGAAAATAGTAAAAGAGACGGCAAAAGATGAATAGAACACATGACGCCATGTGAAGCTGTTCATCTTTTTTTGCGCCTGTATTTCCAAAAAACAAAATGACGCGGCTAAATTCAATCCATTCTGGTGTCATATCTTGCAAGATTTTCCCTTCCCATTGTGTTAAAATAGCAGAAAAGCAGTTTAAAAGGAGCAGCAAAATGATACAGGAGCAGGAACAGCGCCGGGTCTATTATGATAAAGACCTTAAAATAGAAGCCTACAATCTGAGCGGGGTTGTACAGAAATTCCCCAATCATTTCCATGAATATTACGTCATAGGCTTTGTGGAGGGCGGAAAAAGACATCTCTGGAGCCGTAACAAAGAGTATGATGTCAGCGCCGGGGATTTGATTCTCTTTAATCCCAGGGACAACCATTACTGCGCGCCCATAGACGGGGAACCGTTGGACTACCGTGCGGTCAACATCGATCCCTCTGTCATGGAGCAGGCGGTAAGGGAAATCACAGGCCGGGAATTTACGCCCCGCTTTACCCGGAATGTGGTGTACCGCAGCGACATAACCCAGTCCGTATCCGCCCTGTACGGAGCCATATTGCGGCGGGCCACAAGGCTTGAAAAAGAAGAAGCCCTGTTCTTTCTTCTGGAGCAGGTGCTCCAGGAATATGCCGCCCCATTTAAGGAAGAGGATATATCCAGGCCCGATGACCGGATCCAAAACCTGTGCACCTACATGGAGGACCATTTTTCAGAAAATATAAGCCTGGATGAGCTGCTGTCCATGACCACCTTTGGAAAATCCTATCTGCTGCGCTCTTTTACAAAGCAGGTGGGCGTTTCTCCCTACCGATACCTCCAGACGATCCGCCTGGACAAGGCCAAAAAATTCCTTGAACAGGGCATGCCTCCTGTGGAAGCAGCGGCCATGGCCGGATTTTCAGACCAGAGCCATTTCACCAACTTCTTTAAGGAGTTTATCGGGCTCACACCCAGACAGTATCAGAAAATATTCTTATCAGAACCTGATGAAGAGCAAAAGGAGCATTATCATGAATCATAACCGTACCGCCGCAGGCCATCTGGCCGCATTTGTCACCATCCTCATATGGGGAACCACCTTCATATCCACCAAAGTCCTGCTTCGGACATTCAGCCCTGTGGAAATCCTGTTCATCCGGTTTGTCATGGGATATCTGGCGCTGTGGCTAGCCTGCCCCCGTTCCCTGCGCCTTACATCCGCCCGGCAGGAGGGACTCTATGCAGCGGCGGGGTTCTGCGGTGTTACCATGTACTATCTCCTGGAAAACATCGCCCTCACCTATACCCTGGCATCCAACGTGGGCGTCATCATCTCCATTGCACCTTTCTTTACTGCCATCTTGGGCTGGATGTTCCTGGGAGGAGAGAGACCACGCTTCCGGTTCTTTGCCGGATTTCTGCTGGCCATGGCAGGCATCAGCCTGATTAGCTTTGGCAATGAGGCCGCTTTATCCCTTAACCCCACAGGAGATTTATTGGCCGTGGCTGCCGCAGTCATATGGGCCGTGTATTCCACTCTCACAAAAAAAATCAGCGCATTGGGCCACGGCACTGTCCAGAGTACCAGAAGGACCTTTTTTTACGGAATTCTATTTATGGTGCCGGCTCTGACCTTCATGGACTTTTACGTGACACCGGCTCAGTTTACTGACATGAAAAATATCCTGAATCTTTTATTCCTGGGGCTGGGCGCATCTGCACTGTGCTTCGTGACATGGAACACAGGCGTAAAGATACTGGGCCCCGTAAAGACCAGCGTATACATCTATATGGTGCCGGTCATCACCACCCTGACTTCGGCCCTTATATTAAAAGAACCGGTAACAATACCGGCTGCATTGGGAATTATCATGACACTGGCCGGATTGTTTTTATCCGAACAGAAAACCACGAAAAAAGGAGAACCAAAGATATGGACCACCAAAATGAAAAATGTGTAATGGTAATCGACGAGGAGCTGCCCACCGGCATCATAGCCAATACAGCCGGGATCATGGGAATCACCCTGGGAAAAAAACTCCCCGAAACAGTGGGGCCGGATGTATCCGACCGGAACGGAAGGTCCCATCTGGGCATTATCGCGATTCCGGTTCCCATTCTGAAGGCAAGTAAGGAAAAATTAAAAGAGCTGAGGCTTAAGCTTTATGAACCCAGCTTTTCAGAGCTGACAGTAGTGGATTTTTCCAATGTGGCGCAGAGCTGCAATGACTACGACGAATTCACATCAAAAGCCGCCCAGACAGACGGCGACAGCTTCCAGTACTTTGGGGTGGGCATCTGCGGCGCCAAAAAATTGGTTAATAAACTGACCGGAAACCTGCCGCTGTTGCGATAGGAAGGAAAGCACAATGGGCTGTAATACCGGTCAGCGCTGCGATGGGAAGCCGTGAAGCTGCGTCCCACTCTCTGAAGAACACCAAAAATCCTGTCTTTCATATTCCTTCTCTCTTGTCTTTTTCGTCCTACCGCACCCCCTGGCTGTCCAGACACAAATAAGGCACTAACTGTTAAGAACACTGTCTCCAATGTCCTCTCTCAGTTAATGCCTGCATCACCAGTGACACGCGCTTAATTGTGCACTAATTTTATTTTCCTTTTTGTGCAAATATGCCAATTCACCTTTTCTATTCCAGCGTCAGTCCAAAGTCCAGCTCATAGTAATTCCCCTCGCTGTCCCGGTAGGCATAAGCCTTTCCATTTTCATCCTTCATGGTCTCCGGCATGTATTTGTCCTTGTGGTACCCAGGCACGTCGTTGCGGGATATGCATATGCCGTCCCGGTCCACCTGGATAACGCTGTCGTTCCTTGGAAGGGTAATGGGCATCCTGCCTGTGGGCACACACCTTCCCATGATGACGTCCAAAACCGCGTCCGTATAGGTGTCAAATCCTGCCAGAAGGGCGTCCGCACAGGGTTCCACGTTCCCCACTTCCCAGGCCAGGGTGAAATTAATATTGGAAATCACCTTTCCCCCCCTGCTGTGAAGGGACTCGTAAATTTCCCGGATTCTCCCTGCCCCCAGCAGAGTGGTCTCCTGGTGGAAGGAATCAGCCGGGCGGCCCTGGCTGTCCACATCCCGCACCTGCTTGTTCTCACAGATATCCAGTTCCAGATACCCCTTGGTGGAATGGAAGTATTCGCCTGAGCTTGGACGGATAAACAGAATAGCGAAATCAGCTTCCCTGTAATCCTCTGTCAGCTCCGCCTGAAACCTTCCTGTAAAGGATGTTCTGACCCCGTCCGTTTCCCTGTCTGCAGCCTCCGCTTCGCAGCCAAAGCATTCCACATATACCTTCCTGCCTGCTGTCTTCTCCCTATCCAGGGGAATCAGGCCCTCTTTGTTTTTTAAGAGCACCACGGACTGCTGATGCACCCGGTAAGCGTCCTCCCAGTGTTTCTTTGTGGCTACCACCTGCTTTGCTGTCTCAGGGTCACGGTATGGGTTGTCGAACATGCCCAGTTCAAACTTTTCCTTCAGGGTCCTGGTCACCGCCCTTGTCAGAGCCTCATCGGTCAGCACCAGATCACCGGCCCGGTACCCCTGGGGCACCGGATGGCCCTGGGCCGTGTAATATCCGTTCCTGCCGCGCTCATATGCTTCCCTGGCGGAAAATACATCCAAGGACCCGCTGATGATATCCACTCCGGTATTGACAGCCAGCGCGATTCTGGAAGGCACATCCAGCTCCTCCACCCCCCAGGCCATCTTGTTGGAGATGCCGGAGTCGCTGTTCACATATCCCTCAAATCCCATCTGTTCCCGCAGAAGCCCCTGTATGAAAGACCTGTTAAACGCAAATCCTACCGGCTCCATCTCCATGACATCTCCGCCCGGACCATACTGGGGCCTGCTCTTGGCAGCTGACGGTTTAGCGTAATATGGCATAATGGAGGAAGCCTTTTTCTCTATGGCTGTGCGGAAGGCGGGCAGATGGTATGTGCGCAGGCTGTCCTCTGTCTGGTACACATTCCACTGTCCCTGGACATAATGGGGGTCGAATCCGTTTTCCCTGGCTCCGCCTCCCGGGAAATGCTTGATGGTGACAGCGACTCCGTCTCTTGTCACGCCCCGGCTGCTCCCCTGTATGCCGGGAATCAGACGCTCCATGATGGTGCACACAAGCCCCGGATCCTCACCAAAGGTTCCATAGGACCTCTGCCATCTGGGGTCTGTCATGACATCGGCCATATACATATACCCCTTTTTCATTCCCACTGCATCCCATTCCCTCCGGATACACTCTGCAAAGCTGTCTATGAGTTCCGGTCCGCTGCCCCTGACAGCTGCCGCGATTCCCAAGGTCCCGGGCCAGGCGGCAAACACGCCTGCCGCATCGTTCATGCCGAACACAATTTCCCCGTGCTCATTCCTGGAATTGGAAAGGACCATCACAGGCCGGGCTTGGCCGATTCCCTCTGCCACCATGTTAAGCTGGTTAATCCAGTCCGCCAGCTCTCCCGGTCCCGGATTCTGACGCAGGATGAAATGACGTATACCCATTTCTTTTAATGTGTATGTGGTTCCGTAAGTCTTTTCCACATTAAAGATAGACTCATCCTGCTCCACAATTTCCTCGTTGAGAAGACCGCTTTCATCTACCTTTGCCCTGTCCTCCTGGTAAATTCCCATTTTCCAGGAATTGACGAACAGCATGCCGATTTTCTCGTCAGCAGATAACTCTGCCGCCAGGGAAGCCGCCCTCACGGCGGGAGTGTTGCGCCAATCCTTATAGGGAGCCAGCCTCCCATCCCCTGTCAGGTCCCTGAAATACAGCCCGTCTTTTTCAATTACCGGCCTTACGGTAACTCCGATGACAGGACCGTTTTCATTTTTATAAAAACGAATGTTAGCTGATGCCTTATTCATATCGTTCCGTTCCTTCCTGCGTTTACGCTCTTTCTCTGTTTTATGACACTGCTCCGGCAGCTGCTTCCTCAAAAAATCCGTCCATAACTGGTATCTGAAGGTGATGGACGAAATCCATCTGTCCACCCTGTTTATTACCCACGACA
>ENA-OWNQ01000686-OWNQ01000686.1-gut-metagenome-genome-assembly--contig:-NODE-686-length-10857-cov-4.286549_pt1 | contig 10857 bp, 6 predicted proteins | sample MGYA00248252_ERZ651782 | MGnify/ENA primary metagenome ERZ651782 (study PRJEB26908, sample SAMEA4031705) | gut metagenome | biome: gut; feature: normal infant; material: stool | place: China | collected 2015 ... | reverse complement strand
CCGCATCCGGCTACGCCGCGTGTGGAACCGTTTTTTTGTCTTGATACCGTCCGTGCCTTCCCGGCAAGAGAGGCTATCTTCCTTCGGTGAAGCGATACTATCTAATTATTTTAACATGTAACGAATATTCTGCACCAAACAGCTTGGTGCAGACGGCAAAAAGCGTCTTCCCAACGCCTCAAAAAAGTGAGCATCGGTATGCTGTGTGAATGCGAAACTCCCCCTCTCGGTTCGCGCCGAGATATGCCTCCATCAGGGCACACCACCGGGAGGGAATTTTTTTGTTTAGACGGTGTGCTTCACCCTGTCCCTAACCTCAGTTCGCTTCGCGTCATTGAAACGCTTCAGCAACTAACGCGGCGCGCGATTTGGGACACCCTGAGATCTGTAATTGGGACTATGGTACACTATATGCAAAAACCAATACATATTCACTTATTGCACCTCGGCTCTCTGCTTGTTATAATTGTACGCTCGTCATGAGCACAGCCATAGGCGGAAACCCTGCACAATGCGTCCCTTTGTGCGGGACCGTGGTCTGGCGTGTCCTCGCCGGGCCGGTGGGGGAGCTCGTAACTCCCCCGCCTCTGCCTGAACATACTCTAACGGTTTATGTTTCCGGGGTCACGCGCCGCAGTTCCGACGGCGACTGCCTCCCCTCCCTCTCGCTCTCATAACTGCTCTTGCAGTGCTCCCTCTGCCTACGCCGTCAGCGCATCAGCTGCGGCTTCCCCTGCGGCCTTGGCGCGCCGCAGGAAGTAGGCGAACGCCGATTCATCCTTCCAGCCCGCGATCCGCTCCGCAATCTTGGCGAAATTCGCCTCGGCGGTGATCGCGTGCCCGTCGTCAACCCAATCCACGCAATCCGTATGCCCTGCGTAAAAGGCTTCCGTGTAATACGGATCGATGGTCATGTCGGCCCTGCCGAGCATCAGGCCGATGCGTCCGGCGTTGAGTGGCACGCGTTGATCCGGTGCCGCCGCGAATGTCCGCACATTGGCTTCGGTCAGCGCGGGCCGTCCGCCTTGCAGCACCTGCCCGATGAACTGCCGCATCTGCCATTCGCAGCGTATTACGGGATTGAGCAGGTAGCAGCGGGCGTCGTACAGCCGCGAAAGCTGTGCGGCCCAAAAGCCGCCCATGCTCTCGCCTATGAAGAGGGCGTTGTTGCCGGCCCCGGCGGTCTGGCTTTTCAACGAAGCCCAGCTTGCCTCCCATGTCTCCGCCGAGCTGTAGCCGAGACGGTTCATCGGGCCCAGAAGGGCATCGAGGCTGTCGGCGACAGGGCACGCGTCCGCCGTGCATCCCGCGCCGTGAATGAAAAATATCATACTGACCTCTTTACTGAGAATACTTGTAACCGGAACAGCACGCCGCTGAAGGATACGGACAGATGCTTTCGTTTCTTCCCGCGACATTCCACCACTGCGTGACCGAGCTGTAGTTCGACAGAATGGCGGATCTTGCCTGACTGTAGGTCCAGTTCGTGCGCCCGTCGACGGCGAGAGCGTTGAGCTGTTTGACCTTGGCGTAGACCATCGCCGTTTCGCTGTACGAGCAGCCCGAACACGACGTGCATGAAGCGCTCGCGGACGGCTTGCCGCTGAATGCCGAACAGATCGAGTCGGAAAGCGTGGCGTTGTCGCTTGTCCGCTTGCACGTAACGGTCCGCGTTTGCGTGCCGGTGCCGCAGGAAGCCGAGCACGAGCCAAAGTTCCCCGTCACCCACGCCAGCGAGCATTGCCCGCCGTGATCCGTGTACCCGGCCGCCGCGCAGCAGGCGTCGCTTGGATAGGGGCATACTTTCTCGTAAGAACTGCATCCCAGATAATGGTTGTACACCGAGCCGTAAGTGCTGATAATCGAAGAGCGGACTTCGGCATACGTCCAGTTCGTGCGCCCGTTCAGCTTCAAGTAGTTGCAGTGGATGACCTTGTGGTTGATGTATGCCGTTTCGTTGTATGAGCAGCCCGAACACGACGAGCATGAAGTGCTCGCGGAAGGCTTGCCGCCAGAGCAAAAGGCGTCGGCAACCTGCGTCCCGTCATTGCGGCGGCAGTAGACCGTCCGCGTTTGCGTGCCGGTGCCGCAGGAAGCATTGCACGATCCCCAGCTTCCCGTGTACCAGTTGTATGTATAGCAGGGCTGCGTATTGCAGGCATTGCTTGCCGCCGGTTTCGTCGTTTCGCACAGCGCGTCGGCAACACGCACGCCGTCATTGCGATCACAGTCCACGGTGCGCGTCTGCGTGCCGCCTCCGCATGTCGCGGAGCAGCCGCCCCAGTCCCCCGTCGTCCACTCATACGACCAGACGGGCCGCCAGCCGGTGGCGGTTTTCTGGTACACCTGCCGCGCCTTTCGCCACACGCCATCCACCTTGACATGGGCGGATGCATACCGCATCCCGCTCTCAGTCTTGACAGAGAGCGGCATAGCTCAAATCCTGTACGCTGAGATCGTTGACGGCGGCGTCAAGCTCCGCAAGCGTGGAACAGGCCCGGAGCCTGTCGAAAAACCTCCATTGCGCGTTGTGGATACGGGCCAGAACGCGATCCGTCTCGGCGGCGTTGGCGAGTACGTCCCGGCAGAAAGCCGCCTTGTCTACGGCCCGGCCTGCAAGCGCCGCATCGATGAAAGGCGTCGCCGCCGTCGCGTCGGCAAGCCACGCTTCGGACTCGGCTTTCTGAACGGCCCACGTGCCGCGCTCAAGCGCGGGCACCCCCTTGGGCAAAAGATTCTCCCGCACGCTTTCAAAGACCCGGCGGGCGTCGGCTTCGTAGCCCAGGCGAGCCGCTGCCATGTCCCGCACGTCGCGCCATGTCCCGGACGTGAAGTCATACTTCTCGTGCGGGCCGCCCGGCTTCGGTGTGAACGCCTCCCACTCCTTTTCGATCATGTGCACCACACAAAGCTGGCACACCCCGTCCGGGTTCAGGCGCAACGTGCCGTCTTCCATGATCACGGCGACGACCCGCACCCATTTCCCGTCGATGCGCCGGGCGGCCGGATGGTCCGGCATGTCCACGCACCAGCCCTTGCCCTCGGCTTCGGCCTGGCTTTTGAGCATCCATCCCGCGTACACGCCGTCCTCGGCGATGGCGGAAACGTAAAAATCGGCAGATTCGACAAGACGGCGGGCGCAGGCCGCGCACTGCTCCTTTTCCGCTTCGGAAAGCTGCACCTGCCTGCCGTTGACTACCTTGCACACCATCCCGGTTTGCGGCTCGTAATACAGCGAGTCGAAAGGCCACGGCAGATCGGGCTTGCCGTCAATAGTGATCATGATGTCGCCGTATCTGGCCTTGCCGTTGTCAAGGCTCCACGTCAGGAATGTAGTCATAGCCTTTTCCTTTTAGATAAGCTGGATGTAGATGTCGCCGTTTTTACCGAGTGCGCCGTCCGGAGCCGCCGTGCTCACAAACTTTTCCGAACCGCCCCACGCCGTCGCATTGGCTACGCTGATGCCGGGGTGCGCCGCCGTGTCCTGCGCGTGCCGGTCAAGGGCTGCCGTCACCGTCGAAAACGCCGTCACCATGCTCTGGACGGACTGCTCAAGCTCCTGCATCTGTGCCGGATCGCAAGGTGGCGTTGAGAGAACCCATGCGCCGCCCGTTGCATCCCACACAATGGCCTTGTCGTCGTCTTCTTGCGTGGGGACGGGGAGCGTAACTCTTGCCGCAGCCTCCGCAGCCGATATTTCCGATGCCCTTGCGTTCGCTTCCGATGTTGCGGCTTGCCCCGCGCTTGCTGCCGCATCCAGCGCGCTCTGTCCTGCCGCCGTCGCCGAATTCGGAGCGTCAAGCACGGCTGGCATATTGACGGCAACCGTAGTGATGTCCGAACTGTGCGCGGCAACGGCCGTAATGTTGACCATGTTGCCAGCCACATTCTCGATGGCGTCCATGTTCGGAAGGATATCCGTTGAGGATTTCAGAACCGTATTCAGCAACGGCACGTTGATGTTGAACTTCTGTTGCAGCTCACGTTCCGCGGCGCGGAAGTTGAAGGCCTTGGTATTGTACGTTGCCTGTTCGTCTTCCGTCCGGCTCGGAACCGGGGGAAGTTCCGGCAGGAGGATGATTTCCTGTTGCGTCGTTTCTGTCGTCATGCCTATACCATCCCGTAAATCGTCACGGCGAGATTGTTCCTGTTCGGCTCGTCATAGCCCATGTCATACGTCTTCATGAGCCCGTACAGCGTCAGAGACTGGTGCCCGCCGTTCAAGCTGTCCCTGTTGTCCCCAATGAACAACGTAGGCGTCGCATCGATGCTGTCGAGCAGGCGCTGCACCTTGTCCGCCTCGCCGGGCTTGACGATAATGTTGCCCTCGAATGTCTTGGCCACCCGCCCCTTGATCAGGGTCGTGTTGCCGTAGTCATCCTCAATGATCTTGGAAAATGTCCGGCTGCTGGACTTCACCCCGTACAGCGTGGCCCCCGGCTGCCGCGACAGGCCGACAATCATGTGGCCGGCAGCCGCCCCGCCTCCGGTCTTGTGGACGGTGACGGTCAGCGTGCCGTTGATGCACACGGGTACGTCGTCGAACACCGCGTCCGAAAAATCGTTGACCACCGTATCGACGTAGGAAATGGGCAAAAACTCGTAGTCGAACTCGTTGTCCACGTCCGACACGAGGTTCAGCGTCCGCGTCCAGTAGGGTTCGGCGGCCCCGTCGTCCTTGATGGACGCCGTAATTGATTCGCCAACGATATTCAGCAAGGCAAAACAGGTGCAGTAGTCGAAGCGCACGGTCACCGTCAGATCGTCCGTTCCCGTCCCCGCGACAGTCTGCGTGGAAATCGCGTCATCGAACATGGCCCACCGGTTCGAGGCCCGGAGCTTCCGCCATGCAGCGGAAATGCCGGAAGAGGAAGACAGAGGGTCAGAGGTGTTTGACGCCTGCAACGACTCATAGATGTAATGCTGGCGCAGCACCTTTGCCCCCTCACCGTAAGACTGCCCCTGCACCCATGCGGCTTCGTCGTTCTCCGGCACAGTGGAGCTGACCAGATCGATGGCGTTCGGTATCACTATCTTCATGCGTTCACCCCCTGAGGCGGCAGGCCCGTTTCTTCGAATTCTTCAAGGAAGTCTCTGGCGTCCTTTGTGTTTTTGACGACTGACGTGAGCATCGCCTTGAGCATCCCCCGCAGCTCCCGGACCTCCTTCCGCAGCGCGGCGGTTTCTTCCTTGTTTCCGTCGCCGCGCGCCCCGGAAGTCCGTGCCAGCATTCGGGAAAACTCGGACATGCCCTTGTAGGCTTCCCGGGCGTACTCGTGCCCGCCCTCAAGCATGAGCCGCGTCTTCGTGGCGTCATAGATGCGCGTGGGCTGCTCGACGTCGCCGTACTCGATCCCGCGTTCGCCGAACATCTTTGGGCCGCCGGGCGTTGCAAGGCCGCCGTGCTCGAATCCTTCCCGCTTTCCGGCGTCTTTGTACCAGCCTTCAATGGAGCCATACCAGTCGAGCATGGACTTTCTGGCGTCCGCAACCGTCCAGTCCGTGCGCCCGTCAACCTTGGTGGCGTTGAGCGATGCGACCTTGGCGACAAGCAAATCATACTCCGTCAGGTATTTGCTGCCGTAGATACCGACCACTGGCTTGTTCTGATCAACATGATCCTTGGCGTCGTCGTAGTCGCCTTGTGCGTTCCCCACGGTTGAGGACGCCACATTCTTGCCGTCGATGGTGATATTGATTTCCGTCTTGAGCTTGGCGATCTGCGCCTGAATGCTCGCAAGCGTCTGCGTCTGCCCGTTCAGCGCGGAAAGCGCGGCCTGTTGCGCCGAGAGCTGGGAAACGAGTATGGAATACTGCGCGTTCTCAGCTTCAAGCTGCGCCTGCAACGTGTCGATCTGCTTCTGGGCGTCCGATACCTGCGCGTCGGCGTAGGCGCTGACTTCCTTGAGCTTCTTGTCCACGTCATAGAAGGCATTAAGGTAGTCGTCCCGGTTTGCCGTGGTTTCCCCGCGCAGCCCCAGAAGCTCGGACGCGACGCCCGCCATTTCCTTGGCGGCATCGGCATCCCCGCCGATGGCCAGCCCGTACAGCCGATCAAACTCGCCCTGCGCCGTGTCCAGCCGCCCGAAGACGTCAAGGTTGGTGTTGCCCTGATAAAGGTCCACACGCTTGGCGTAGGCCGTGGCGAACACATCCTCCCATGTGTCGTGGAGCTTCTGCGCGGCGGACAGCTCTTTTTCCAGCGCCGCAATCCGCTCTTTCGAGGCGGTTTGCAGCTTCTGGATTTCCTCGATCTGGAGCTGGACGGCCTGCTGCTCAAGCTGCTTCAGCTCGGCCTGCTGCTTCTCAAGCTGGGCTTGCAAAGCAGCATAGGCCGCCTGCGCCTGCTCAAGCCGCTGTTTCGCGGCCTCGGCATCCTGCAACGCCTGCATCTGCCTGTACTGCTCCGAATCCTTCCCCCACGTCTTTTCGATTTCCGCAAGCTCGGAAGAGAAAGACGCCTGCTGCTGAAGGTTCGCAAGGCCGTTCGTGTCCCCCGTGAGCGTTGCGTACCGCTGGGCGTAGGTCTGCCGGAAGGATTCCGCGTACTGCGCCTGCAACGCGGCCACGGCCTGCGCCCGCGTCTGTTCAAGTTCGGTCAGGTCAGCCGTGGCGTTCCCGGCAAGCTCCATCGCTTTCCTGAGCGCGTCGAACTCCGCATTCACGGCGTTGGTCTGCGTGACGACTTCTGGCGTCGTGGAAACGTAGGCTCGGGCCTTATCCAGCAGGTCGGACTGCATCTTGCCCCACGCAGCGTCAATGCGTGTCAGCTCTTCCGCACTGGCACCAAGCGTCTCCAGTGCGGACTTGTACGCCAGCAACGATTCCATTGTGGCCTTGGTCTGCGTCTCGACTTCGGAGAGCGGAAAGAACGCGGCGTCCAACGAACCCGTGATGTTGTCGATCGCGTCTTGCGTGTAGCCGCGCACCTGCGCTAGCTGCGCCTCGCTCGCGCCCATCGTCGTCAGCGCGGCGACATAGCCGTCAATGGCCTCTTTATAGCCCTTAGCCTGCTGCTCAATCTGAGACAGCGGATTGAACATCTCTTCCAAAGAATTGACGTAGTTGTCGACGTATGCCGTTCGGTAGTCACTCAACATCTCGTCGGCGTAGGCCGCATTGAGCCCGCTGGCTTTCACAGCCTCGCCCAGAGCATCCATCTGTGCGACAAAAGCCTTTGCCTGTTGTTCCGCTTCCGATGTCGGGGCTTTGATTTCGTCAATGGCTGTGGTGATGGATGAAATGGCGGAAATGGCGGTCTGCGCCTTCTTGAAGCCCTCTTCCGTCGAGAGGTCGAACGAGTCGAACAGATCCCCGATCCCGGCTTCGGCAAAAGCCTTGTTCGCGCCGTACCCCATTTGCTCGAACATATCTCCGATGGCTTCCTGAAGATCTTTTTCAGCCATCCCCTCTTTCCAGTTCTGTATATTCCAGCTTGCCCCGGAAAAACCGCGCCCCGCGCTCCACGTCGCGCTTTCCAGCTGGTCTTCAACATTCTTCTTGTATTCGTCGGGCAGCATCGCCGCGAGGTTAAGGATGTTCCCGGCTGTCTGGCTGGCGGCCTCGCCGATGACCTGCGCATACGCCGAAGCTTCGGTTTTTCCCGCCCGGTCGTACGTCGCCTGATTCATGAAAGCGTCAATGTAGGCTTGGGTATCCGTCGTGTAGCCCTGATCCATCATGTGCCCGTAGACACTCGGATGCGTCTTGCGCTCCTGCCCGAAGAGACTGCCCAGTGCCCCGCCAGCAAGCGCGCCGATGATCGTGCCCACAACGGGAACCACGGAACCCATAGTTGCGCCTATCGAAGCGAAAGATCCTGCGGCAAGGGAACCAAGCCCCCACCCGGCGGCACCGCCAAGCCCCGCCGTGAGCCCGCTGTACTTGCTCTGAGGAAGCCCGAGCGCCCCGCCGAGCATGGTGTAGCCGAGAGAACCGAGCCCGCCAGCCATGAGATAGGGGGAAACGGTGGACAGGAAGGTGGTGTTGCCACCCAAAGACGATGCCGCTTCCGCTGCCTTCAGCCCGGCAACGTCTGCTGCCCCGCCCGTGGCTGACATCACCCCTGCGTTGGCGGCACTGCTGACTGCGCTGGTGGAAGCGAAGGTGCTCGGGAACCATCCCGCCATCGTGTTATTGATGGTATCCGCAATGCCAGACGTCCACGACCCCGGCATGAGGTTGCTGACGCCGGAAAGGTCGCTCATCCCGCCAACGCCACCACCGGAAGTGTTGACCATTTTCCCCGTAACAGAGTCATACGCAAGCGCCGTCCCGCCGACGCCAAAGACGCCGCCGAGTGTGCCCATGATTTGAACGGTGATAGGCCGCAGCCATGCCGCGTTTGCCATTTCAGCCAGCGTGCGGATGAACATTTTCTTGAGCGAATCAAAAGTGTTCTTCGTGCCGTTGAGGAAGTTTTCGAGCATGTCCGCGCCAGCTTGATCGACGCGGTTGTATGTTTCCTCCCACATTTTCCCGAAGTCAGCAGTGTACCGCTTGTTTTCCGCTGCAAGTTCTGCGTTGATGCGGCCTTCTATAAGACTGCGGCGCTCGGCAATGTCTTCGACGTACCAAAGCTCTTTCTCGTATCTATCTACCTTCATCTGCCAGAGCGTGGCTTGATCATTGCTGTTCTCAGCTTCGATACGTGACGTTTCTTTTTGGAATTCAAGGAGCTGTTTTTGCTCTGTATTAACTTCATCGATCGCGTGAGTGTATCGTTTAGCCGCCTTTGCTTGTAAGTCGAACTTTTCCTCCGCGTCGAGTTTTGCGGAAGCTTTGAGCGTATCATTGAATTTTTGATAAGCCTTTTGCAGATCTATCATCTGTTTTTCGGCGGGGTCGGCGTATCCAATCACCTCTTCAAGAAAATCGTCTTGGAGCTTTTTTTCGAGTTCAGCACGAAGTTCTTGAACACGAGGATTGGTTGCGCCAAGTGTTTTTTCGAGATCTGCAACTTTTTGGTCGATCTGAAATTGGCGGAACCCGGCGTCAGTCATCTGTACACGGGCAAGATCGGTGTCTACGCTTTTCAAGGCGTTTGAGATCTTGTTGAGTTCGCTTTTGCTTTTGTCTCCAGCCCCTGCATCCAAAAGAGAAGAAGTCTTAATGGATGTATTGCCAGACTTTACGTCCTGAACAGTCGCGTTATATGTTCCTCTGAATCCAGAAATATTCTTATCGACTTGCCCGACTTTTTTCCCGAGTTCATCCCACGGCATAGAAAACAATTCCGAAAAGGACATTTCGCCAGATTGAACAAAGTATAGCGTTCCCTTTGCGATATTATTTAGTCTATCGAAAGCTGCCATAGCCGTTCCAAAGATGAGAAGTCCGCGTTTTCCGTAAAGCATCGCTCCAGCAATCCCTACATCTCTGATAATCTCCGGCATACTGTTCCAACCAGATATTGCTTTTGAAGAGAGCTCACCGAAGGCAGAGCTAACCTTTCCAATCAAAGAAGCCCCATTTTCAATACCAGTCCATATATTTGAGAGGGTCGTCTCAAAAACAGCAAGATTTTCAGGATTGTTCAGTTCTTCAATCCAATCAGTGAACCGACCAGTGGAAACGAGAATCTTGTTACAAATAAAATCATTCATCCGTCTCCATGATTCTGCGATGATGTTGACTTTACTGCTGACCTCGGCCAGCCCAGTATCCTTGTTCATGGAGATCATGAGGGACTGAAGTTCCCGGACGGACGACTTCATCGAGTCAAAAAGTCCGGATGTGGAACCACGGGAGATAAGCTCAAAATATTCTTGGATGTTTGAGGTCAGGCCAGCCCATGTATTCGCGATGGCGTCGCTGGAATACCTGAAGCTCTCAAGGCGTTTGTTGATCTCCTCGACAAGGATGCCCTGCGCTTTCCAGTCCTTGATCATCTTCCCGGTGACGTTAAGATACCCGGCGAGAAGGTCTTGCGCCCGGTTGATATTGCCTGAAAGAAGGGATTCTATCTCAGTTCGCATCTGCTGAATCGGAATCTGGAAGGCCCCCATAGCCTGAGCTGCTCTGGTAGCAAGCTCAGGAATTTCTTCGAGGGCGTATCCGGCTTTCAGAGCAGGGGCGATGATCGCCTGAAAACCCGTCACCAGTTCTTGTGTCGTAGCTGTGGTTTCGAGGCCAAGCTGTTGAATGCGCTTCATCAGTTCTTCGGCTACTTGCTGGGATGCTGTGAACTTCTCAGCTCCCTCAAGCACCCTGCCTTGTGCGTCCGCGAGCTGATTCGTGGAACTGACGATGGACGCAATGGCCAGCTTTTGGGATTCCCAATTTTTGTTCGCTTGAATGCCGATATTAGTAGTCGCCACAACGCCGTCTAAGAGCTTATATGCGGCATAAACGGATAAGACGCGCTGTGTGAGGGACGCGAAACGCTGATTAAGAGCATCCGCGACGGACGAAGCATGGGCGAGAGATCTCGAGGCCGAGTCCGAGCCTGAGCCGAAGCCCTGCATCTGCTTTCCGGCTTTCTCGGAACTGGAACCGACGGCTTTGGTCTGAATGGCGGCTTTTTGGGCGGAAGATGCATATTTCCCGTTCGCGGCGTGAAGACGGCCAAGCCGATCGTAGAAGTATCCAGATTCTTTGGCGGCCTTACGGAAAGCCCCACCAGTAGCGTCAAGAGCGGAAGCCGTCTTCCCGGCCTCCCCGGAAACGTTTTTCAGGCTTGCGACTGCCTCCGCCGCTCCCTTCCTGATGTCTCCTGCGTCAAATGTCGCTGCAAACCGCATATCTCCACCTCGCAAATTTGTCTCAACCCTACCACGTCCCTTCTGGCACTCCGCAAGAGGTTGTTGGAAGGTTTTTCGAGTATACGCCGGGGAAAGGGCGGAGGAGCAAGGGGTT
>ENA-OWNQ01000681-OWNQ01000681.1-gut-metagenome-genome-assembly--contig:-NODE-681-length-10968-cov-2.313011_pt1 | contig 10968 bp, 9 predicted proteins | sample MGYA00248252_ERZ651782 | MGnify/ENA primary metagenome ERZ651782 (study PRJEB26908, sample SAMEA4031705) | gut metagenome | biome: gut; feature: normal infant; material: stool | place: China | collected 2015 ... | reverse complement strand
TATGACACTTCCCAAACCCGGAATCTCATTCTTATCCTCCGCTATCATCTTTGAGTCTGCCAGAGGCTTTAACTGCCTGTCTGAAAAATGCCCACTTATCCTGGTAAGCTTTTCCACCAGCGGAAGAACCTTTGCCATCTTAAGGATTGCATTCTCTCCCTTATAATTCCCAAGACTTCCGTGGGCCGCCTTGCCATGGGCCCGGATTGTCAGCAGCATTCCCCCCTTCTGGCCAATCTCAATGGTAGCCATGGAGGTGGGTTCCGCCACCAGGCATCCGTTTGCTCCCTTGGCGTATCCGTGCTCACACAGCCACGCAGAGCCGTACTCCCCGCCGCTCTCCTCGTCAGAAACAATGTGAAGCCGTATATTTCCCTTAAGGCAGACATTGGACTCTTTTAACAGAGCCATGGCAAAAAGGACTCCGGCCACCCCGGCCTTCATGTCGGAGGTTCCCCTACCCAATATCTGGCTGTCAGTGACCGTACCGCAGAAAGGATCAAAATCCCATAACCCTCGGTCTCCCGCCGGGACTACATCCACATGTCCGTTAAAAATCAGGCTGTAGCCGTCATCGCTGCCCATCCTGGCCACCACGCAGGGATAATCCGGGTTTTCCCCGGTTTCCTCATAGGCAATGCCGGCCTTCTCCAGATATTTCTCAACAAAATCCACCACTTCCCTCTGGGTTCCTGTGGGATTCTCACTGTTAATCCTGATAAGCCGGGAAACCAGGTCAATCAGTTCATCTTTCCGATCTTCCACCATGCTGATTAAATTTTCTTTTCTCATTTTTTCCTCCGTCAGTCGCGTTCGTTCTGATATAGAAAACAGGCTACCATGTGGTCCGTGTCCCCGTGGGGCAGCAGTTTCGGCAGTTCCTCCCTGCACCGCTTCATACACCGTGGACAGCGGTTTGCAAGAGGGCATCCCTTCTGTTCCCCAATTGGGCTGGGTACCTCACCGGTCAGCACAATGCGTTCCTTTTCCTCCTCCGGGGATTCCGGCGGAATGGCGGACAAAAGTGCCTTGGTATACGGATGCAGGGGATTGTGGTAGATGGAATCACTGTCACACAATTCCACCAGCCGTCCCAGATACATGATGGCGATGCGGTCGCTGATATATTTCACCACGCTCAGGTCATGGGATATGAAAATATATGTAAGGTTAAAATGCTTTTGCAGCTTCTTAAACAGGTTAATGACCTGGGCCTGTATGGACACGTCAAGAGCCGATACCGGTTCATCGCAGATGACCACTCTGGGATTACTGGCAATGGCCCTGGCAATGTTCAGCCTTTGGCGCTGTCCCCCAGAAAACTCATGGGGATATCGGTTTAAATGCTGCATATCAAGTCCCACTTCCTTGAACAGGCCTATGGTCCTTTCCTGGCGTTCCCTGGCAGTGGCAGGCGTCTTGTGGACAATCATGGGTTCCTCCACGGAATCCGCGGCCGTATGGCGGGGGTCCAGGGAAGAATAGGGATCCTGAAATACCATCTGTATCTCCCGGCTCAGGGCCTGGCGCTCTTTCTTCCTGAGACGGTTCAGCTCTTTTCCGTCATAAACCAGCTTTCCTGATGTGATGGGATGGAGGTTGACCAGGCAGCGTCCCAGAGTGGACTTGCCGCAGCCTGACTCACCGATGCTACCCAGGGTCTCACCCTCATAGATATCCAGGCTGATGTCGGAAAGGGCGTGCAGCTTTAAGGCCTTGCCGGTAAAAGACTTTGCTTTTATGTCAAAATCCTTGCACAGATGTTCAATCTTCAATATCACTTTCCTATCTTCCACTTTCCGTCACCTCATTTCTGACAAGCCTGTTTCCGCCTGTCTGCCGGTGGCAGGCAACACGGTGGCCTGGCGATACTTCTGTCAGCTCCGGCACCTCCGTCCTGCACCGCTCCTGCGCGTAAGGGCATCTGTTGGCAAAGTTGCAGCCTACCCCGGTAAGCCTCAAATCAGGCGGTGTGCCTGCGATTGTGGACAGTTCCTCCTTAGAATTGCTGCTCAGTCTGGGCATACAGTCCAAAAGCCCCCATGTATAAGGATGAAGGGGATGATTGTATAAATCAATACAGGGAGCATACTCCACTGTCTTGCCTGCGTACATAACAATCACGCTGTCACACATATCCCATACAACTCCCAGATTATGGGTAATCAGCAGGATGGCTGTGCCGTATTTGTCGCGCAGTTCCTTTAATAAATCCAGTACCTGTGCCTGGACCGTCACATCCAGGGCCGTGGTGGGTTCATCCGCAATGATCATCTGCGGTTTGCTGCACACGGACATGGCTATAATAACCCTCTGGCACATACCTCCCGACAGCTCGTACGGATACGCCTCCATCCGCCGTCTGGCATCGGGAATCCCAACCCGTTTCAGCGCCTCCTCTGCCATGTTCCTGGCCTCTGCCTTGGTGACCTTCTGGTGGGCGCATATCATCTCCACCATCTGGCTCCCCACCTTAAAGACCGGCGACAGGGATGTCATAGGGTTCTGGAAGATCATGGATATGTCCTTCCCCCTGAATTCCAGCAGTTCCTTCTGGCTCAGCTTAAGGACATCCGTACCATTAAAATCAATGGACCCGCCCACGATTTTTCCTGTCTTGGCCGGCAGGAGATGGATGATGGAGCTGGACGTAACGCTCTTGCCTGAACCTGACTCGCCCACAATGCCCAGGATTTCTCCCTTTTCCACCTCAAAGCTGACTCCGTCCACGGCTTTGCTGACTCCGCCGGAGGTATAGAAGTACGTCTTCAAGTCTTTTACTGTCAATAATTTCTGTCCTTCCATATCCTCACCTCTCATTCATACTGCTTCTTCATATCCTGAAAGGCCCTGTCCACCTGTTCCATAAGGCTGTCGTCGGATAAAAGCTCCACCGCAGTCATGGCAAGTGCCTTGGCGCCAGTCAGGGCCGCCCTGTGTCCGTCCGGACTTTTGCAGGCATCTTCGAATTCCTTTGTGTGTCCCCGGAGCAGGGGAACCACCTGGACATAGGATTGGAGGGCCGGAAAGGCATGGGTCAGATTACCCACATCCGTACATCCGATTCCCAGTTCCTTTCTTCTTGGCATTACCGTTTCTCCCAGCCGGGTAAATTGCTCTGCCAGAACGTCCTCTATAACCGGATTGTTGCGTATGTCCTCATATGTGTAGCCGTCTTCCTTCCACTGCCAGGTAGTACGGGTCATCCTGGCTGCGGCCTCGCAGGCCTCCAGAAAATCTCCCAGAAGCTTCTTCTTGGTCTTCATGCTGAACGAGCGCACTGTAAACTTCCCCTGGCAGTGTTCCGGAATGTGGATGGGGTCCTCTCCGCCTTCGGATATGATACCTAAAATAGTTCCCTGCCCATTCCAGCGAAGCCTCATCTGGCTGATATGCTGGAACAGCAGAAGAAGGGGATCCAGGGCGCTGACGCCCTCCTCAGGCCAGGTAGCGGCATGGGCTCCCTTTCCGAAAAAGTCCACGATGATGTCTGTCCTGGAGTATGAGATATCATTCACCACTGTCTCATTGGCGGAATGGATTATCATAGCCGCGTCCACCCCGTTAAATGCCCCATTTTCAAGCATGATGACCTTTCCTCCGCCGCCCTCCTCGGCCGGTGTCCCGAATACGGAAATACTGCCCTTAAGCTGCGGCAGCACGGACTTCACCGCAATCCCGGCTCCGGCCGACATGGCCGCCATCAGGTTATGGCCGCACGCGTGGCCCATTCCGGGCACAGCGTCGTACTCCGCCAGGAACGCAATATGAGGTCCCGGCTTTCCGGAATCACAAAATGCATGAAATGCTGTCTCAATCCCGCCGGTTCCCCGCTCCACCTCAAAACCGTGCTTCTCAAGCAGTCCGGTAATGGACCGGCATGCCTTATACTCTTTAAAATTATATTCCGGATTGTTCCAGATGGTATCTGCCAGCTCCGTAAGCTCCCCGGAACATCGGTCTATACACGTCCCGACCTGTCTTTTCAATTCTTCTCTCATGGCTACCTCCTCATCTTGGGATCCAGTACATCGCGTATACCGTCTCCCAGCAGATTAAAGCCGATAACTGTCAGCAAAATAAAGCAGCCTGAGATACCTGCGATATGGGGCGCCGTGTTCAGGCAGTCCCTTCCCGACCTCAGAATACTTCCCCAGGAAGCTGTGGGCAGCTTGATGCCCAGTCCAAGGAAGCTTAAGGATGCCTCTGATATGATTGCGCTGGCAGTGTTAAGGGTAGCATACACAATGACCTCACTCACTGTATTGGGCAGTATATGGTGAAGCAGCATCCTGGTATTGGAAATGCCGATGACCCTGCCTGCATTGCAGTACTCCTCCTTTTTCACTATGAGCACCTGGCCTCTGACCACCCTGGAAAAGCGCGGTACAACCGCAATTCCGATTGCCAGGATCACATTGAATATACCATCCCCCAGTACCGTCATAAGGATAATGGACAGCAGGATGAAAGGAAATGCCATGACGCCGTCCATGCAGCGCATAATGATCGCATCCACCACGACGGCAGTGTCAGGTGGGCTTCGGTGGAGACTTACCAGCAGGGCAGTTATACGGAGGACGAACTAAAGAACTCGGCCGGACAGAAAATCATTGATTTTAACAGCGGACTGGGTAAGGCTGCTTCCTATGAGAATGCGGAAGGCTCTGAGAAACTTCCGGTGGCCATTGTTTCAGCCAGCATGGGGAACGGAACAGCCACATTGGTTACGGAATACGACGCTCCGGGCCGTCTCATTGAATTTGCCCAGGAGATTGGAGATTATAATGTGCCGTTCACCCAACTGGATACAGGCAGGGTGGCAGCCATGTCCGGTGAACTTGCGGAGGTTTCCTTTCAGGATGAGAAGGGGAAGGCGGTGGACCAGGAGACAGCTCTTAAGGACGGACAGAGCATGGTGGTCAAGGCTGCGGGACAGGGCGTCATTGTGACGGAGAAAAAAATCCAGAATGTAAGCGAGGGCTGCGTCCTGAAGGATTCCAACCGGGTGCAGACTTCCGGAGAGGGAACCAGTTACATCATATTAAAGTAATTCTTATAATTTAATTTATATTAAATCTATAATTATTAAGAAGAGAGGATGCAGATATGGAAAAGACAATGGAGAAAATCGTGGCATTGGCCAAGAACAGGGGCTTTGTGTATCCAGGTTCTGAGATTTACGGCGGCCTGGCCAATACCTGGGATTATGGCAACCTGGGTGTGGAACTGAAAAATAATGTAAAGAGAGCCTGGTGGCAGAAGTTCATCATGGAGAGCCCCTACAACGTAGGCGTTGACTGTGCTATTTTGATGAATTCCCAGACATGGATTGCCAGCGGACATCTGGGCGGATTCTCTGACCCTCTGATGGACTGTAAGCAGTGTAAAGAGAGATTCCGCGCAGACAAACTGATTGAGGATTATAACGACGCCCATGGAATCCAGATGGAAGGCTCTGTTGACGGCTGGTCACAGGAGCAGATGAAGCAGTACATTGATGACAACAATATCTGCTGTCCAAGCTGCGGCGCCCATGACTTCACGGATATCCGCCAGTTTAACCTGATGTTCAAGACATTCCAGGGTGTAACAGAGGATGCCAAGAGCACGGTTTACCTGCGTCCTGAGACTGCCCAGGGTATTTTCGTTAACTTTAAGAATGTACAGAGAACTTCCAGGAAGAAGGTGCCATTCGGCATCGGCCAGATCGGCAAGTCCTTCCGCAACGAGATTACGCCCGGAAACTTTACATTCCGTACCAGGGAGTTTGAGCAGATGGAGCTGGAATTCTTCTGCAAGCCTGACACAGACCTGGAGTGGTTTGCTTACTGGAAGGAATTCTGCATTAACTGGTTAAGGTCATTAGGCATCTAGGATGATGAGCTGTGTGCCAGAGACCACTCTCCTGAGGAGCTGAGCTTCTACAGCAAGGCTACCACAGACCTGGAGTATCTGTTCCCGTTTGGCTGGGGCGAGCTTTGGGGCATTGCAGACAGGACTGACTATGACTTAAGCCAGCACCAGAAGGTGTCCGGACAGGATATGTCCTACTTTGACGATGAGACAAAGGAGAGATACATTCCTTATGTTATCGAGCCCTCACTGGGAGCTGACCGCGTGACGCTGGCATTCCTGTGCGCTGCTTATGATGAAGAGGAAATCGGGGAAGGCGATGTAAGGACTGTCCTTCACTTCCATCCGGCCATTGCTCCTGCACCTTTACCACACTTTTTCCCTGGTGATGGAGGATGTAAAGGAAGGGCGCTTTGCTCCTGCCATTGTCTTTGATGAAGAAGGCCCGGCAGAATACGCTGCCCTGCCCCTGACCTGTTACGAAGGCGGTGTTTACCGCAGCCAGTCCTTCCGGTCCATGAGCCATCTGCTGGAGGAGTACTATGCTTCCCGGGACACCCTCACCAGAATCCGTCAAAAGTCTTCAGACCTTCGCCGGATCGTCCAGACAGCCCTGGAGCGCAACAACAAAAAATACGATTTACAGCTAAAACAGCTGAAAGACACTGAAAAACGTGAAAAATACCGCATATACGGCGAACTCCTGAACACCTACGGCTACGAGCTCACCGGCGGCGAGAAATCCTTTACCTGCCTTAACTACTACACCAATGAGGAAATCACCATTCCCCTGGACACGCAGCTGTCAGCAAAGGACAATGCCAAAAAGCACTTTGACAAATACAACAAATTAAAGCGCACCTATGAAGCCCTGACAGACCTGACAAAGGAGACCAAGGCTGAAATCGACCATCTGGAATCCATCAGCTCCGCCCTGGACATAGCCCTGGCCGAAAACGACCTGGTGCAGATTAAGGAAGAGCTGATGGAATACGGGTATATCAAAAAGCGCCGTTCCAGCGACAAAAAGCCGAAAATCACCAGCAAGCCCTTCCACTACATTTCTTCCGACGGCTTCCACATTTACGTGGGAAAGAACAACTACCAGAATGAGGAACTCACCTTCAAGCTGGCCACAGGAAACGACTGGTGGTTCCACGCCAAAGGCATTCCCGGCTCCCATGTCATCGTAAAGACTGAGGGCCGCGCCGACCTTCCCGACCGCCTCTTTGAAGAAGCCGGTTCCCTGGTAGGGCTTTTACAGCCATCAGGCCCTGATTCCGCTGAATTGGACCAGCTTATCAGAAATTCCAGCCTGTGGGTCAATCTGCTGACAACGGTCATTATGGCCCCTGTGGTGGAGGAGCTTTTTTTCAGGAAGCTGGTCATGGACCGGCTGCTGGGATATGGACAGAAAACGGCAATCATCATATCCGGCATTATGTTCGGCATGGCCCACGGTAATTTTTCCCAGTTCTTTTATGCCTTTGGCATAGGAATTCTCTGGGCCTACGTGTATGCAAAGACAGGGAAGGTGAGATACACCATAGGGTTTCATATGCTGTTCAACCTGTTGGGCGGTGTCGTTACCGTGGAACTGTCAAAGGGGGCCCAGGGACTGGCAGAGGGACCGTGGATGATCCGGCAGATTGAATCTATTTTGGGAGTTGACATGGGGTGGCTGGTGACAGCGTTTTCCTCCATCATGATACTGGCATATCTGTTTTTCATGCTGGCCTGTCTCATTGCAGCCATTACTCTTATCATTATGTACCGGCGCCAGATTACCTTTCAGCCGGGACAGTGGCCCCTGAGAAAGGGGAGAGCTTTTCAGACAGCGTTTTTGAATGTGGGGATGATTGTCTATTTTGTCATATGCTGCGGTTTGTTTATATTAAATTGGTGATTTACACGGATGATTTAATGTGATAAAGTATTAGCATGTGACAGTAAAAGATATGTCAGACTTAACATGAACCACAATTTAAAAGCTGTGGTAACTACAATAAAAATACTGGACAAATCAATTTTTTTGTTTTATAGTAATAACCAACGAATGTAAGGGGGCAGGCAAAAATCCAAGCCGAGCCCTTTTTCATAAAATCAGACACCAGGAGGTAATGAAATGGTATCATTGTATGACAGCGGTATTTATCTGGTTAACGGCACTGAAATCGTACCGGAATCAGAGAGCGGAAAGGTAAAGAAACTGACCGGCAGGGATGCTGACCAGGCATCCGCCAGGAAAGGGACCATTGCCTACTCCATTCTGGAGGCCCACAACACATCCGGCGACATGGAACATCTGAAGCTGCGGTTTGACAGCATGGCATCCCATGACATCACCTTCGTGGGTATTGTACAGACAGCCAAGGCTTCGGGAATGGAGACGTTCCCGATTCCTTATGTATTGACAAATTGCCACAATACTCTGTGCGCGGTGGGAGGGACCATCAATGAGGATGACCACATGTTCGGCCTGTCTGCGGCTAAGAAATATGGGGGCATCTATGTTCCTCCGCATATTGCGGTCATTCATCAGTACATGAGGGAGATGATGGCAGGATGCGGCAGAATGATACTTGGTTCCGACAGCCATACCCGTTACGGGGCCCTGGGAACCATGGCCATAGGTGAAGGCGGCGGGGAGCTGGTGAAGCAGCTTCTTAAGGATACATATGATGTGGCATATCCGGGTGTTGTAGCCGTTTATCTGGACGGTGCGCCCCAGCCGGGAACCGGTCCCCAGGATATTGCCCTGGCTATCATCGGAGCCGTGTTTAAGAACGGATATGTAAAGAATAAGGTGATGGAGTTTGTGGGGCCGGGCGTGGCTTCCATGACAACCGATTACCGCAATGGCGTGGACGTTATGACCACAGAGACTACCTGCCTGTCATCTATATGGAAGACGGACAGTGACACCAGGGCTTATCTGGCCAAGCACCACAGGGAGGAAGATTATAAGGAACTGGCTCCCGCGGATGTGGCATACTATGACGGCTGCGTATACGTGGATCTGTCCACGGTAAAGCCCATGATTGCCCTTCCCTTCCATCCCAGCAATACATACGAGATTGACGAGTTTAAGGCCAACCTGGACGATATACTGGGCATGGTGGAAGCAGAGGCTGCCAAGGTATCGGGCGGAAAGGCATCCTTTACCCTGAGGGATAAGATTGAGGGGGGCCAGCTCATGGTTCAGCAGGCAGTTATCGCTGGCTGCGCAGGAGGCACCTATTCAAACGTAATGGAAGCTGCCCGCGTATTAAAGGGAAAGAACTGCGGCTGCGACGAGTTCTCCCTGGCAGTATACCCGTCTTCTCAGCCTGTCTTTGCGGACCTGGTGAAGAAGGGGGCTGTGTCCGACCTGATGGACGCAGGCGCCATTATACGGACTGCGTTCTGCGGCCCCTGCTTCGGCGCAGGCGATACGCCCTGCAACAATGGTCTGAGTATCCGCCATACCACCAGAAATTTCCCCAACAGGGAAGGATCCAAACCAGGCAACGGACAGATGGCCGCGGTTGCCCTGATGGACGCGCGTTCCATTGCAGCCACGGCAGCCAACGGAGGAAGGCTTACCTCCGCATGGGAGCTTGAGGGCTGGGACAATGTGCCTGAGTATGAATTTGACGACATTTCCTATAAGAACCGGGTATACATGGGTTACAACAAAGGCGACGGGGAAAAGGAACTGGTCTACGGACCGAATATCAAGGACTGGCCGGAGATGAGTCCTCTGGCGGACAATATTCTCCTGAAGGTATGTTCCAAAATCATGGACCCTGTGACCACCACCGATGAGCTGATTCCTTCCGGCGAGACTTCATCTTACCGGTCCAATCCCCTGGGACTGGCAGAATTCACTTTGTCCAGAAGGGACCCGGAGTATGTGGGAAGGGCCAAGGAAGTGGATAAGCTGGAAAAAGCCAGAACAAAGGAGGGCGCGGCCAAGGAAGTGGAGCTGGAGCCTGTTTTGGAGAAGCTCTTTGACGCCATCCGCGGCATTGAAGGCAATGAGAATGTGACGGTTCAGGACACGGAAGTGGGCAGCATGATTTATGCTGTAAAACCTGGCGACGGATCTGCCAGGGAACAGGCAGCCAGCTGCCAGAGAGTCATTGGAGGCCTGGCCAATATCTGTAAGGAATACGCCACCAAGCGTTACCGCTCCAATGTGATGAACTGGGGCATGGTTCCCTTCCAGATGGAGGAGGCTCCCTGCTTCGAGGTGGGAGATTATATTTATGTTCCGGGCGTAAGGAAAGCCCTGGACGGGGATTTAAAGGATATTAAGGCTTATGTGCTGGGAAAAGAGGGAAGCAGCATAAGAACCCTGGATTTGTATATTGCGGATATGACGGCAGAGGAGCGGGAAATCGTAAAGGCCGGCTGTCTGATTAACTATAATCGCAACCGCCACAGCGAGAATTAGATTCCTTAAACAGACCTGTAAAAAAGCTTTTATTAACACAGCTTCCGGCTGGAACTTGTTAATAAAAGCTTTTCTTTTATCCCTGTTTCTCAATAATCTGCGTAGTTTATTTCCTTACATATCTTGTCAGTCTGCCATTTCCAACTTTTTCAATTAAGCTTTTATCAAGCATTTCTTTTACTATGTTAATTGCATGCGTAGTTCCACTACCTAAAACTGTTTCAACATCAGAACGTGTAATTTCTTTTTTATATTCAAACAACTGAAGGATTGGCAAATACTTTGCATCTTCCATACTTAAATTCCGTGCATGTACATTGGGAAGAATCACTTGAAAAGCACCTTCCACACTTTCAAATACAGGTTGTTCAGACTTCCCCTTATAGCAGCTTATAATCTTGCTGATCCCCGTACCATACGCTTCAATTAATTTCATTCTATAAAATAAATTTGCCAGCTTTTCATTTCTTGACTGGGAGGCGCCGAGCATAGCCGCTTCCAATGACAAACCGGGCACCAGGCCTCCTAAAGATATAAATTCCAGCCGGTCAGAATACAAATTAATAAAGGTGCTTCCACTAAAAGAATAATCTCTATGGACAATTGCATTCAATAATGCTTCCCGAACAGCATCTTCCGGATAATCTCTTTCGTCCGTACGCAGTAAATCATGG
>ENA-OWNQ01000677-OWNQ01000677.1-gut-metagenome-genome-assembly--contig:-NODE-677-length-11090-cov-2.351130_pt1 | contig 11090 bp, 10 predicted proteins | sample MGYA00248252_ERZ651782 | MGnify/ENA primary metagenome ERZ651782 (study PRJEB26908, sample SAMEA4031705) | gut metagenome | biome: gut; feature: normal infant; material: stool | place: China | collected 2015... | reverse complement strand
CTGATTTCCCAACTCGCGCACAAGGTAATCATAAGCTCCTTCACGATGCTCTACAGGTAGACGAGCCATTATGTATAAATGTTTATCTATTAGTGTTACTGGAAAGACAACATCCCCTTCTTTGATTGAAACAATCGTTGGCATTCGTAAATGTATACTACCCAAAACCACTTTAATAGGTCCTACATCTCCAGCCCTTTTTATCTCTTCTACTCGATCCTTTGGCCAGTAAACCATATATCCAGGCATATATGCCCTCCTATCAACTATCATTATGCTATTTTCTCTTCACTAAAATATTTCCTCTCAGTAATAATAATACGATTATATTCTTCTTCAGGCATTATGCATGTAGCCCCACTCATTCAGATAATTAACATCTTCCTGCCATTACTCTCAAAAGCTGCTATAATATTATAAACATTCCTGTTCATGACATATTTCACTCCCATTATACAATTTTTCCATCATAAAAGCCACCAGATTTTCATCCAGTGGCCTCTATTGTAACCTACCTCTTTTTCGCCGGAGTCGTATGAATATTATTAGGGACATCGTACCCTCCGTTATTTGTCTTAATATCAATATCTCTCTGTGACATACCATTCGACCGATCAACGCCCATCTGAGTGTAATCCAACCTCTTCCCTGGTGGACACAGCCGATTGTGTGCTTCATGACTTGGAGCCTTTATAACAGCCCATGTTATAGCTATAAGAATAATTGATGCAATCAGTTCCATATTTTGTACCATCCTTTCCTTAAACACTGTTTCAATAACATGTATTATACCAAAATTCAAAGTAAATCACAAACTATTTCCTACTCACAGCCTCTATTACAAGCCTAATCCCATCACTGAATCCAGCGATATATCCTTCCTTCATTCCAGCTACCAACACTTCCATATGCGCTTCCAGAATCTTTGAAAGTACATCCATATCATCTGGTTCAAGCTTATCCATAAATTGTTTGCCCAACTCATAAGCAGCCTGACGCTTCTCCTGATATTCCTCCGACATTCCCATATTGTCCACAGGTCGAAAATCGCCCCTCATATATTTCTCGGATCATCTCTTTCTCCTCCTTCATAAGTTGTAATATCACAAACATAAACAGCCTACATTATTGTAAGCTGCCTAGAAACCTATGTTTCATCAGTTTTCATTATCACCCAAATCTTTCATCCGGACACCCTTCCACCTCGTCCATGACCTCCGGCGGAAACTCCTCCGGCAGTCCATAGGCCCTTACAATGGACAGTATGTCTGTTCCCGGATCATTGACATGGCCCAGAATCTCCGTCACTACACCCTCCGGCTTATGGTTCGCGTCTCCAAACTCCTTAATCCGCGCCACCACCTTATGCCCGGTGACAGCACCCATATCGCAGCCCTGGGGAATGAAAATATCCTTGGAAATCTTCTGGTTATCCGGAATCACAAACCCGAAGCCCTTGCTTTTCTGGTAATACCCAACCACCTCTTTGTTGGCATGTTCCAGCACTTTAAGCACCGAGCCTTCAGCCCTCCGGCCGCCTCCCCGGTCCTGGGATTCCACCACAATCTGGACCCTGTCCCCGTGAAGGGCCGCTCCTGTCCTGTCCTCTGGGATAAACACATCCTGCTCCATGCCTTCCACGGTCACAAAACCAAACCCCTTGGGATGTCCGCAAAATATACCGTTGACAGAAAAAACTTCCGGTTTCCCATATTTTCCCTTCTTGGAAATTCCGATTCTGCCCTCAGATACCAGATAGTCCAATACCTGTGTCAGTTCATCTCTCTGTGATTTTGGAATGCCTAAAAGCATGGCCAGTTCCTTTGCCTTCATGGGCACGTAGGACTTGTCGTTCATCACCTCTTCCAGCATCTTTGCCTTCTGTTCCAATATTTCTTTTTCCATATAACCTCTTTCTTATAAATGTCCTGCCTGTCCGAAAACAGGTCAAAACCCGCCTGAATGAAATAAAACACCCTTATATGAATACAAGGGTGTTTTCGTCACTTATCCTTCTGTTATCTTAATTACCCCATGACCTTAAGTATCACGTTCAGGGCAATGGTAATGAGCATGAATGCAATGGCTCCATACCTGGTAAAGTGCTCCAGCGCACCTTCCATGGAACGGCCTCTGTTCTTACTCCAGTAACTGTCTGTGGAGATTCCGCCAATTGCGCTCCCCAGTCCGTTGGACTTACCTTCCTGCATCAGGATAACCACTGATATTGCAACACCAAGAATTACATATATGATTGACAAAATAACATGTATTACTGACATCCGCCTGCACCTCTCCATTTTCTTATAGTCAAACAAAAATATTTTACCATACTTTGTCCTAAAACACAACCTGTTTTCCTATATTTTTATAGGTAAGACATTGCAGGAGCTTCATTCAGGCATCGCATTTAAACCGCCTGGGAACAAATCATGGAAAGGCTGCCCTCAAAGATAACATCCCCGAATCCGGCAGGCACAATAAAATGCTGTCCCTTTGATACCGGGATGCCGTTTACACTTCCCTCTCCGTCCAGAATACTCACATTGGCAAAGCTGTCCCCATAGTTCTCCGTCCAGCAGCCTGTCATGTCTATCTTGTCCACAGTATAGTAAGCGCAGGTCACAAGATGTTCTTTTCTACCGCTGTCCGTCTCCTTCACAACTGCCGGCATTGCATTTTGGTCCTCCTTAAAAGGCGCTTCTATCACATCAATGCTCTCCTTTATATGGAGCTGCCTGGGCTTCCCGCCGGACAGCCTGTCGTAGTCATAAACGCGGTATGTAATATCACTGCTCTGCTGGGTCTCCAACACCAGGGTGCCGCCCTTTATGGCATGGACGCATCCGGGATTAATCTGAAAAAAGTCTCCCTTACTGACAGGAATTTCCCGTATGAATTCCTTCCAGCGTTTTTCCTCTATCATCTGCTTTACTTCATCCTTATTACCTGCATGGTGCCCAATCACAATGGTGGCATCCGGATCGCAGTCCAGGATATACCAGCATTCTGTCTTGCCCAGAGATCCGTTTTCATGCTCCCCGGCGTAGGCATTATCCGGATGAACCTGTATGCTTAAGTCGTTCCTGGCATCAATAATCTTTACCAGCAATGGAAATTCCTTATGACAGCCTGCCACAGCCCCAAACCACTCAGGGTGGCTCTCCCACAGGGAGCTTAAGCTCTGTCCTTTCCATGTTCCGCCTGCAATACGGCAATCCCCGTTCTTATGCGCGCTGATAGCCCAGCACTCGCCTGTGCGGCTGCTTGGGATATCGTAACCAAACACATCTTTAAGACGTGTTCCTCCCCAGATGGCCTCCTTGAAAACAGGTTCCATAAATAGTAATTCTCTCATGTCTCTCTCCTTATTTTTCCCCTTTTTGATGCAATCAATGCATCTTCTTACATCATACCCTGCTTTTTCCGGTTGTCAAGATTTAAATGGGACGGGGAAAAGATTTTCCGGACGAATCACCGCCCGGAAGCATCCCCTTTCCCATCTACCGCACTACATCTCCTGCACTGCATCTACCGCACTGCATCTACCGCACTGCATCTCCTGCACTGCATCTCCTATGCTGCATCTCCTACGCTGCATCTCCTGTCATTGCAGGCCCCTGTGAAGTGCGCAGACAGCACAAATGCGTTTTCCAATCACCTTTTAACCTTCCAGATTTTCCTCAATACGCAGCAACTGATTGTATTTGGCCACGCGGTCAGAACGGCAGGGAGCGCCGGTCTTAATTTGTCCTGCATTGACAGCCACTGCAATATCCGCAATGATGGAATCCTCTGTCTCACCGGAACGGTGGGATATAATGGTGCCGAATCCGGCCCTCTTAGCCATTTCGATAGCCTCAAAGCTTTCAGACAGCGTACCTATCTGATTCACCTTCACCAGAATGGCGTTTCCTGCTCCCAGCTCAATGCCCTTTGACAGCCGTTTCGTATTGGTGACGAACAAATCATCTCCTACCAGCTGAATACGTCCTCCCAGTTCCTTGGTCAGCATTTTCCAGCCCTCCCAGTCCTCCTCCTGGAGTCCGTCCTCTATGGAACAGATGGGGAACGTATCTACAAGACGGCGGTAGTAATCCACCATCTCCTGTGCGCTGCGCCGGATTTCCTTTCCCGCCATGCGGCTTTCTCCCGGGAACAGGTACATGCCGCTGGCTTCATCATAGAGTTCACTGGACGCCGCATCAATGGCAATCTTCATATCGGTTCCCGGCTTCAGTCCGTTCTTTTCCATGGCTCTCACCAGAAATTCAAGCACAGCCTCGGAGTCCTTAAGGTCCGGCGCAAATCCGCCCTCATCCCCTACTCCTGTGCTGTAGCCTTCTTCTTTAAGAAGCTTCTTTAATGTGTGATAGACCTCCGCGCACATCCTCAGACGCTCCGCAAAACAGCAGGCCCCGAACGGCATAATCATGAATTCCTGCAAATCAACTGTATTGTCCGCGTGTTTTCCTCCGTTTAGAATGTTCATCATGGGAACAGGCAGGACGGATGCATGGATTCCTCCCAGATACCTGTAAAGAGGCATCCGAAGCCCATTTGCAGCAGCCCTGGCCACGGCCATGGACACGCCCAGAATGGCATTGGCCCCCAGCTTTCCCTTATTCTCTGTTCCGTCCGCCTCCAGAAGCAGACGGTCGATGTGTCTCTGGTCCAATGCGCTTTCAAAGAGAACTGCTTCGCTGAGCACAGTATTCACATGCTCCACAGCTCCCCGGACTCCCAGTCCGTTGTACCGATTCCCGCCGTCCCGAAGTTCTACGGCCTCGAATTTTCCGGTGGATGCACCGGAGGGAACGGCCGCCCTGCCGGTGGCGCCTCCTGTCAGGCACACTTCCACCTCCACCGTAGGATTCCCCCTGGAATCCAGTATCTCTCTGCCGGTTACCGCCTCTATCTCCAGTTCGTTTACCATAAAAAAATGACCTCCTCATATCAATCTTATCATTGATATAAGGATAGCCATTTTTTAACATTATATGTATGGAATCAGTCATTTTAGCAGGCTCATCCATCCTTAATTTATCCTGGCCCCATCCGCGCCCACTGTAAATCCATCCGGTGTGACCGCAGATACCAGCATGGCTCCCGACGGATCACAATAATACAGCTTATCCCCCCAGGATATCCAGCCAGTCTTCATATATCCCTCCTGGTCAAAGAAATACCACTTGTAGTTGATATACTGCCAGCCGTTTGACGTGTAAGTTCCGTCTCCCTTCTGGTACCACCAGCCACGGTCCTCCCTGAGCCACTGGCCGTTCACCCTGGTCAGGTCTTCCTCTGTAATCTCAATATAGGGAGATTCCTGCCATTCACCGGCATTGTTCCTGGAATCCATGGCCCTGACTTTAAAATAGTAGGTGCCTGCCTTTGGGAACTTGCCGGAAAAATCATAGCTGTTTTCCTTTACCGTATAGGTGGCTCCGATGCCGTCCTCATAAGAATTGCCTCCCCTTCGGCACAGGCGGACCTTATAATTCTTAGCCAGGCTCATATCGTCCCAGTGGGCCACCCCGTTATCTTCATCCCACATCAGACCGCTTACATCCAGATCCTCATCATCCTCGTCCAGCTTATCCAGCCTTACCACCAGGACCATCTCTTCCTTATCATTCTTAGTGGAACTGGATACATACTTGACCGTATCGCCGGAAAATGAAAACGCGCTCTTTCCCGATTTCTTAAAATAATAATCACTGTCAGCGGAAAGCCATATCTCCACTTTCGGCTTGTCCCCGCCTACCCAGCTGTCGCCCTCATTGACAATATCCACGCTCTCAATGGAACACTCCCCATCCTCCAGGCTCACGTCCACGTTTCCGCCTATTTCTCCTGCCTGGATATCCGATGTGAAATTCAATTTAATTTTCCCCACCGGTGTCCTTTCCTCTTTTGCAAAGGATGTAAAGGACAGGGTGCAGGCCATAAACAGAGCCGCACCTGCCAGCGCGGCATATGCTCCTCTTTTCCTCATTTGAACCTCCTCCTTCCCGCTTGCGTCTGTTTTCCTATTATAGCACATATCATCGGCTTCTGTCATCCTCCGGCACACCAAACTTGTTCCATTTTCATATAGTATAGTATGCCGGGGCGTTAATGGACATCCGGCCTATAATGAAACAGATATACAGGGGGATTGCTTTTGATAACCATTAGTCTTTGTATGATTGTAAAAAATGAGGAGGCTGTTCTGGAACGGCTCCTAAGGACCATGTCCACTGTGGCGGATCAGATTGTTATTATGGATACCGGCTCCACGGACCGGACTAAAGAAATCGCAGCCCGCTATACGGATGAGGTCTACGATTTCCCGTGGACGGATGATTTCGCCGCTGCCAGGAACGCCGTCTGCCAGAAGGCGGTGTCGGACTACTGGATGTGGATGGACGCGGACGATGTAATGGAGCCTGAACAGGCTGCCCGCTTAAAGAATTTGAAGGAAACCCTGGACCCCTCTGTGGATGTGGTGATGATGAAATATCTCACGGGTTTTGACGAAAACGGGAGAACCTCCTTTTCCTATTACAGGGAGCGTATCTTAAAAAACCACAAGGGATTCCAGTGGCAGGGCCGGGTGCATGAAGCTGTCCCCCCTGCCGGCAATATCCTATACACCGATATTGAGATTCAGCACCGGAAGGAGGGCGCCGGGGATAAGGACCGGAACCTTCGGATATACGAAACCATGCTGAGCCAGGGAGAACCTCTGGAACCCAGACACCAGTTCTACTACGCCAGGGAGCTGTATTACCACGAACGCTATGAAGATGCGGTACGGGTGTTCAGGGTATTCCTGCAGGAACCGGATGGATGGGTGGAAAACAAGATAGACGCCTGTCTCCATCTGGCTCTGTGCGAGGAGCATCTGGGACATACAGAAAAGGCCGTGGAGGCACTTTTAAAAAGCTTCTTATATGACAGCCCCCGCGGTGAAGCCTGCTGTGAACTGGGACGGATGAAAATGAAGGAGGAAAAATACAGGGAGGCTGCTTATTGGTATACCCAGGCATTATCCTCCCGGCCCGCGGAACAGACAGGCGCTTTTGTCCGAAAGGACTGTTACGGCTTCCTGCCTGCTATTCAGCTGTGTGTATGCTATGACCGTCTGGGCGACCACCGAAGAGCATGGCATTATCACTTGAAGTCACAAAAGCTGAAACCTGAACACCCATCTGTCAGGCAGAACCAGACCTACTTTGAACACAAACTGAAACATCCGGCGGAAGGGCAGCCTTCCGCACTATAAAATAAGGAGAGGTAATTATGTATTTTAATTTTTCCAACGGAATGAATCGAAATGATAATATAGAACAACGCAGACCATGCGGATACCCCGGAAACAACGGTTTTCCAGGTAATGGCGGCTGCCCCGGCGACTATGGTTTCCCAGGTTCCGGAAGATACCCGGAAGATGATTGCCCGGACAGCGACGGCTGTGGCAGCGACAGCACAGCCCAGACAGATAACAGATGCCCAGGTAACGGCGGGTTTCCAGGCGGCAATCCAGGCGGCAATTTTCCAGGCGGGTTCCCGGGCTGCTGCCCGGGACCCAGAGGACCACAGGGGCCAGCCGGACCAACAGGCGCTCAGGGGCCAATGGGACCCAGAGGATGCCCCGGAGCACAGGGTCCTACCGGACCAACTGGTGCCATGGGGCCTCAGGGCTATGTAGGCCCCACCGGGCCGACAGGGCCTCAGGGACCCAGAGGATTCACCGGTGAGACAGGGCCTCAGGGACCCCAGGGACCAATGGGACTTCCCGGACCACAGGGCATAGCCGGCAGCACAGGCGCTACCGGAAGCCAGGGACCACAGGGGCCACAGGGAGTTACCGGACCTGCCGGACCTCAAGGACCCCAGGGACCACAGGGGCCGCAGGGACCTCAGGGCAGCACCGGAGCCGCAGGGCCTCAGGGACTGACCGGCGCTACCGGACCCATCGGACCGACCGGGCCAACCGGACCTCAGGGAATCCAGGGCATCCAGGGGCCACAGGGACCTCAGGGAGCTACCGGCGTTACCGGGCCTCAGGGTATCGCAGGAGCAACCGGGCCGACTGGCACGACCGGGCCGACTGGCGCAACCGGGCCGACTGGTGCAACTGGGCCGACTGGTGTGACCGGACCAACTGGCGCGACCGGGACTGCCGGTATCACAGGGGCCACGGGCGCGACCGGCTTAGCCGGGACCACCGGACCAACTGGTGCGACCGGGCCTACAGGCGCAGCTGGTGGGATTGCAGCATACGGCGGAATGTATAGAACAACCACAACGCCAATTTCTATCGGTATTGCATCTACACAACAAGTAGCTTTTAATAATACCATGCCATTATTAAATACAACCGTGGCAGCCAATGCTATTACAGTAGCTAATACCGGTATATATGAGATTAACTGGAAGTTAGTATCAACAGCATCAGTGGCAGTGGCATTAACTTTAGCTATACGCCGTAATAGTGTTCCTATTGCATCAACCACCAGTACAAGAACCTTATCACTTGGTGTTGAAAGTTTATTTGAAGGCAGCGTTATTTTCAATTTAACTGCTGGAGATGTAATAGATATGGCTTTGTCTTCTGCACTGGCCGTAACATTAACTTTATCAACAGGAACAAATGCAACATTGACAGTAAAGCAGCTTAGCTGATAATTGTTTAAAACACCTTTGTGTTTTAAACAGTGTAAATTGATGTGATTATGCTATATTTTATTTTATCCTCATTTATGGGACATAACAATTTTCCTATTATGTACGGCCTGGCTGCACCAAAAGGACCAATTGGGGCACAAGGACCTGCTGGAACCACAGGGGCTGCCGGCGCTACCGGCCGGTAGTCACCGCCCCTAGTCCGCACGCCCGGAATACCACAGCTGCCCTGCTCATGTCCTCATGTATTCTTCTTAATAACGCACCCATGGCAGGAAGCATAGAAGCACCCGCCGTTGCAACCGGAAAATTCTCCGTCACCCGGCCGGCATAACGCAAATATATGCTCCGCCAGTTGTTCGTTTCTTCTTATGGTAGATTTGGTCCTGATAAACGCGATATGATGTGTCACGTCAAGTGAATTAGGGCCGAATATACCACAAGTGGGGCATGCTTTGTCCCAAGGAGACACCTACGGCCGACTCCTTAGGTCAGATGGCGGGAATGAATTTTAAGACACGCTTTAAAACAGATTCCGGAGCGCGGATTCCGATTCAGGACCTATCTATCCATTAAAATAATAAGGAGTGACCATTATGTATTATGACTATCCAGACAATATAAATCCACAACAGGATGTCCTTGAACCATATTCTGCCGAATTCCGCCAAAATGGCTGTAATAATGGCAGGAACAGATGGTGCTGTGACCCATGTACACCATGTGCGCCGCCCACATGCTGCCCGTTCCCCGGACCGACCGGACCTATGGGTCCAACCGGATTACAGGGTCCAATGGGTCCCAGGGGATGCCCCGGTATGCCCGGTCCCACCGGACCAACAGGCGCAATGGGACCTCAGGGCTATGTAGGACCGACCGGGCCCACCGGCAGCACCGGACCTCAGGGCATTCCCGGCATGACCGGGGCTACAGGGGCGACCGGCCCCACTGGTTCTATGGGAGCTGCCGGAGCTCAGGGGCCTGCCGGAGTCACTGGCGCTACGGGAGCTGCCGGAGCTCAGGGGCCTGCCGGGGAAACTGGCGCTACGGGAGCTGCCGGAGCTCAGGGGCCTGCCGGAGGCACTGGTGCTACGGGTGCTACCGGCGCCCAGGGGCCTGCCGGCGCTACGGGCTCCACCGGAACTCAGGGACCTGCCGGGGCTGCGGGTGTTACCGGAGCCACGGGACCTGCGGGCGCTACAGGGGCTGCCGGGATCCAGGGAGCGACTGGCCCTACAGGAGCCACCGGACCAACGGGAACATCTGCAATCTCAAGCGCAATGTCCATTCCCTTGGGAACAGGGCTACGTACTCCGGGCGGAGGAACCGGTCGTCTAACAGGGCAATGATTCCCCTGTCATGGACGGTCCTTATGACCCGGCCGGCTGCCTGCATCACCTTGTTCATACCCGGATACTGGTATGCGTAGTCAAAGCCGTGTTCCCCATGTTCATCAAAATATTCCTTTAGAATCTCCTGCTCCGTGTTCACCTGGGGCAGACCGGTTCCAATGATCACAGCGCCGATAAGGCGCTCTTCTTTTAGGTCGATTCCCTCTGAAAATATCCCTCCCATGACGCATAAGGCTGCCATGGAGCAATCCCGCTCCTCCTCAAAGCTATGCAGAAATGTCTCTCTGTCCTCCTCAGTCATATGGTTTGTCTGGGCGTTCCAGATAAAAGAAAGGGCTCCCGACGCCTCCCTGGCAGCCAGAATATCCTCTATGGCATAGAGATACTGGTATGAAGGACAGAATACCATATAATTTCCTTTTTTTCCCTCCACCACCCGGCATATATAGTCCACAATCTTCTCATACTCGGAGGGCCCCCTGCGGCTGTAACGGCTGCTGACATCACTGGCAGCCAGCACCATGCGGTTTTCCTCTGGAAAAGGAGACTTTGCATAGACGGCGTATTCCTCCTGGCTGCCGCTTAAAAGTTCCTTATAGTACTGGATGGGTAGCAGGGTGGCCGAGAAAAACAGGGTGCTGACGCCCTTGTCCAGGCACTCCTTCAGGTTCACGGCCGGGTTAATGCACAGCAGCTTTACCATAAAACTGCCGTCCGCGAGAATCTGGTCATATATCCTGTAGCTCTCGTCCAGCCTGTCATACACATACAGAAAATCCCGGACTGCAAAGTAGAACTCCAGCACCAGGTCCCGATCGGGAAATTCTATGTTTTCATTCATAAAGGTTTCCAGCTCCCCGAACATGGTCATCAGGTTCAGGGCCAGAACATTCACATCCGGCAGCAGCTCGTAGGTGCTCCCCAGCACGGTCCTGCGCTCTCCCTCATTCCCGTAGCTGCATTCCGCAAAATGGACTTTAAAAGAAGCCTGGTCATACTTACCAGCTCAAAGATACCGATTTTTTTATATGTATAATGGCCGTTTAACGCCCATGGGGTGCGCTT
>ENA-OWNQ01000668-OWNQ01000668.1-gut-metagenome-genome-assembly--contig:-NODE-668-length-11269-cov-3.076394_pt1 | contig 11269 bp, 9 predicted proteins | sample MGYA00248252_ERZ651782 | MGnify/ENA primary metagenome ERZ651782 (study PRJEB26908, sample SAMEA4031705) | gut metagenome | biome: gut; feature: normal infant; material: stool | place: China | collected 2015 ... | reverse complement strand
GGAGGGCGGTTATTCCCTGATACGAATGCTGGAAGAATATACTGTGGGCATGATCCTGCGTCTGACCGAGGGCAGCCTTGCGCCGGTGGACTGTGTAGAAGACGGCGCCGACTGCGGCAGGGAAGATCAGTGCGTTACGGTGATGCTCTGGAAAAAACTGAACGATGCCATCAACAGTGTGGTGGACAATATTACGCTGGCAGATCTGGTGGAATGGCAGATGCAGAAGTCGAATGAGTATGTAATCTGACGGCAGACAGAATAAGCGATAACGTCCAATGAGGGAACAGAAGAGGGAAAATGGTGAAAACATCATTTTCCTCTTTTTTACCGGTAAAAATCTGGGAGCACGGCATTTACAAGCAAAAAAAAATTTGTTAAGATAAAAAACAGGGCGCATTTGGAGAAGAAAAAAATCAGGATGCGCAAAAGTGAAGAAAATAAAAGATAAGGAGTTTCCCCTTATGAAAAAACAACAGGAAAGCCTTAAAAATATGGTATATCAGGCCATTTTGAACGGCATTTTTACCGATGAATATAAACCCAATCAAATTATCAACGAGCAGGAGCTGGTACAGAAATTCGGCTGCAGCAAGACACCGATCCGTGAAGCCCTTGTGACGCTCTGCAATGAGGGAATCCTCCGCAGCTTCCCGCGCTTCGGCTACCAGGTTGTCAGCGTGTCCCGCGAAGAGGCACAGAATATTCTGGATTTCCGCCTTGTTCTCGAGGGCGGATATCTTCGTCAGTCGATCGGACATATCACCGAAGAAAATCTGGCGGAGCTTGCCGAGATTGATGAGAGATGCAAACAGAGCACCGACAGCGTATGGGATCACTGGGAGGCGAATACGGCATTTCATCTGAAATTAATCTCCTTCTCCGGAAATGCTTATGCATATCAGGAACTCGAGCGAACCATGAACGTCTTAAAACGTGCTTATGCTCAGTTTTACTGGCAGACATGGTCCAACGTGAATCCGGCATTGGATATTGCACATCATACCGATATCATGCAGAGTATTCGGGAAAAAGATCTGGAGAAAACGCTGAATTATCTGAAAGAGGATCTGGCGGATTTTTGCGGGTGAGAAAACGTAATTACATAGAAAAACAGTCGTCGGCTATGATATAGCTTGGACGACTGTTTTTGTATATAGACTATTTCTTTTGCAAATTTCCAGTGTTTCTTTGTTTGGAATAAATACTTCCCGTGTCTTTTTATCATAAGCGAGATACCCAAGGTGAACGAACAGCGTCAGCACATCATCCTTGCTTTTTAAAGAGGTCATGTCATTTTGAAATTATGAGGTATAATTCCGAATGGAATAGCGGAAGAGTAAAATAAAACAGGATAAAGACAAAAGATCTAAAAAAGAACGAAAAAACGTCAGAAGTCAAGATTCTATTATATACCAATGATATCTGGAAAAATAGAATTGTACTTTTGACGTTTTTGATAGAGACCTGTGCATGCTGTAAAGAAAACTTTTCTGCGGGAGAAGAGATCTTTCACAGTACCTTTTTTACCAGACAGCGTTTCTTAAAAAATGAAATTCCATAACAGAAAATCTGATCGTAGTCATCCTCGTATTCCTTTGCGTACATCTTCTCGTTCATCTGCTGTAAGGCGCTGTCGCATGCGGAACTCAGATTTTCCAGAGCCTTCGTATATTTTGCTTCAAAAACTGCCACCCGGCCGTTAATGGAATCATACAAAACGACATCGCTGCGGCCTTCGCCGTGTTCTTTGTTAGAATCTACCATGTAACCGGCCCCGGTAAAGATTCCGGCAAGAAATGCATGGTAAAAGTCTTCCCGATAGTCGTGATAACTGATCGTTCTTCGAAGAAGAGCCGTCAGTTCTTGCGTAATACGATCGCAGTCACCACTCCAGATGGCATCAAACAGTGTTTTCCGGTTCCAGGTTTTTGCACTTTCATCAAACCAGCGGACCACTGTTGTCTCAAAGATTTCTTTGATTTCAGCATTCGGAATTTTCAGCTCCATCATTCCTGGAGGCAGTACATCTGTATCAATCGTAGTTTGGGCTTTTGTAAGATATCCTGTCAGATACAGCAGACTCCAGAGGTTATCTTCAGAGGAATGTAGATAATCATACGTTAGATTTTCATCTACACGCTGCACAATGGATCCGGCAGCCATTAAAGTTTCGAGTTTTTTTGTAATACTGCTTCCGGCGTAGTCAATGAAAGACCGGATGATGGCATTGTCACTCGTGTTTTTCCAGTAGCTGACAGGACTTGCCTGGGGATTTCGCTGCAATTCCAGAAGATAATTCATCACATCCCAGGGGCAGTAAACATCGAAAGTACCAAAATGATAGCCGTCATACCACTCCTTCATGGCAGATGCTTTATCTGTAAAATCTGCAGAAAGGAGAAGCTGGTCGACTTCATGCTGAACAAAGCCAAAATATTCATTCAGTCGGGAATTGGTAATTGTATCCGAGACAAAGTTATTTGTTCCTGTAAAGATACTTTCTTTTGCAATTTTCAGACATCCTGTGATAACAGCAAAGTGAAGAGATGGATTATCTTTTAATGCCTGCATCAATCCCTTTATAACATCCATCATTTCATTATAGTATCCGTGACTGTTCGCCTTGGCGATTGGCACATCATACTCATCAATCAGCAGGATCACTTTTTTTCCATAATGCTGTTCCAACAGCCGCGTAAGAAACTGGAGGGAACGCATAATATCCGTTTTTCCGGCTTGTCGTTCCTGCAGCTGTTTAAAAAGAAACTTATCCCGATCACTTAAAGCTGTACTTTTCAAAAGGTTATCATGCTGCTGATAAAGAAGGGAAATTTCATAGACCAGCTGTTGGTAAGCATCTGAAAAATGAATACCGTCAACATTTTTGAGCGATAAAAACACAACAGGCCATTGATTCATCCATTTCTCACATAAATTCTTTTGGTGTGAAATTTCGAGGCCATCGAATAGTTTTTTTGAGTCTTTGCGGATGTCAAAAAAACTCTCCAGCATGCTCATGCCAAGCGTTTTTCCGAAACGTCGGGGTCGTGTAATTAATGTCACTTCTGCTGATGATCTCACAAGTTCTGCAATCAGACCTGTTTTGTCAATGTAGTAAAATCCACCATTACGGATTTTTTCGAAATTTGAGATGCCAACGGGAATACTTAATTTGCTCATTTCGGTCATTCCTTTCTTGTCAAACACGCGCCAGAGACTATGCATGCTGGCTTTTTAGACATAGTATCAAAACTTATGTATATGTTACCATAAAACAAGGCATGTATCAATTGAGCAAAATCAGTTATTCTTTTATTAGCAGACCTCGTTCACATCCACCCGGTCAATCATAATATTCAGAATTTCCGTATCGGTATCTTTCATGCCGACTCTTCCGATATATCCCATACTTTTAATCGTATCTTCCACATCTTCCCGAACAATACCTTCGCCCGGCTGAAAACTTCTGTGATGCTGGCCCATGTAGTGGGCGAGAATAGCAGCGTCAACAGCGGATGCGATTTTCGCTGCGCAGGAGGATTTTGCCCCGTCGCAGACAATACCGCCGACGTTTCCAATGGTGTTGACGATCGTCAGACTGACATCTTCATAAGTTCCGCCAGAAAGATAGGTAATGGCGGCACCGGCTCCACAGCCTGCGCTGACGGCGCCGCAGTAAGCGGAAAGACTTCCAATATATTTTTTCTGATGAACCGCAATCAGGTTGCTGACAACGAGTGCGCGGTACAGTTTTTCCTGGGAAACGTTCCATTCTTTTGCAAACTCAAAGACAGGAAGGGAAACGGTCATGCCCTGGTTTCCGCTGCCGGAATTGATGACAACCGGAAGGGAGCAGCCGCTCATACGCGCATCGGATCCGGCTGCTGCATGGGCGCGGGCGCGGATTTTTACGTCATCGCCGTACTCATTCAGCAGCGTGCGGCCGACCTGTGCACCGTAAGCGTGGCGGAGACCTTCGTCAGAAATCGCAGAGTTCATGGTGATCTGGCGGTCGAGGATTTCTTTGACATCTTCGATCTTCACAGTATCGGCGAATTCGAGAATATCCTTGACGTTCAGCACACTTTTATCAACGTATTCAGGGGAATCTTCATGAGCCGCAATTTGATAAAGTATCTCACCATCTTTTACGATGCGTGAAATCAGGGTATGACGGTTTACAATCGTTACCTCCGCGCTGTGCTCTCCGGCAATGACTTTTGCAACAATGTAAAGATTCTCTACGCCTTCTTTTAAAGTACAGGTACAGAATCCCTGCTGTACCAGTTCTTTTGTCTTTTCAATATCTGCCTCGGTCACATCTTCAAGTACTTCAAGCTCGCGTTCGGCACAGCCTCCGACGACGCCAAGCGTTGCCGCAACATCAATGCCCTTCAGACCGTTGGAATTTGGAACTTTAACACCCTTTACGTTTTTGATGATGTTTCCACTGCAGCAAAGCTCAATCGATTCTGGCATCTCTCCGAGCACTTCGCGTGCTTTGGCTGCCGCATAGGCGATGGCAATCGGCTCTGTACAGCCAAGCGCCGGAACAAGCTCGTTCTTTAAAATCTTTACATAACTGTCATATAATTTCTGATCCATGAAAATTCTCCTGTGTAGTTTTTTCTATTGTTCGTAAGTGGTAAATCTTGTATCTGCTCTGATTATACTATTGATATATCACTGATAATATTAGATGTCAAGCAGAGAATTGCAATATGTAGAGAAATACCGTGAAAAACAGGAATCCATAAGACTTTTTTTAGATTAAATTGTATTTCCTTTCAAAGTGTCCTATACTGAAAAGTAGCAAAAATACACATCACGCTTTCATTTGGAGGATTTTTATGCAGAAGATTACGTTTCGAAAATTAGCTGGAGAAAAATATATTTACCCGGAACTGCAGGGACACTTTATAGAGTTTCTTGGCTCCTGTATTTATGATGGAATCTGGGTTGGAGAGGATTCGGAGATTCCGAATTATCATGGAATCCGAAAAGACCTTGTGGATGCATTTCAGAAGCTGCACCCGCCGGTGATCCGCTGGCCGGGCGGATGTTTTGCGGATGTATATCACTGGCGGAACGGCATAGGTCCGCGGGAGCAGCGACCGGTTACATACAATGAAAACTTCGGTACTTTCGAGACGGATCCCAATCAGTTCGGTACGCACGAGATGATGGAATTCTGCGAGATGATCGGCGCGAAGCCATGGTTTAATATCAATATGATGACCGGCTCTCCATCCGAGATGCGAGAGTGGATGGAGTACTGTAACCGCAAAGAGCCGACGGCACTTTCGCAGGAACGAAAAACAAACGGCCATGAAAAACCGTTCGAGATTGAATACTGGGGTATCGGAAATGAAGTATGGGACGGCGGTGGAAAAATGACGCCGCAGATGTATGCGAACGAATACCGGAAATTCAGTTCCTCCTGTCCGTCGTTTGGAGGCGGCGATCAGGCATTTTCCATGAAATGCATCGCCAGCGGCCCGGATGGAAATAAGCCGAAAGAACGTGCTGCGTGGACGAAAGACTTTTTTAAGGAGATGGGAAAATACCGTATGCCATCGCTTTACGGCTATGATCTCCATTTTTACAACTGGAATCTGAAACAGCTTCAGACAGAGAAAAAGTTTGATGAAAAACAGTGGTATGATGTGATCAATGGATGCAAAGAGCTGGAAAATGTCATTCACGAGCAGCGCCGCCTGATAGACGCTGGTCTTGAGGCACTTCCGAAACCGGAGGGTCCGTTTCAGGCGGCACCGAGAAAATGTGAACTGATTGTCGGTGAGTGGGGAAACTGGCACAGCAGTGCGTTTAATGCACGCCCGGCGCTGTATCAGCAGTGTACGATGCGCGATGCCGTTACAACTGCACTGACGCTCGACATCTTCCACCGCAATACAGGGGATGTGCGCATGGCATGTGTGGCACAGTCTGTCAATGTCCTGAATTCCCTGTTCCTGACGGATGGTGAGCATTGTATTCTGACACCAAACTACGATGTGTTCGATATGTATCAGGTGCATCAGGGTGCGTATACGCTTGGCTTTGAGGAAAAGAACAAAGATCCTGAGGTCTGCATCTTTGCTTCGATCAAAAATGATGATATCTACGTCAACCTCGTAAATACAAGCTACAGCGAATCAAAGAAAATCGAATTGAAATTCAAACAGTGTCCGGAATTTGTTGAGGCCAAAACACTGTACTCCAAAGATCCGCAGAACTGCAACGATGCGAAACATCCGAACCGAGTCCGCTGCAAAGAAGGAAAAGCACCTGCACGGGAAAAAGACTCCTTCCAGATTGCACTGCCGGCGGCTTCGGTCAGCGTTTATCATTTCAGAAAAACAGAAACAGAAAAGTAATACATACAAAACGGGCCGCCCCGGGGAAAAGGATTGTTCCCACAGGGCGGCTCATTTCTATTACAAAAACAATTCAATCACAAATACCACGGCACAGCATGCCACCGAAACCTGAAACAGGCTTGCACCGAACCATGCGGCTGCGATGCCGACGACAAGCGCGAGTGCGCCGGAAACAGGGCTCTGTGTTGCATGGACAATCGCCGGGAAGGTCATGACTGACAGCGTCACGTATGGAACGTAGTACAGAAACGACTGAATAAACTGATTTTTAATCGGCTTCCGGATCAGCGTCAGCGGCAGAATCCGGATTGTGTAGGAAACCAGAGCCATGACGGCGATATAGATATAATTATTGTACATCAGCATTTTCCTCCTCTGTCTTTACCGGGAACAGGATAGCTCCGGCGCAGGAAATCAGAACGGTGAGCAGAATCGTTCTGGTTCCGTCGGAGAGAGTGGAGATGCCCGGGAGATAGCTGCAGATAAAGCTTAAGAAAAAGCTGACGGCAACAAGACCCGCTACCACACGGCTCTTTCGCGCCGGGGGAATGATGATTGCAAGGAACATGCCGTACAGCGCCACGCTTAAGGCACTGACAGCGCGCAGCGGCAGCAGATTTCCGGCAATAATACCAAGAGCCGTGCCGATCGACCACGCGGGAGCAGCGACGAGAATGGCACCGTATGTATAATACGGATTCAGCCAGCCCGGGCGCGCGATTGTGATGCCAAACAGTTCATCCGTTACATCGTAACCAATGAGAAAACGGTGGAAAAACGGCGTGTCCGGCGAAAAGCGCTGGGCAAGCGCACAGCTCATCAGAAGATACCGCGCATTGGCGATGAGCGTAATGATAGCGACCTGCAGATAGCCTGCGTGGGCGGCAATCAGTGTAAAGGCAGCGTATTCTCCGGCGGAAGCATTGTTGAAAAGACTGGCGAGAAAGCCCTGAAAAGGACTAAGACCTGCCTTACGCGCTGCAATGCCGAGCGAAAACGAGACCGCAAAATAGCCAAGCCCGATCGGAATGCCATCGCGGATTCCGTTGACCAGAACCTGGCGGGAAAATGAATAAGATCTTTGTGAACTCATAAAAAGCTACTTCCTTTTCCTTCGCAGAAGCTAGAGCATGTCTGAAAAATCATTTCCGCAATCTGAGATTCGCAGCTTACGAAAAGTTTTTTTCAGACATGCTCTGGCATCTGGCAAAAATGTTGGGGTCAAGAGATCAAAAATCCTCTTGCAAGCGAGCTTGCACCGGCTTTTTGATCTTTTGCCCCTGATATCTGATGAAAATTATAGCAAGTTTCGACAGGTTCGTAAACTCTTATTTTGTTCTTGTTCGTTTCACGCAGCCACTGCTTACGCCTGCGTTTCTAAGTCTGTTGAACTGAATTGTATAAAATTATGTACAAAAACAGAAGATAACGCTTGAAAATAGAAGAAAAATCCATTAATATCTATGTATACAAAAAACATTACCGAAGGTGGTGCCTACGATGAAACTGCGTGCGCTTGCAAAAATAAATCTTGGTCTTGATGTGACCGGAAAAAGAGAGGATGGTTACCATGAAGTCCGCATGGTAATGCAGACGATCCAGATGTACGATCAGCTGGAAATAAAGGAGAGAAAAGAACCTGGCATAAGGCTGACAACCAATCTGCCGTTCCTTCCGTGTAATGACGGAAATCTCGTATACAAAGCGGCAAAGCTTCTGATGGATGAATTTGATATCCATCAGGGAGTCGATATGAACCTGACAAAATTTATCCCGGTAGCGGCCGGCATGGCGGGCGGAAGCTCGGATGCGGCAGCAGCACTGGTAGGAATTAACCGCATGTTTCAGCTTGGTCTGACAAAACGCCAGCTGATGGAGCGGGGTGTGCAGATCGGAGCGGATGTTCCGTACTGTGTGATGCGCGGTACGGCGCTGGCAGAAGGAATCGGCGAAAAGCTGACATCCCTTCCCGGCGTACCGATGTGCTACGTGCTGATCGGAAAACCGGGCATCAATGTTTCGACGAAATTTGTCTATGGAAACCTGCATCTTGATGAGGTGACGGAGCATCCGGATATCGACGGCATGGTAGAGGCGATCCGAAATCATGACCTGTACGGCATCACGGACCGCATGGGAAATGTGCTGGAATCCGTGACGTGTCCGGCGTATCCGGTGATCGATGAGATCAAGGCACAGATGATGAAAAACGGTGCGGTCAATGCGATGATGAGCGGCAGCGGCCCGACCGTATTCGGCATTTTCGACGATCCGGACAAGGCAGAATTTGCCCGCGATCAGTTAAAAATAAGCGGACTGTCGAAACAGACATTCCTGACTACTGTATCAAAACCGGGAGGTACAAAGTATGGCAAAAAATGAGTTAGACCTGCAGATGGAGGATTATCAGTACCTTCCGCTCCGCGATGTCGTGTTCCGCACGCTGCGCCAGGCGATTCTGCGCGGGGAGTTAAAGCCGGGTGAACGGCTGATGGAGATCCGGCTGGCAAATCAGCTCGGCGTTTCACGTACACCGATCCGTGAAGCGATTCGCATGCTGGAATTGGATGGCCTTGTAATCATGGTGCCGCGAAAGGGTGCACAGGTGGCGCAGATCACGGAAAAAGATCTGAACGATGTGCTGGAGGTGCGGCTCGGACTCGAGGAGCTGGCGGTAAAACTGGCGTGTCAGCGGATTACAGAGAGCGAACTGCAGAAGCTTTATCAGGCATCGCGCAGCTTTGAACAAATGCTGGAGACAACAGAGACGGATGATCTGCAGAAGCTTGCACAGGCAGATGTGGCATTCCATGATGTGATTTATCAGGCGACGAACAACGAGCGCCTGATTCAGCTGCTGAACAATCTGCGGGAGCAAATGTACCGTTACCGGATTGAATATTTAAAGGATGTAAAATCCCGACGTTCCCTGGTCGAGGAGCACGATGCCCTCTATGAACGTATGAAAAATCGGGATCTTGCAGGCGCACAGAAGATGATCCGCGAGCCTATCGAGCGACAGCAGGAGAGTATTATGCAGACCGTACATCACCAGAGCATGACGGGTGTAGAAGAAAAATAAAAGCGTATAAAATTTCGAAAAAGGAACATTCTGTTACAGAGTAAAAAATCGTGACAGAATGTTTTTTTATGAAATTTTGCAGAGTATATTTCTCCAGATGGTTTTTCGGAAGCTTTCAAAAGGAGGAGAAGGAGGGACGCAGGCATGGAAAAAGAGAAGACGCAGATTTCACTCACACTGGCGGAAAATGAAAGCGTGATCCGTACATGGTGTGAAAATTGCGATGATATTCAGATCCGCCCGATGAAACTCGGCAAAACGGGCGGAACCGGTGCGCTGCTGATCTACGTAGAAGTGGCGGTGAGCTGCGTTATGTTGAAGGATTCCGTGATCGGGAAGCTGTTGAACCGTCTGATGGAGGTTCCCGAGGCAGATATCCCGGGGGTTCTCTCGGAAAATCAGCTCGGAATTTCGGATGCACTGGAATTTGATACCATGGAAGCTGCGTTCGCTTCCATGCTTGCGGGAAATGCAATTCTTTTTGTGGATCATTATGACCGTGCAGTCAAGATCGGATCGAAGGGTTATCCAAATTTAGGAGTGCAAAAAGCGGAGTCCGAAAAAGTGCTACGCGGCTCTAACGAAGGTTTTTCCGACTCTGTCAAAACCAACACGGCACTCGTCCGCAAGCGTCTGCGGACCACCGATCTGAAAGTGGAGGAGATACATTTTGGTGCGCGTTCTGATACGGTTCTGGCTCTGGTGTATGAGAAAGAGCTGATTTATCCGAAATTTCTGGAAGAGGTAAAACAGCAGATTGCCGGCTGGGAGGTGGACGGCGTTTTTGACAGCGGCATGGTCGAGCAGCTCTGCGAACCGCAGTGGAAATCGCCGTTCCCGCGCTTCGAGACGACCGAACGGCCGGACCGCGCGGCGATGGAGATTCTGGACGGAAGAATCCTGCTTTTATGTGATAATTCCCCGGTCGGGATTCTCTTCCCGGCATCATTTGACAGCTTTTTAAAGGTCAGTGAGGACCGGTATCATCATTTTCTGATCGTCTCATTTGAGCGGCTGCTGCGGTATGCGGCGGTCTTTCTCACCCTGTGGATTTCGGGCGGATACCTGGCTGTCACGGGCTTTCACACACAGGTGCTTCCGACCAAACTCCTGCTGGCGTTCGCCGAAGCGCGGAAAGGCGTTCCGTTCCCCGGCATTCTGGAAATTCTTCTGATGGAATTTGCTTTTGAACTGATCCGCGAGGCCGGTGTGCGCATGCCGGGGCCGCTTGGCGGGACGATCGGAATTGTGGGCGGGCTGATCATCGGAGATGCAGCGGTTTCCGCCAATCTGGTGAGCCCGATGACCGTCGTTGTGGTTGCGGTTTCGGCGCTCTGTTCGCTGGCGATTCCGAACGAAGAGTTTGGTGCGCCGTTCCGGCTGCTGAAGTTCGGCTTCATTTTGCTCGGCGGATGGCTCGGCATTTTCGGCATGGTGCTCGGCACGTTTCTTCTCGCGGGTCATCTTGCCGGGCTTACGAGTTTTGGCATTCCCTATCTGATGCCGTTCGTCGGGAAAGGACTTGCGGGCTACCATGCGCCGAAGGATTCCGTATGGCGGCCGCCGCTGCATCAGATGCGGGAGCGGCCGGTCTTTACAAAGCGCAATCAGAGAGTGCGGCTGCGGAAAAACAGAAAAGCTGCGGAGCCGGAAGAAAAACAGGAAAGGGGAGAGTGACGCATGTTTTCGGAAAATGACAGAATTTCACAGCGCCAGATGGAACGCCAGATCGTGCTCGTTCTGCTCTGCCCGGCGTTCGGGCAGCTCGCAGCGGACGGCGCATCGGACGGCCTGCCCGGTA
>ENA-OWNQ01000651-OWNQ01000651.1-gut-metagenome-genome-assembly--contig:-NODE-651-length-11601-cov-13.485856_pt1 | contig 11601 bp, 7 predicted proteins | sample MGYA00248252_ERZ651782 | MGnify/ENA primary metagenome ERZ651782 (study PRJEB26908, sample SAMEA4031705) | gut metagenome | biome: gut; feature: normal infant; material: stool | place: China | collected 2015... | reverse complement strand
GCAGACCAAGACAGTTCGTGCTGGATCCGTGTGGCACAGGCGTGGGCAGGCACCGGTTTTGGCCACCTGGCGATACCACGTGTGGGTCAGGAAGTCATTGTGGACTTCCTCAACGGCGATCCGGACCAGCCGATCATTATGGGGCGCACCTACCACCAGGAAAACCGCCCCCCCGGCAGCCTGCCGGGAACAAAGACGCAGATGACCATCCGCTCCAAAACGTACATGGGCAGCGGATTTAATGAGCTGAAGTTTGATGATGCGACAGGGAGAGAACAGGTCTACATCCACGCGCAGAAGAACATGGATACCGAAGTGCTCAACGACCGTACCACCACCGTAAAACACGATCACCGCGAAACCGTAAAAAATGACCAGACGGTCACGATCCAGGAAGGTAACCGCCTTCTTACGGTGGAAAAAGGCCACAAGATCACCGGAGTACTGAAAGGGTCTTTATCTGAGGATGTCTTTCAGGACAGAGGCACGATTGCCGGTTCGGTGCATGTTGACGCTGTAAACAATGGTGGCGAAGGCGACGGTATACAGGCTTATACGGCGATTAAGGAAATTTTGCTGGCCGTGGAGGAAAGCAAAATTGCGCTGACGCCGGATGGCATTCAGCTACAGGTCGGGGAATCGACGGTAATCAGGCTGTCGAAGGATGGCATCACCATCGTGGGCGGTTCTGTTTTCATCAACTGATTCACTCAGATTATCAGGGAGTATTTTATGCAGTTCACTTTTAATGAAGGCCACATTCAACTGCCGTCTCAATGGCAGGATCAGTCAATGCAGGTCCTGGTGTCCACAGATAACAGTGGCATCAACCTGGTCATTACCCGCGAAGCCGTTCCACAGGGAACCCTGACACCAGAGCTGTACCAGGAAACGCTGGCGCTGTACCAGGGCAAACTTGATGGGTACACCGAACATGCCTGCCGGGAAATCACTCTGGCAGAGGCCCCGGCCTGGCTGCTGGATTATTCCTGGAACGGTCCGGAAGATGAGGGGAATCAGGGGCGGATTAGCCAGATAGCCGTATTCCAGCGGCGTGGAGATACGCTGCTGACCTTCACTTTCAGCACCTCCTTATCCCTGAAGAACAGTCAAAAGACGATGCTGCTGGAGGTGATAAAGAGCTTCACCCCGTTGCCACCGGAGAATGACATCCAAAAGGACCAGCCGCGCTGACATAAACGAGGGATAACACATGAGTGAAGGACCAGGCGGGCCACAGGGAGCGACCGCAGGCGGTACGCTGGCAATGCGAATGCTGTCACAGCAGGCGATGGTCGCCAGCCAGATGAAACGGGCAGCCAACGACAAAGCCATTGCACAGATGCTGGCAGCAAAGAAGTCCGGCCCACCTGCCGCCAGGCTGGGCGATGAAATTCAGCACAAGAGTTTTTTGGGGGCGCTGGCAGGGGCCGTGCTGGGGGCGATAGTGACCATCGCAGAAGGTTGCCTGATTATGGCCGCCTGTGCCACCGGCCCTTATGCGCTGGTTCTGGTGCCTGCGCTGATGTATGCCAGCTATAAGGCGAGTGATTATGTGGAGGAGAAACAGAACCAGCTTGAATCATGGATAAACAGCTTTTGTGACACGGACGGCGCCATCAATACCGGTTCTGAAAATGTAAACATTAACGGAAAGCCCGCTGCCAGGGCCGCCGTCACCCTTCCCCCTCCTCCCCCACCTGGAGCAATACCTGAAATCCCACAGGGGGAACCCTCATGGGGTGATATTGCCACTGACCTGCTTGAATCGGCAGCGGAAAAAGCAGTACCACTGGCGAAGGCCTGGGGGAACGCTGTTATCACCCTGACGGACAGCAATGCCGGTTTTATGGATCGCGTCAGCGCCGGCGCATCGCTTCTGTTTCCCGCCGGTCCGGTATTAATGGAGTTTGCCACCATGGTGGGCGGGCGTGGCGAAATCAAAAAAGATGTGGATTTCCCGGAAGCCGGTGAGGACACGGCGCTCTGCGACAAGGAGAACAAACCACCGAGGATAGCCCAGGGCAGCAGCAACGTCTTTATCAACAATCAGCCCGCCGCGCGCAAGGGCGACAAACTGGAGTGCAGCGCGGCAATCGTGGAAGGTTCGCCGGACGTCTTTATTGGCGGTGAACAGGTGACCTATCTGGATATCCAGCCAGAGTTCCCGCCGTGGCAGAGAATGATCCTGGGGGGAATAACGATAGCCAGCTATCTTCTGCCGCCAGCGGGACTGCTGGGAAAACTGAAGAATCTGGCGAGACTCGGCAAACTGGGGAACCTGCTGGGGAAAAGCGGGAAGCTGCTGGGGGCAAAGCTCGGCGCGTTGCTGGGAAAAACAGGTAAGTCGTTAAAAAGTATTGCCAATAAAGTCATCAGATGGGTAACAGATCCTGTCGATCCGGTAACCGGCGCGTACTGCGACGAACGTACCGACTTTACGCTGGGCCAGACCCTCCCCCTCTCCTTCACCCGTTTCCACAGTTCTGTACTGCCGCTGCATGGCCTGACCGGCGTGGGCTGGAGCGACTCCTGGAGCGAATACGCCTGGGTGCGTGAACAGGGAAATCGGGTGGATATCATCAGCCAGGGAGCCACGCTGAACTTCGCCTTCGACGGTGACAGTGATACGGCGGTTAACCCGTATCACGCCCAGTACATTCTGCGCCGCCGCGATGATTATCTGGAGCTGTTCGACAGGGATGCACTGAGCAGCCGCTTCTTTTATGACGCCTTTCCGGGAATGCGTCTGCGCCACCCGGTGACTGACGATACCAGCGATGACCGCCTGGCACACAGCCCCAATGACCGGATGTACATGCTGGGCGGGATGAGCGACACCGCCAGCAACCGCATCACGTTTGAGCGCGACAGCCAGTACCGGATCACAGGTGTCAGTCACACCGACGGGATCCGGCTTAAACTGACGTACCACGCCAGCGGCTACCTGAAAGCCATTCACCGCACGGATAACGGCATACAGACGCTGGCGACCTACGAACAGGATGCGCGGGGGCGGCTGACAGAAGCGGATGCGCGGCTGGACTACCACCTGTTTTATGAGTACGACGCTGCGGACCGGATCATCCGCTGGTCCGATAACGACCAGACGTGGAGCCGTTTCACCTACGATGAACAGGGCCGGTGCGTGAATGTCACCGGGGCGGAGGGCTATTACAACGCCACGCTGGACTATGGTGACGGCTGCACCACCGTGACGGACGGCAAGGGCATTCACCGTTATTACTATGATCCTGACGGCAATATTCTGCGGGAAGCAGCGCCGGACGGCAGCACCACCATGTATGAATGGGATGAATTCCATCACCTGCTGGCCCGTCACTCCCCTGCCGGGCGGGTGGAGAAATTTGAATACAACGCCGCACACGGTCAGTTAAGCCGTTACACGGCGGCAGACGGCGCGGAGTGGCAGTACCGCTATGATGAGCGCGGCCTGCTCAGCAACATCACCGACCCTGCCGGGCAGACGTGGACACAGCAGTGTGATGAACGCGGCCTGCCGGTAAGTCTGGTGTCGCCACAGGGCGAAGAGACCCGGCTGGCATACACCGCTCAGGGGCTGCTGTCGGGAATATTCCGCCAGGATGAACGGCGTCTGGGCATAGAGTACGACCACCACAACCGGCCGGAAACACTCACCGACGTGATGGGCCGCGAACACCACACCGAATACAGTGGTCACGACCTGCCGGTGAAGATGCGCGGCCCCGGCGGTCAGTCAGTGCGGTTGCAGTGGCAGCAGCACCATAAACTGAGCGGCCTTGAGCGCACTGGCACCGGCGCGGAAGGATTCCGCTACGACCGTCACGGCAACCTGCTGGCGTACACGGACGGTAACGGTGTTGTCTGGACAATGGAGTACGTCCCGTTTGATTTGCCGGTGGCGCGAACGGACGGTGAAGGCCACCGCTGGCAGTACCGCTACGATAAAGACACGCTGCAACTGACAGAAGTCATTAACCCGCAGGGTGAGTCATATCTTTATGTTCTGGATAACTGCGGCCGGGTGACGGAAGAGCATGACTGGGGCGGCGTGGTCTGGCGTTACCGCTATGACGCCGATGGCCTGTGTACCGCCAGGGTCAACGGCCTGGAGGAAACCATCCTCTACAGCCGGGACGCCGCAGGCCGCCTGGCAGAAGTCATCACGCCGGAAGGCAAAACGCAGTATGCGTATGACAAATCCGGCAGGCTGACGGGTATCTTCAGCCCGGACGGCACATCACAGCGCACCGGCTATGACGAACGCGGGCGGGTGAATGTCACCACTCAGGGCCGACGGGCCATTGAATACCACTACCCCGACGAACACACCGTCATCCGCTGTATCCTGCCACCGGAAGATGAACGCGACAGACACCCCGATGAATCCCTGCTGAAAACCACGTACCGTTATAACGCCGCCGGAGAACTGACGGAGGTCATTCTGCCGGGGGATGAGACGCTGACGTTCAGCCGTGATGAGGCGGGACGTGAAGTGCTCCGGCACAGTAACCGGGGTTTTGCCTGTGAACAGGGCTGGAATGCAGCCGGTCAGCCTGTCAGTCAGCGCGCCGGACTTTTCCCGGCAGAAGCCACATGGGGCGGGCTGCTCCCCTCACTGGTACGGGAGTACCGTTACGACAGCGCGGGTAATGTGTCAGGCGTCACCAGCCGGGAAGATTACGGACGGGAAACACGGCGGGAATACCGGCTGGACCGGAACGGCCAGGTCACGGCGGTGACAGCCTCAGGCACCGGGCTGGGCTATGGCGAAGGCGATGAGTCCTATGGCTATGACAGCTGCGGCTACCTGAAGGCGCAGTCTGCGGGCTGGCACCGGATAAGTGAAGAGACTGACCAGTATGCCGGAGGCCACCGGCTGAAACAGGCCGGAAACACGCAGTATGACTATGACGCCGCAGGCCGGATGGTCAGCCGCACCAGACACCGTGACGGCTATCGCCCGGAAACAGAGCGGTTCCGGTGGGACAGCCGTGACCAGCTGACCGGGTATTGCAGCGCACAGGGTGAGCAGTGGGAATACCGCCACGACGCCAGCGGCAGACGAACAGAGAAACGCTGCGACCGGAAGAAAATCCGCTTCACGTATCTGTGGGACGGCGACAGTATTGCGGAAATCCGGGAATACCGCGATGATAAACTGTACAGCGTACGGCACCTGGTGTTTAACGGCTTTGAGCTGATAAGCCAGCAGTTCAGCCGGGTACGGCAGGCGCATCCGTCGGTGGCCCCGCAGTGGGTGACACGGACGAATCATGCGGTGAGCGACCTGACGGGCCGTCCGCTGATGCTCTTTAACAGTGAAGGTAAAACCGTCTGGCGACCGGGACAGACCAGCCTGTGGGGGCTGGCACTCAGCCTGCCCGCAGACACCGGCTACCCGGACCCGCGCGGGGAACTGGACCCGGAAGCCGCCCCCGGCCTGCTGTATGCGGGACAGTGGCAGGATGCGGAATCCGGGCTGTGCTATAACCGGTTCCGGTATTACGAGCCGGAAACCGGAATGTACCTGGTGAGTGACCCGCTGGGGTTGCAGGGGGGTGAGCAGACTTACCGGTATGTGCCGAATCCACTGGGGTATATTGATCCGCTGGGGCTGGCAAAAACTTCTGTTCCCGCAGAAAAAATAAGCCTTTCGGATAAAGCAAGAGATCTTTTTAGACAAGGAAAAGTAAGAGAAGCATTAGATGTTCATTATGAGGATCTTGTACGAAGAAAGCTTGGTGGTATATCTCAAGAAATTGCCGGGCGTGAATATGATGTTGTTACTGACAAGATCATAGCGCAGGTCAAGAGGACTTATAGCTCTATAGATAATCCAAAAAACTTCTTAAGTAAGTCTACTCGGACACAAATTAAGAAGACAATTGAGCTGGCTGAAGAACAGGGGAAAGAGGCTCAGTTTTGGTTTAAATATGGAGTAAGCCCTAAAGTAAGAGAATATATAGAAAGCAAAGGTGGGAAAGTTATATTGGGTATGGGGAATTAACATGTCAAGATATATACTTATTAGAGGTTGGTTTGAGTGCGACTTTGAACAAGTAAAAAAAATAAAAGAAGCTAATGAAGAATTTTTCAAACATTCTGAAAAATATTTATTACCAGAAAACACGAAACGACTTTATTTAAATGGGTGGTGTTACCCAGAATATCCCATCAACTGGGTTAGCGTTATTTCCTTAGGTGTTAATATAAATCAAATTGCATTTGATTATATAAAAGACATGATTGTAAATGTTTCAAAAACTGAAAGATTGGATGGTTATTTTCGTGTGAATGATGATGAAGATAATTTATTCTTAGAATGGATTGTAAAAGATGGTTATTTAGAGGAAATAATTTTGTCTGGTTCATAAATTCATCTTCTTTGTTGAGAAGATTAACTGCCTAGGTGAAATTATCCTCTATGACCGGGACGCTGCAGGCCACCTGGCAGAAGTCATCACGCAGGAAGACAAGTCGCTGTATCCCTTTGAAAAATCCGGCAGGCTAATGGGCATCTTCAGCCCAGGCGGCACATCACAGCGAATTTGAAGGCAAATGCGAAAATTAGTGATCTTGAAGTTCATACAGTATTGGTAAAAACAGGCGAAGCTTTTCCAATGTGTAAGAATTTTCAAATTTCAATATTTGGCGCTGTTGTTACAAGCGGGTGATTATATGTGTGAATTAATTAATGAAGCATCAAAATATGGGAAAGTCAATGAAAGAAAGATGGACATTGATTTGTGCTGTAAAAAAATAGAGGAAGAAGGATATTCTGTTTTCGTTGCGTTCTATGATTTTATAAAAAAATATGGCGGTTTATATGGCTTTCATTCAGCTTACAAAGACACCACTATAAATGAGGCTTTTTTTATAGATCCAGAAAGGGCCTCTAATCGCATTTTTATAGAAAGAGTCAATGATTATATTGAGAGAGCTGGTTACAATATGATTCCTGTTGGCGAGTGCAGTAATGGTCATATCACATTATTATATGGGGAAAATAATGTGATATATGGCGGCTTGGATGATTATCTTTGGAAGTATGGGGATAATTTATCTTCATCAATTGATATATTGATTAATGGCAAGGAGGCAGTTGAAATTCCGTAAGGCCAACTTGATATGACACCTGGCACACAACCCCGACGACCGGATGTATATGCTGGGCGGGATGAGTGACACCGCCAGCAACCGCATCACGTTTGAGCGCGACAGCCAGTACCGGATCACGTGTGTCAGTCACACCGACGGGATCCGGCTTAAACTGACGTACCATGCCAGCGGCTACCTGAAAGCCATTCACCGCACGGATAACGGCATACAGACGCTGGCGACCTACGAACAGGATGCGCGGGGGCGGCTGACAGAAGCGGATGCGCGGCTGGACTACCACCTGTTTTATGAGTACGACGCTGCGGACCGGATCATCCGCTGGTCCGATAACGACCAGACGTGGAGCCGTTTCACCTACGATGAACAGGGCCGGTGCGTGAATGTCACCGGGGCGGAGGGCTATTACAACGCCACGCTGGACTATGGTGACGGCTGCACCACCGTGACGGACGGCAAGGGCATTCACCGTTATTACTATGATCCTGACGGCAATATTCTGCGGGAAGCAGCGCCGGACGGCAGCACCACCATGTATGAATGGGATGAATTCCATCACCTGCTGGCCCGTCACTCCCCTGCCGGGCGGGTGGAGAAATTTGAATACAACGCCGCACACGGTCAGTTAAGCCGTTACACGGCGGCAGACGGCGCGGAGTGGCAGTACCGCTATGATGAGCGCGGCCTGCTCAGCAACATCACCGACCCTGCCGGGCAGACGTGGACACAGCAGTGTGATGAACGCGGCCTGCCGGTAAGTCTGGTGTCGCCACAGGGCGAAGAGACCCGGCTGGCATACACCGCTCAGGGGCTGCTGTCGGGAATATTCCGCCAGGATGAACGGCGTCTGGGCATAGAGTACGACCACCACAACCGGCCGGAAACACTCACCGACGTGATGGGCCGCGAACACCACACCGAATACAGTGGTCACGACCTGCCGGTGAAGATGCGCGGCCCCGGCGGTCAGTCAGTGCGGTTGCAGTGGCAGCAGCACCATAAACTGAGCGGCCTTGAGCGCACTGGCACCGGCGCGGAAGGATTCCGCTACGACCGTCACGGCAACCTGCTGGCGTACACGGACGGTAACGGTGTTGTCTGGACAATGGAGTACGTCCCGTTTGATTTGCCGGTGGCGCGAACGGACGGTGAAGGCCACCGCTGGCAGTACCGCTACGATAAAGACACGCTGCAACTGACAGAAGTCATTAACCCGCAGGGTGAGTCATATCTTTATGTTCTGGATAACTGCGGCCGGGTGACGGAAGAGCATGACTGGGGCGGCGTGGTCTGGCGTTACCGCTATGACGCCGATGGCCTGTGTACCGCCAGGGTCAACGGCCTGGAGGAAACCATCCTCTACAGCCGGGACGCCGCAGGCCGCCTGGCAGAAGTCATCACGCCGGAAGGCAAAACGCAGTATGCGTATGACAAATCCGGCAGGCTGACGGGTATCTTCAGCCCGGACGGCACATCACAGCGCACCGGCTATGACGAACGCGGGCGGGTGAATGTCACCACTCAGGGCCGACGGGCCATTGAATACCACTACCCCGACGAACACACCGTCATCCGCTGTATCCTGCCACCGGAAGATGAACGCGACAGACACCCCGATGAATCCCTGCTGAAAACCACGTACCGTTATAACGCCGCCGGAGAACTGACGGAGGTCATTCTGCCGGGGGATGAGACGCTGACGTTCAGCCGTGATGAGGCGGGACGTGAAGTGCTCCGGCACAGTAACCGGGGTTTTGCCTGTGAACAGGGCTGGAATGCAGCCGGTCAGCCTGTCAGTCAGCGCGCCGGACTTTTCCCGGCAGAAGCCACATGGGGCGGGCTGCTCCCCTCACTGGTACGGGAGTACCGTTACGACAGCGCGGGTAATGTGTCAGGCGTCACCAGCCGGGAAGATTACGGACGGGAAACACGGCGGGAATACCGGCTGGACCGGAACGGCCAGGTCACGGCGGTGACAGCCTCAGGCACCGGGCTGGGCTATGGCGAAGGCGATGAGTCCTATGGCTATGACAGCTGCGGCTACCTGAAGGCGCAGTCTGCGGGCTGGCACCGGATAAGTGAAGAGACTGACCAGTATGCCGGAGGCCACCGGCTGAAACAGGCCGGAAACACGCAGTATGACTATGACGCCGCAGGCCGGATGGTCAGCCGCACCAGACACCGTGACGGCTATCGCCCGGAAACAGAGCGGTTCCGGTGGGACAGCCGTGACCAGCTGACCGGGTATTGCAGCGCACAGGGTGAGCAGTGGGAATACCGCCACGACGCCAGCGGCAGACGAACAGAGAAACGCTGCGACCGGAAGAAAATCCGCTTCACGTATCTGTGGGACGGCGACAGTATTGCGGAAATCCGGGAATACCGCGATGATAAACTGTACAGCGTACGGCACCTGGTGTTTAACGGCTTTGAGCTGATAAGCCAGCAGTTCAGCCGGGTACGGCAGGCGCATCCGTCGGTGGCCCCGCAGTGGGTGACACGGACGAATCATGCGGTGAGCGACCTGACGGGCCGTCCGCTGATGCTCTTTAACAGTGAAGGTAAAACCGTCTGGCGACCGGGACAGACCAGCCTGTGGGGGCTGGCACTCAGCCTGCCCGCAGACACCGGCTACCCGGACCCGCGCGGGGAACTGGACCCGGAAGCCGACCCCGGCCTGCTGTATGCGGGACAGTGGCAGGATGCAGAATCCGGGCTGTGCTATAACCGGTTCCGGTATTACGAGCCGGAAACCGGGATGTACCTGGTGAGTGATCCGCTGGGGTTGCTGGGGGGTGAGCAGACTTACCGGTATGTGCCAAATCCGTGTGGGTGGGTTGATCCGCTGGGATTGGCTGCAAGTTCTAAAATCAGCAGTTTGATGGACTATATTGGCGATGGTCGTCGTGTTAGTGGGCATACGGGTTTCCTGGATGGGGTTCGTTTATCACGTAGTCAAATAAACAATATTGCTAAAGAAATGGAGAAGCTAGGAATTAAAGTAATAAGGAAAGCAGATAAATATTTGCCACCAAATGCTAGGGCAGCTTTTGATTATGGCCTTCGCAATATTTATCTTAGGAAAAATGCTACCTTATATGAGGTGTATCATGAAGTGATTCATGCTAAGCAATTTGCGAAAATTGGACGAGAAGCATACGAAGCACTAGGACGTTTATCTAGGGAGGAACACGTTCTAAATGAAATATTAAAAAGTAAAAATTTATTCAATGAGGCGGAAATAGCTCATGCCATAAAATATGTTGAGGGATTGAGAGAAAAATTCATGATGGGACTAATAAATTGATAAAACATAACAAAATAACTATCGAAATGGCTCTTGACTTGGCTCGGCGTGAGTTAGAGTTAAGGGAAATTCCTTATATTAAAAATAGTCTACATGCCAATTACAGCTATAAATCTATTAGTATTGGTTCTAAGCAAGGTTGGTTAATTTCAGCGAAATTAAAAGTCCCTGAAACTTTTGAGCCTGATATGATATTTATTGAGATATCTGACCCAGAAGGTTTTATTAATATTCCTGATGTATTATAAACTACGTTAGAGGTTTTGTTATAAGGTAATCGGTTTCTTTACAGACCGCTGGCGTACATCGCACAGAGGCTGCTAACAGGGATATTCCTGCCTGGATGAACGCAAGGCAAGATCATGGAAATAGTGATATACATCACTATTTCCATCCTGATTTTAGCTATCGCATTAATAAAACAGCGGATGTTAGCCAATATCGAAACCAGTAACCCGTATCACGCCCAGTACATCCTGCGCCGCCGCGATGATTACCTGGTGCTGTTCGACCGTGATGCCCTGAGCTGCCGCTTCTTTTATGACGCCTTTCCGGGAATGCGTCTGCGCCACCAGGTGACCGGCGATACCGACGATGACCGCCTGGCACACAGCCCCGCAGACCGGATGTATACAGGGAAAGATCATCAGAAGTACACTTTTTGTACTAAATAATTCACATTTTATGTTTAAAAATTGAGATATTCCTCATTACCTGAAGCTGTTTTTTATTGCTTATACATGATCAAATACTCCTTACATAATTAAGGAGAACAAAATGGAACTTAAAAAATTGATGGAACATATTTCTATTATCCCCGATTACAGACAAGCCTGGAAAGTGGAACATAAATTATCGGATATTCTACTGTTGACTATTTGTGCCGTTATTTCTGGTGCAGAAGGTTGGGAAGATATAGAGGATTTTGGGGAAACACATCTCGATTTTTTGAAGCAATATGGTGATTTTGAAAATGGTATTCCTGTTCACGATACCATTGCCAGAGTTGTATCCTGTATCAGTCCTGCAAAATTTCACGAGTGCTTTATTAACTGGATGCGTGACTGCCATTCTTCAGATGATAAAGACGTCATTGCAATTGATGGAAAAACGCTCCGGCACTCTTATGACAAGAGTCGCCGCAGGGGAGCGATTCATGTCATTAGTGCGTT
>ENA-OWNQ01000642-OWNQ01000642.1-gut-metagenome-genome-assembly--contig:-NODE-642-length-11784-cov-3.664474_pt1 | contig 11784 bp, 9 predicted proteins | sample MGYA00248252_ERZ651782 | MGnify/ENA primary metagenome ERZ651782 (study PRJEB26908, sample SAMEA4031705) | gut metagenome | biome: gut; feature: normal infant; material: stool | place: China | collected 2015 ... | reverse complement strand
CTCCACTCCCCCCCCGCACATCAACCGCTCAAGGTTAATTTCCTGCCCAACAGGTTGTAGTGGGGAAGACCGGCGCCATAGGGCGAGAGAACCTCGCGCCCCCGGGCCACGAGGGCGGTGCACTCGCGTATGCCGAGGTATTTGAGCAGCTGTTTCACATTCTTGACCTTGTGGCGGGGGATTTCGAGAACCTGCTCCTCTGGCTGGAGCAGGACCGTCACGTTGGGTATTTCAAAAGGCAGAGGCTGATCCATTGCTATCCCTTTTTTATGCGAATATGCCCCGGAATGGGGACATCAGAGTACGTCGCTTCGCGCCAAAAGGAAAGTCTCCCCATAGGAAAGAAAGGATTGTCACGGAACGGAGGACCGGACCTCTTGACCCCTGCCCCGCTTTCACTTAGCGTAACGGATCGCAACGCTTCATCTACCGGAGCGTACAAACGAATTCACCCTGCGGGGTTGTAGAGGTAATCCCATGCTTCAGAAAACGGAATTCATCTGGTTTGACGGAAAGCTGGTCCCTTGGGATCAGGCCCAGGTCCATGTGCTTGCCCACGGTCTGCATTACGGCACCGGCGTCTTTGAAGGCATTCGCGCCTACGCCTGCCCCGACGGTTCTTCCGCCGTCTTCCGTCTACCGGAGCATTCCAAGCGCCTCGTCAATTCCGCCAAGATCCTTGGCATCGACATGCCCTATACCGCCGACGAAATTTCCAAGGCGATCGTCGAAACCGTTGTGGCCAACAAGCTTTCCGAAGGCTACATCCGTCCCCTCGCCTTTGCCGGCGAAGGCGACATGGGTGTGTTCCCCGGCAACAACCCCACGCACGTCATCATCGCCGTGTGGCCCTGGGGCGCCTACCTCGGAGCCGAAGCCCTCGAAAAGGGCATCCGCATCAAGACCAGCTCCTTCGCCCGTATGCACGTCAACACCCTGATGAGCAAGGCCAAGGCCGCCGGCAACTATGTGAACTCCGTGCTCGCCAAGATGGAAGTCAAACAGGACGGTTATGACGAAGCCCTGATGCTCGACACCAACGGCTACGTCTGCGAGGCGACCGGCGAAAACTTCTTCATCGTCCGCAACGGCGTGATCAAGACCCCGCCGCTGACCGCCATCCTCGACGGCATCACCCGCGACTCCATCATCAAAATCGCCCGCGATCTCGGCTACACCGTGGAAGAACAGCTGTTCACCCGCGATGAAGTCTATTATGCCGACGAAGCGTTCTTCAGCGGCACCGCCGCCGAATTGACGCCCATCCGCGAACTCGACAACCGCACCATCGGCGAAGGCCATGCCGGCCCGGTGACCAAAGCCCTTCAGGCCGCCTACTTCAAGGCGATCAAGGGGCAGGATCCCCGCTACGGCCACTGGCTGACCAACTACAAGTTCTAAAGCCGCCCACGGGGGAGGGCATCCTCCCCCGTTCCGGCTCCGCCACACAGCGCAACCCAATACCGCATGAGTCACGCATCCCTCGCAGCCCGCTACCGTCCGCAGACATTCGCTGAAGTGACGGGACAGGAAACCGTCAAGGCCATCCTTTCCCGCGCCGCCGCGGAAGACAAGGTTGCGCCCGCCTACCTGCTGAGCGGGACCCGGGGCGTGGGCAAGACCACCATCGCCCGTATTTTCGCCAAAGCGCTGAATTGCGTGCACGCCCCCACCGGCGAGCCCTGCAACCAGTGCGAGCAGTGCCGCCGCATCACGATGGGCAACCACGTGGACGTGGTGGAAATCGACGGCGCGTCCAACCGTGGTATCGACGACGCCCGCCGCCTGCGCGAGGCCATCGCCTACGCGCCGATGGAAGGCCGCTACAAGGTCTTCATCATCGATGAAGCGCACATGCTCACGCGCGAATCCTTCAACGCCCTGCTCAAGACGCTGGAAGAGCCGCCGCCACGCGCAACGTTCATCCTCGCCACCACCGAGGCCCACAAATTTCCGATCACGATCGTCAGCCGCTGCCAGCATTTCATTTTCAAGGCCATCCCCGAAGCCGAGCTGGTGGCCCATCTGACGCGCGTGCTCAACAAGGAAGGCATCCCGTTCGAGGAAAACGCCGTCCGCCTCCTTGCGCGCCGTGCCGCCGGAAGCGTGCGCGACAGCATGTCCCTGCTCGGCCAGACGCTGGCCCTCGGCGGAGACCACCTGACCGAAGCCTCCACCCGCAGCGTGCTCGGCCTTGCCGGACAGGAGCTCTATGAGCGCCTTCTCAACGCACTCAAGGCTCAGGACTGCCTCGCCGTTGCCGCGCTGACGCAGGAATTGCTGGAGCGTGGCGTGGATCTCGGCTTTTTCCTCCGCGAACTGACCACGTTGTGGCGTAACTTGTTCCTCATCCGTCAGGCCGGGGCCGCGGCCACCGCCGCGCTTGACATGCCGGACGCGGAAAAGCAGCGCCTGCTGGACCTCGCGCCGCAGTTCGATCCCGCGTATATCCATGCCGCGTGGCAAATGGTGCTCGAAAGCCAGCGGCAGGTGCTCACCAGCCTTGAGCCTTCCGCCGCGCTGGAACTGCTGCTCCTGAACCTCGCCCTGCTGCCTCGCCTCGTATCGTTGGAAACCCTCTCCCGCACCACGCTCGCCCCGGCTTCCGGGGCACCCGCCGCTCCCGCGCCGTCCGCACCTGCCGCGCCTCCGGCCCCGGCAAGCCCAGCCCCGGCGTCCTCGTCGCCCGTCTCTTCCGCGCCTGTGGCCTCCGTGCGGCCTGTACCTGCCGCCCCGGGTTCATCTCCGTCCGCGCCTGCCGCGGCACCGGTGCAGCCCACGTTTTCCGGGACCCAGCCCCCCTCGGCAAAACCTTCGCAAGCTTCGGCGATCTCCCCGCGCCCCGCTCCGGCAGCGTCCCGCCCGCCGGTTCCGCCCCGCCCTGTGGCGGCCCCCGCCGCTCCAGCCCGGCCTGCCGTCCCGCAAGGCACGCCGCCGTGGGAAACAGCTACTCCGGCCCCCTCGGAGCAGTCTCAACCTTCCGCAACGGTCGTGCCCACAGACGCCCCGCACCCTCTGGACACCGCTCCGGCGAAGGATGCCGTCTCCGCAAGATCCAAGAAAAAACATGCTTCCACCGTGCCCGCGCCCTCGGAGGCATGGATGGACTTCGTGGAGTTTTGCCGCAAGAACCAGAGCGACGTCACGTTGTCCCTTCCGGCACTCACACAGGCGAACGGCGTATTTTCGGAAGGAGTCCTGACGCTTGCCACAACCAGCGCCATCCAGTATGAACAGCTTTCGGCCCCTTCCCGGCTCTCCGAGCTGGAACGGCTGGCCAGCGACTATTCCGGCAAGGCTGTCTCCGTACAGGTGTCCGCACCGGAACGGCTGCACAAGACCGAGGCCGAACTCAAAAAAGAATTTGCCTCCCACCCCGTGATCAAGTCTCTCACCGAGACTTTCGGCGCTTCTCTCATTCGGTGTATCCCGGTGGAGCACACACGGAGTTGAAGAAACCCTCGGAGGTTCCTCGGGAAACCTCTCCCCAACCGATCCTTTCAAGGAGACCGTAATGCGCAACATGAATGATCTTGTACGCCAAGCCGGCGTCATGCAGAACAAAATCGCCAAGATGCAGCAGGAAATGGCCGAACGTACCGTTGAAGCCTCCAGCGGGGGCGGCATGGTCAAAGTCGTCGCCACCTGTAAGCAGGACATCGTGTCCATCACCATCGATCCCAAAGCCCTCGAAGGCGGCGATGTGGAAATGCTTCAGGATCTCGTCCTGACCGCCGTCAACGAAGCCGTCCGTATCGGACGCGCCACGATGGACCGCGAAGTCAGCGCCATCACCGGCGGCATCAAGTTGCCCGGCATCATTTAAGGATGATATGGGGGAGGGTGAGGAGGCACCTTTCTGAGGAAAGGCTACCTCCTCACCCTCCCCAAAACCCACCCCCTCCCAAGGCTTTTGCGTTTTTGGGACGGGGAGGGGCGAAGGACATACGTTTTGCCCTCGGTGGGCTGCCAGTCGCCCGTCGTCCAACCGTGGATGGCGGGTTGTCGCGTCCCTGAGGGCGGCCTTTCCCCCATCCGATCCTTCCCCGAACGAGTCTCCGTTCCCGAAGCAATACGCGGAACGGGGATTCGATAAAGCCAAAAGTCTTGGGAAGGAGAGGCGAGGACGACCGGATGGCGGCCCACGAAAGGGCCGTGCCCGTTGACGTGTCTCCGAGGCTTACGGGGCATTAATAGCAGCGCAGGGAGCCTTTCTGAAGAAAGGTTCCCCCTCCCCCAATTTTCTGTCCACCCAAACGAGGAAGTATGGACCACAGAATCCCTGAACCGCTGAAGGCGCTCGTGGAACAGCTGGCACGGCTGCCCGGCCTCGGGCCCAAATCGGCCATGCGCGTGGCCATGACGCTGCTCAAGTGGCCGGAAGCCGAAACGCGGCGGCTCGGCAAGGGCATCCACGACCTGCGCGACAACCTGCGTCTGTGCTCCCGCTGCGGGGCGCTGACGGAAACCGATCCCTGCAACGTCTGTTCGGACAAGGAACGCGACGACTCGCTGCTGTGCGTGGTCGCGGAATGGGACAGTATGCTCACGCTGGAAGAAGGCGCGTTCTACAAGGGCCGCTACCTTATTCTGGGCGGCCTGCTGGCTCCGCTCGATAACCTGAGCGCCGAAAGCCTCGAGCTCGATCGGCTCACCAAACGTCTGGAAGAAGGGCAGGTGCGTGAAGTCGTGCTCGCCCTCGGCGCCACCGTTGAAGCGGAAACCACGGGCGCGCTCGTCAGGAGCCTCGTCAACCGCCGCTTCCCCGGCGTGACCGTCACCCGGCTCGCGCAGGGCATCCCGCTCGGCGCGGAAGTGAAGTTCATGGACCGCGAAACCCTGCGCCAGTCGCTCCAGTACCGGCAGGAAATCCGCTGAGGTTGCAATGCCGGGCACTTGCGCCATAGCCTTTTAATGACTATTATCCCAAAAGGTATTTCAGAGTTCTCTTACCCCCATTTTTTACGGAGGTTTTATTCAATGGAAAGCTTGCGCGATTCCACTCGGTCAACCAGTATCAGCGTCGCATCCGTCTTCATGCGCCATGTGTACCAGTGGATGACGGTCGGCCTGCTTGTCACGGCGGGGACCGCCTTTTTCGTCGCGTCCTCCCCGGCTCTTCTGTCCGCCATCTTCGGCAACACCTTCGGCCTGATCATCCTCGCCATCGCCGTGTTCGCCATGCCGCTGGTCCTGAGCGGCATGATCTCCCGGCTGTCCGCGTTTGCCGCCACCGCTCTCTTCGTCGTCTACAGCGCACTGATGGGCGCGTTCCTGTCCTCGGTACTGCTTGTGTATACGGGTGCTTCCGTCATGTCCACGTTCGTCACCTGCGCGGCCATGTTCGGCGGAATGAGCATCTACGGGACCGTCACCAAACGTGATCTCACCGGCATGGGCAGCTTCATGATGATGGGCCTGTTCGGGCTGATCATCGCCATGATCGTCAATATTTTCCTCCAGAGCTCGGCCATGACCTTCGTGATCAGCGCCCTCGGCGTGGTCATCTTCACCGGCCTGACCGCTTACGACACGCAGAAGATCCGCGCCTTCGGCGAAAACGCCCCGCTCGACGACGCCACCGCCATCCGCCGCGGCGCTCTGCTCGGCGCGCTGACCCTCTACCTCGACTTCATCAACCTGTTCCTGATGCTGCTCCGCCTCATGGGCGACCGCCGCTAACCGGATCGACTCTGGGGAGCCGTCCCCTTACGCCCGCCGGATCCGCTCCGGCGGGCAACGGGAGCCTTTCATGACCGCATCCGGGATGTGAAAGGCTTTTTTGCTACCCGACACAGGAAACGCGCATGGCTTCCAAGCAACGCAAGCGGCGCAGGAAACGCCGCGCCGTCAAAAAAGCCCCTCCGCTTCCTCCCGTTTCCGCACAAGCCGAGGAGGAGAAGGCCCGGACCCGAGGACGGCGTTCCGCCAAAGGCTGGCGTGCCTGTCTTTTCGGAATCGGCCTCCTCTGCGCCCTGTGGACCGCCCTTGCCGTTTCCCTGCCGCCCACGGTGCTGCGCGGCGTCGTGGAAAGCCAGCTTTCGGAGGCCGTCAACGCCCCCGTCACCATCGAATCCCTTTCGGTCAATCCGTTTACCCTCGGCATTGCCGTGCGCGGCGTCCGTGTCCCCTACCTTGAAGAGACGGGAACGCCCGACGGCGCGTTGCTGACCATCGAACGGCTGGACATCCGGCCACGCCTCCGGCTTTTCGCGGACGCCGCCCCCATTCAGGCCGCCCTCCGCGTATACAATCCGGTACTCGACATCACCTATCTCGGCAATGGGTTGTTTTCCTTCTCAAAATTGTTGCCCGCGCCGAGTGAGGCCGACACCGCCCCCGATGCCCCGCTTTTCGCCCTGAGCGATCTTGATCTGGAAGGCGGAACCATCCTGCTCCGCGACGGCCCTGTCGGCATGGTCCACACGGTCAGCGACGTGAACTTTCATGTCCCGCTCCTGCGCTCGGCGGACCTCCCGTTTGCGCCCACGCTCTCCGCGCTGGTCAACGGCACGCGCGTCGACGTGGAAGGCCGCACCGAGCCCGATGCCGAAACGCTCCGCACCACCTTCGCCATCCACACGGCTCCGCTGCACATGGAGCATTTCAAACGCTACCTGTCCGATTTCACGCCCCTGAACCTGAACAGCGGCACGGTGGCGCTCGACATGCTCTTCACCCTGTCGCAGCCGCATCTGGGGCGGGTGGAGAGCAGCCTGTCCGGCACGGTCAAGGTCGAGGATGCGGAAATCGCCACCCCGGAAGGGACCATTGTGGGCAGGCTCCGCAGGGGGCAGGCCGCCCTGAAAGATTTTACGCTGTCCGAGCGGCGCATCCGTCTGGACGAGATGGAACTCGACGGCCTGTATCTGCGCGTCAGCCGCGACAAGGCCGGGCGCATCGACTGGGTGGACTGGCTGAGCGGGACGGACGCGAACCCAGAAAACCTTTCGCCCGAAACGCCGTTCGTGGTGGAAGGCGCGGACCTCATCCTCAGGAACTCCGATTTCACATGGGTCGACGCCAGCCTTGCGGATACGCAGCAGATCGAGATCACCGGCGTGGACGGACGCATCGCGGAATACTCGACCCGCCCCGGCGCGCGCACGGCCATGCGCCTCTCCTTCGGCATCAGCACGGAAGGAGTGCTCGCGGTGGACGGCGAAGGCACGCTCAACCCCCCGAGCCTCAACGCCTCCCTGTGGGTGGACGACCTGCCGCTCATCGTGCTCCGCCCCCTGCTTGGGGAAACGCCCCTCAACGACATTCTGGGGCGCATTGCGATTAAGGGCGGCGTCCGCTTCGGTTCTGACGGAAAAACGCCCCAAACGCCCGCCGCCCCTGCCTCAGCAACCTCCCTCGCCGTCACCGGTGCCGAAGCCTCGGTGAGCGCACTGTCCTTCGGACGCGGCAACAGCCTTTCCGCCGCCGACCGCAAGGCCGGGAAAGACGCCGGTTCGCCCGCCGTCCGGATACGGGCGCTCACCTTCAATGGCCTGCATTTTGACACGCAAGCCCGTTCCGCTTCGGTCAAAACCTTGTCCGTCGAAGCCCCCGAAGTGCGCGTGGCCTCTTCCGGCGGCATGGGGCTGGCAATCCCCGGCGCAAAGCCGTCCGCAGCCAAACCCGCTCCCGCCGTCAAAACACGCCTCCCCGAGGGGCTGTTCACCGCCGCCCTGCCGGACGCCGCAAAAGCCTTCCTCTCCGACTGGAAGCTCAAGGCCGGCGGTTTCCGCATCGCCGGGGGCAGGCTGGAGCATGTCGCCGCAGGGAAGGCCGAAAAGCTCATCTCCAGCCTCGATCTGGAAACCGGGCCTCTTTCCGGCGATCTGGCCAATACCATCAGTTTGACCCTGCGCGCCCGTGGGACATCGTCCGACAGCCTGAACCTCAAAGGGACATTGCGTCCCGTCCCCCTGCGCTTCTCCGCCAGCATGGACGCTGCGGATCTGCCCCTCGAATGGCTCGATCCGCCCCTGCGCGCCTCCACAAACCTCTCCCCGTCCGGCAGGCTCTCCGCGGACCTCGACGCCACGATCACAGAGGAAAAGGGGAAAGGCCTCGGCATACAGGCTTCGGGCTCCCTTACCGTGCGCGACCTCCGGCTCAAGGACGCCCGTACCGAGAAAGTGTATGCCGTGCTCCGCCGCCTTTCCGCGGACACGTTCCGCTTTTCTTCGGCTTCCTCAAGCTTCGAGGCCAAGGAAATGCTGCTGGACCTCCTGCGCATGGACGTGGCCCTCAATGCCGACAAGACGCTGGACATCCTGGAGTGCGTCCCGAAAAAACAGATGGGCCAAGAGCCCTCCTCCCCCTTCCGTTTTTCCGTGGCGTCCCTGAGGCTTCAAGACGCCGCCCTGCTGTTCCGGGATCAGGCCCACGGTTCCGTCTCCGCCGTTCAGGATATCAACGCGACGGTCAGCGGCCTTTCCTCATCCGGCGGCTTGTCCGACATCGTCTTGACCGGACAGATCGGGGGCGCGCCCATTACGCTGTCCGGCTCCTGCAATCCGTTCTCCACCCCTCCGGCGGCCAAACTGGCCTTCACCGCCAAAGGCGTGGATCTCGCCCGCTATTCCGCCTATACGCGGGCCTATCTGGGGTATCCCGTGGTGCAGGGGCGCCTTGATCTTGAAAGCGCCTTCGCCACGTCCGGCTGGACATTCTCTCTCGACAACCACATCCGGCTGGAAAAGCCCGTGCTCGGCCCCAAGGACACACGGCCCGGCGCGCCGGACTACCCCGTCTCCCTCGGCTTTGCCCTGCTGGAAGATCTGCGCGGCAACATCGCGCTGGATCTCCCCATTTCCGGGCGGCTCGACGACGCCGCGCTGCAGGTCGGCGGGCTGGTGGGCAAGGCGCTCGGCGGGCTGTTCACCAAGGTCGTGACCTCACCCTTCGCGCTGCTCGGCGGCATCATAGGGCTCGTGACGCCGGGCGATCCAGCGCTTCAGGTCATCGCCTTCCCTCCCGGAGACACCCGCATCAACCCCGCCGCCCAAGAGCGCCTCAAGCGCATAGCCAAAGCGCTTGAAGAGCGCCCTCGCGTCAAAATCGAACTCATCGGCATGTATGAGCCAGCCAGCGATACGCGCGGACTGAAACGCCTGCGGGTCCTCCGCAAGGTGCAGGCCCGGCAGTACGCCGCCCTGTCCGCCAAACAGCGGGCAACCAACCCCGTTGGCACCACGAGGTTGTCACCCGGCGAGTACGAACGCTTCCTGCTGCACGTTTACAAGGCCTCCCCCGCCGGGCGTAAAGCCAAAGGCAACGAGGAGCCGGACATCATGGAGCAGAAGCTGCAAGCGCTCGAAACCGTAACACAAGCGGACCTGGAAGCGCTGGCCCGCAGCCGCGCGGAAGAAGTGCGCGCCTTTCTCCTGAAGCACGGGCCGGGGTTGGGAAAACGCGTGAACATCGCCTCCAAGGGCGGCCACCCCGATGTGCGGAGCGGAACGGCGCAGGTAGAGATTCAATTACGCTAATCTCTTGATACAAAAAGATAAAAAACGATTTCAGTTCCTGCTTGCATTTATGGTATACAGGCTGCATGTATTCGGAGAAAGAACCCTTTCCATTTGTAGGAGGTTCCATGAACTTGCCTTACATGCCCGGCGTCCGCCGCGTCTCCCCGGCGGGCCTCCCATGCGATCCGGGACGCGTAGAAAGCGGCGTGCGCAAACGCTTCCGGTTCATTGCGCTGCTCACGCTGGCCGCCTTCATGGCGGGGGGGACTGCGGCGTCCGCCGCGACGATTGCCAACCATATGGACTATCCCGTCGAAGGCTTTTCCCTTTGGTGTCAGGATCCCCAACAACAGTGGATCGAACGGAAGCTCACCGGGCATCTGGACATGGAGCAGCAAGCCGCCGTCACGCTGCCCGAAGACCCTTGCTTCTTTCTTGAAGCGGACATGGGCGACTATCTCCTGAGTTTTCCGATCAAGCAGGAGCTCCAAGGGGAGGATCTGCTCGACACGAGCTGTATGCCCGACCCCACGCTTGAGGTCTACCGGAAGGCCGAGCCGCTGTTCATCGCCGATGGCGAGGAAAAGGACCGCGATCTTGAACGCGATCCCGACCGGAACCCTCCGGAAGTCGTCCCCATCGGGCGGCTGCTCGATACCTTCAAAGGCGGCATGAGCGAACAGGAGTGCCTCATGTACGGCATCCCTCTGCGCCGGGAAAGCTACAACGACAGCCAGAACTTCTCGATCAAGACCGCGATGGTCAGCGACGGGGTCGTCTGGCACGGGATCATCTCCCTTTACAAGGATGCGGAAACCAACATCATAGGTTTGTCCCTGACCACGCCGCTCAGCGAAGGGGCATTGGAGAAACTGTTTTCCGCGCTGTCCGGCAGAGCATACAAACACGTGGCGCTCGGCGACGACGGCCCCGTGTATATGGATGATCCGATCCTCAGCCCCGATCCCGCCGTCCGCAAGGAAGCCATCCGGAACATGCTTGCCCAGCTGACGGCTCCGAACGCCGATCCCTATGACACGCATTTCGAACCCGATTCGCCCGAATGCCGCGAAAAGGATGCCAAGAAAGAACAGAATGAAGCGCAAGCCGCCTGCAAGGAACTGAGCGCGGATATCCGCATCGCTCCGGGCAGCGACCGCATCGAACTCTTCCTTCAGGAAGGGGAAGAGTCCGCCGAATAGTCGTCTGAGGAAGAAGGAATTGTTGAAGGGGGGAGGGAACCGTGTTCCTTCCTCCCTTCAAGCATGTAAAAGGGAGAAAGAATCCGGGGAAGGAGAACCTTTCCCGAGCAGGAAGGAACCTGCCCCATTGAGGCGCCTTTTTCAGATTGAGGGGAAAGCGTGCGAAAGGACAACCTCTGAACCAAGAGAGAGGCCGGCAAAGGCGGAAAACGAAGCTGTCCGAGGTTCAGATGGCCACGAAGGAAACGGAATTGCCGTGGCTGCGGATCAGGGATTCCAGATCGGAGAACGCCAGGAAGACGGTGGCGGTGTTGCGGTTGGGATGGACGCCGAGTGAAGGGAGCCCGGCGAGATCGCGGTCAAAGAGCACTTCCACGGCGCGGGCCTCGTCATTCAGGATCCCCAAGGGCGTGACGGCCCCTTTTTCCAACCCCAGAAAGCGTTTCAGCCGATCTTCCGAGGCAAAGGACAGGGCGCTCGTTCCGAGTTGCCCCCGCAGCGCCTTGAGATCCACAGCCTTACAGCTGCACAGAACAACAAGGAAATGGCGCTTGCCCCGCGCGTCGCGCAGAAAAAGATTCTTGGCGATCTCGGCATCGGCATCAAGATGCAGGCGCTCCATTTCTTCGATGGTATACACGGGATCATGCGAAACCATGCGGTAACGGATGCCCGCATTATCCAGCACATCCAGAACCTTGCGGATCTCTCTGTCTTCCATATCTTCCCCGTTACGCGCCAAACACAAAAACCCCGCGGTACAACATACCACGGGGAAGGGAAATCAACGCCGGACGGGACTACTTCATACGGTAGGTGATGCGCCCACGGGTCAAATCGTAGGGGGAAAGTTCCACCTTGACCCGGTCGCCGGGCAGGATGCGGATATAAAACTTGCGCATCTTGCCGGAAATGTGGGCGAGCACCGTGTGCCCGTTTTCAAGCTCAACAAGAAACATCGCGTTCGGCAACGCTTCCTGGACCACGCCGTCAACTTCAATGGCATCTTCTTTCGCCATGGAGCCTCCTCAAAAAAATCCTTGATGTATGTCCACACCTCTGCAAAAGGCGTTGGATTCAATGACCCGTTACAGTGCCCTGAAACAGCCTCCCTT
>ENA-OWNQ01000635-OWNQ01000635.1-gut-metagenome-genome-assembly--contig:-NODE-635-length-11897-cov-2.902284_pt1 | contig 11897 bp, 9 predicted proteins | sample MGYA00248252_ERZ651782 | MGnify/ENA primary metagenome ERZ651782 (study PRJEB26908, sample SAMEA4031705) | gut metagenome | biome: gut; feature: normal infant; material: stool | place: China | collected 2015 ... | reverse complement strand
TATACCTACCGTGCATCTGATACGGCAGAGGATTTTGCGGGAATATTTGAGCGTTTCAAAGACGGCGTCATAAACGAGACAGCGGGCAGCGGCGGACAGGTGGCTGAGATACAGATCAAGACCACGGAAAGCGGCGGACGCCTGGCTGCCTGGGAATGGGGCAGTACCAAATATACCCTGTACACGGCCAGCCAGGTGGAGGACGGGGAGATCAGCAGTCTGGCAGTCACCTTGGCAGAACTGGGTGAGAATGAGAAATAATCCCGATTACTTCAGACAGGCAGGTGTGTTATATGTTGGAATTGAAAGATTTCATGCCTATTAATTTCCTGAAAAAGGAAAAGTTTACGAGCAGCTATCAGGGAATGCGTTTCCGGATGGAAAAAACAGAAGCGGAAGGTGAGGAAAAACCAAAGCTGGGGGTCTGCGTGTGGCCGGAACCATATGGATACGACGCCACCCCGGAAGAGGAAAAAGAAAAAATCCTCCTGGAATTTGATGCGGATGGGATTGCCAAAGGATCGCTTAGGCAGTCCTTCATCAGGGAGGTATAACTCTGGTAAAATACCCCGGGCATATCCGGCACGGTTTCATTGAACCGGCGGCTTAAATCCGTACTGAACTGATGGGTGGCAGTGTAAAAATCAGGATGGGAATCCCCGAAACGGCCAAACCACCGGTCAAAGCATCCGGCAATGAACCGGTACAGTCCTTCCGGCAGACGGCATGCGTAATCCACGAACCTGCATCCCCGGTGGGGCGTATTGATGGTGGTCAGGGACGCTACCATGGGTGCCGCTCCCAGCCTGGATATGGCATAGCGGGAATCCAGGCCGCCCTTGGAGTGGGCAATGATATTCACCTTTTCACATCCCGTCTCCCTGCATATCTCCTGTATCTTTCTGTAAATATCGCCTGCATTGTACGCAACCGTTGCAAATGCCTCCTGGTTGCCGTAGTAGATATCCGCCCCATACCGGGCCAGCTCCCTTGGAATCCTGCCCCAATAGTTAAAATACCGCAGGTCCCTGAACCCCACCCCGTGAACCAGAAGCAGCGGATACCTGGTGCTGCATATCTGCGACTGGGCGCGTACCTGGCGCACGGATTCCTTGTAGCAGGCAAAATCATATTCCCCGTGTACAATTCTCATGGCATAGAGCAGAACCCCCAGGTTAAGACCCGGAATCCACATGGCTAAGAGCATCAGGATGCGGTATTTGAGCCGCAGCCGGACAGAGGTGAAAAATATGCGCAGGATTCCGTTCCACAACAGGATAAACAGCATGATTGCGCTGTAGATGCCGTTTATCCACAGAACCCTCTGGTCATGTACGGCCCGGTACGCCTTGGGATACAGCCATAAAAGGACGGCTGCCTGGGCAGCGAACCCATACAGGGCGCTGTAGCACAGACTCCGGCCGCCTTCCATGATGGTCACCCGCCATGAGGCAAAGAAATCTTTTTTTCTGGGCATGATATTGTAAGCCATCCAGACCAGCCAGGTACAGGCCAGCCCCACAGCCAGAAGCCCTGTCCGCACAGCCGGGCTAACGGCTCCCTCCGGCGGCCAAATCCCTCCTGCCCATACATAGGCTGCCAGGGGTATATTCACTGCATATGGTATGTACAAAGCCAGGAACAGCCGCTTTAAGCAGATTCGTCCCGTTTTTTTCTTCTTCACGTACATCTCTCCTTTTGGATTCCTATAATAACAGCAGAAGCGTACCTGCGGTCAGAAGAACCAGACCTGCAAAGGATTTGCGGTCCAGCCTCTCCCCCAGGAATATTCGGGAAAACAGTATGGTCACCAGAATGCTGAGCTTGTCAATGGGTACAACGACACTGGCAGGCCCCTCCTGCAGGGCCCTGTAATAACACAGCCAGGAGGCCCCTGTGGCAAATCCCGAAATAACGAGGAAACACCAGCTCTTTGGCGCGATTCTACCCAGATGCTTCTGCTTTCCCTGAAGGAATACCAGGAGCCAGGCCATTGCCAGCACCACGCAGGTACGGATGGCTGTTCCCAGGTTGGATTCCACTCCTTGTATTCCAATTTTTCCCAGAATAGCGGTGAGGCTGGCAAATACAGCCGATAAAAGGGCAGCCCCAAGCCATCTTCTGCTTCCTGTCTTTTCCACTCCTTGGTTCCGCTTCTGAATCATCATCAGGGTGCCTGTCCCAATCAGGGCCATGCACAGGATTTTCATACCCCCAAGTCCTTCCCCCAGTATCAGGGCGGCCAGAAACATGGTCAGTATGGTGCTGGATTTATCAATGGGGGCAACCTTGTTCACATCCCCAAGCTGAAGGGCCCTGAAATAAAACAGCCAGGAAGCCCCTGTGGCCACGCCGGACAGTACCAGAAACAGACAGGTTTTGGCGCTTATGGTTCCTATGGAACCAGCTGAACCGGTAAGGAACACCATAATCCACGAAAACACAAGAACCACTGCGGTACGGACCGCGGTGGCCAAATCCGAGTCCGTATCCCTGACGCCGATTTTCGATAAGACGGCAGTCAGGCCGGCGAACACAGCTGAACCGAACGCATACAACAGCCATTCCATATTTGCTTCCCCTTTTATCCTTTGTATCCTGTGCTCCCCTATGGAAAAAGCCCCCACAGGAAGGGTGAAACGAAAACCTCCAGAAACGCCCCTGCGCCGGTGATAATTAACAGCAGAAGTCCCGGCAGGATATGGAGCTTTTTCTGAATCTGGCCTGACCAGCCTGACAGCACGTACCACACCAGGAGATAGACCAGACCATGGGGCAGGACCGTACATAAAAATGCAGCGATTCCCAACAGTCCCTTGCGGATGGTCAGCACGGACAGAACCACTGCCAGGCTCATCCCTGCGTAAAAGGTCAGGAACCCAAACAGCATCTGGCTGCACACAGTAACTCCGGCCAGCCACCCGCCGCAGGTCTCCAGGGCCCTCTGCCTGAATACAATTATATATTCCTTTACTCCCCTGTTTCCGCTTCCGAAGGAGCCCGCTGCTCCCAGGATACACCCCTGCACCGTGGGACCGCCAAATGCCAGCGCGGCTGCCGTACCGCAAAAAATCCCTGCCGTAAAACAGAACAGCAGCCAGTCCTCATAGGTGAGCGTCCCCAGACGCAGCCTTAACCACCTCATTCCCATGCATTATCCTCCTGTCCCAGTTTACAGGTAAGAAACATATCAGCTGCAGCTTCTCCCCCACTACTGTATGACAGAAATACATGGTTTATGACTTAGCCCTTGACCATGGTGTCCTTCTTATCCTCAGAACGGTATTTTCTGGCATAGGCCATAATGGCGGCAATGGTCTTGCCGTCCGTAATCTTTCCTGTGTATATCATGTCCTCCAGCTCTCCCAGGCTGCATGGAACCACATTGATCACCTCATCCTCGTCCAGATTCTGATGGGAGGGAATCAGGTTGTGGGCCACGAATATGTCAATGGCCTCATCGCAGAAGGCAACGGTTGTGGTAAGGCTCATAAGGTACTCCAGGTTCTCCGGTGATTCCACCCTGTATCCTGTCTCCTCCTCCAGCTCCCGGAACGCGCACTCCACCTTGGGCTCCCCCGGCGCATCCAGCTTGCCTGCCGGAATCTCCAGGGTGTAGCGGTCCAGGGCATTGCGGTACTGGCGCACCATAAGGATTTTTCCATCATCGGCAACAGGCAGGACAGCCGCCGCACCATCGTGATGGATGAAATCCCACCTGGCCTCATGGCCGTTAGCCAGGACCTTGTCCTCGTATATCTTAAGAATGTTTCCCTCATATTTAAGCTGGCGGTCCAGCCGTATCACCGGTATCTGCGTATTCTTTTCCTTATCTTCCATGTCTGTTCCTTCCTCTCTGTTTTGGTTTGATATTATTGTCCTACTTCATGCTCTGGGTCTTCTCATAGCAGGCGTCCGCCGCCTTGATGAGCGCATTTCTCAGTCCGTACTCCTCCAGGGCTGATACGCCCGCAATGGTGGTGCCGCCCGGGGAACACACCTCGTCCTTTAACTGGCCCGGATGCTTTCCTGTCTCCAGAATCATTTTTGCGCTGCCCAGGACAGTCTGGGCTGCCATGGCATAGGCAGTCTTTCTGGGAAGGCCGTATTTGACCCCTCCGTCAGCCAGGGCCTCAATAAACATGTACACAAAAGCAGGCGAACTGCCGCTGACGCAGCCAACTGCGTCCATAAGCCGTTCTTCCACCATCTCCACCCGTCCGCAGGAGGAAAATATGTCCCGTACGGTTTCCTTTTCCTCCTCTGTGCAGGAGCCTTCCCTGCAGGAAATACCGGTCATGCCTTCTCCCAGCATGGCAGGCGTGTTGGGCATGGCTCTTACCACCCGCACATTCCCGCCCAGGCGCTCTGTGATATTGGAAATCGTGACGCCGGGGGCCAGGGATATCACCACCTGCTCCGGCGTTACCACATCCCTTATCTCCGAAAACACCGCGTCAAAATACTGGGGCTTTACCGCCAGTATCAGATACTTCACCGCCTTTGCGCATTCCCTGTTGGAACCGGCATGGGGCACCTTTGTCCTGGCTGTCACTGCCTCCATCTTATCCTGATGGGCCGCTGAAAATATCATATCCTCCGGTCTGTGCGTCTTGAGAAGCCCGTTTAAAATGGCATTTCCCATGTTTCCCATTCCTATAAAACCAATCTTTACCATCCTCATACCTCCTTGTCATGAACATTCAAACCGCAGCAAAGCCCCGGCAGACTGCCTTCTGCAGTGCGCCAGGGCTCCCGGGCATACATGATGCCTCTTCATTCATCAGTCAATATTCCTCAGTATATCACAAAAATCAAAGGTAGCAAAGTAATCCTCAGGAGTTTCTGCCCTGCGTATCATCTCCACAGTGCCGTCCTCCTTTAACAGAAGCTCTGCTGACTTCAGCTTTCCGTTATAATTATATCCCATGGCGAATCCGTGGGCTCCCGCATCGTGGATAAACAGAAGATCTCCCTTTTTAATTTCCGGAAGCATGCGGTCAATGGCAAACTTATCGTTGTTCTCGCACAGGGAACCTACCACATCGTACATGCGGGTACATGGCTCATCCTCCCGGCCCATGACCGTGATGTGATGGTAAGCACCGTACATGGCCGGCCGCATCAGGTTCACGGCGCAGGCGTCCACGCCCACATACTCCTTATAAGTGTGCTTCTCATGGATGGCCTTTGTCACCAGGGCGCCGTAAGGCCCCATCATGAAACGTCCCAGCTCCGTGCACAGAGCCACATCATCCATACCGGCGGGAACCAGAATCTCTTCATAGACCCTTCTTACGCCGTCACCGATTGCCAGGATGTCATTGGGCTCCTGGTCCGGACGGTAGGGGATTCCGATGCCGCCGGACAGATTGATGAACGCGATATGGACGCCTGTCTCCTCTTTCAGTTTAACAGCCAGCTCAAACAGAATCTTTGCCAGCATGGGATAATATTCATTGGTCACCGTATTGCTGGCCAGGAACGCATGTATGCCGAAATGCTTTGCGCCCTTTTCTTTCAGAATCTTAAATGCCTGGCCAATCTGCTCTGCGGTCATGCCGTATTTGGAATCGCCGGGATTGTCCATGATGTCATTGCTGATTTTAAACAGACCGCCCGGGTTAAAACGGCAGCTGATGGTCTCCGGAATATGTCCCAGGGTTTCCTCCAGACACTGGATATGAGTGATATCGTCCAGGTTGATGATGGCTCCCAGCTTTTCCGCATAGGCAAATTCCTCAGGAGGCGTATCGTTGGAGGAAAACATGATGTCAGAACCGGAAAAACCGCATGCCCTGGACATCATAAGCTCTGTCATGGATGAGCAGTCCGTGCCGCATCCCATGTCTTTCAGTATATTTAACAGGAAAGGATTGGGCGTGGCCTTGACCGCAAAATATTCCTTATATCCCCTGTTCCAGGAAAACGCCTGCTTAAGCCTGGCGGCATTCTCCCTGATTCCCTTTTCATCGTAAAGATAAAAGGGCGTAGGGTATGTCCTCTCAATCTCCCTTAATTGTTCCAGTGTTACAAATGGCTTCTTATCCATTATCTATGTGTCTCCTTTCCCTTTTTGCGCAAAAAGCCTGTCAGGAAGTACAATATGTTCAATTGTACTCCCGGGCAGACTTCCTTGTCCAGTGTTTTTTAGTTATGCTCTACTCGATATTAATAACTCTCATAATATTGGTCTGGGTGGCTGCCTCATGGCGTCTTGCGTAGGTTACGACTCCGGCTGTGATGACGGCCAGCTCGCCTTCCTCCACAAGACCTCTGTTCTTAAGCTCCTCCACCGAGTTCTCAATCAGTTCGTCCGTGGACTCTGCGCGGCGGGACCATACCGGTACCACGCCCCACTGAAGCTGCATCTGGCGGACCGTAGCCATGCTGGGGGACATGCCGATGATTCTGGCGCCAGGTCTCCATTTGGAGAGCATCTGGGTGGTAAAGCCTGTAATGCTGGGAGCGATGATGACATCCGCATCCAGGTCATGGGCGGTTGATACAGAGGCAAAACACACTGCATTGGAAACATTCTTCATGTTCTGCTCCGTCACCTTCCTCTGGCGGTACCCTGCATAGTCCAGATGCATCTCTGTCTCCAGTGCAATGGAAACCATCATCTTAAGGGCGTCCACAGGATACTTGCCCATGGCTGTCTCACCGGAAAGCATCACCGCGTCCGTGCCGTCATACACTGCATTGGCAACGTCCGTCACCTCGGCCCTGGTTGGCCTTGGGTTGCGGATCATGGAATCCAGCATCTGGGTGGCTGTGATAACAATTTTACATGCCTCGTTGCACTTGCGGATAATTTTCTTCTGGATGTGGGGAACCTTCTCTGCCGGTATCTCCACACCCATGTCGCCTCTGGCTACCATGATGCCGTCCGCTGCCTCGATGATGGCGTCCAGATTCTCAATGCCCTCCGCGTTCTCAATCTTTGCAATAACCTTCATACTGGAACCCTGCTCATCCAGCATGGCCTTGATTTCCTTAATACAGTCAGCTGTACGTACAAAGGATGCCGCGATGAAGTCAAAGCCCTGCCTGATTCCAAAACGGATATCCTCTTTGTCCTTATCCGTCAGGGCCGGAAGCTTAATCTTTACATTGGGCACATTGACGCCCTTCTTCTCTCCCAGCTCTCCTCCGTTGATGACCTCACAGACAATGTCTGTATCCTTCACCTGGCGCACTTCCAGCTCAATCAGTCCGTCGTCAATGAGAATCCGGTTGCCCGCGGCAACATCCTCATTCAGTCCGCTGTAATTGATATAGCCGATGGTATCGTCACCTACCAGCTCCCTGGTGGTCAGGGTATAGGTCTGGCCTTCCTTCAAAGTCACCTTTTTGCCGTCCTTAAGCTGTCCGGTACGGATCTCCGGTCCCTTGGTATCCAAGAGCGCTGCGACCGGAATATCCAGCTCCTTGCGCACTTCCTTTAACAGCTCCAGGCGTCCCTGATGCTCGTTGTAGTCCCCGTGTGAAAAGTTAAAACGGGCCACATCCATACCATTCCTGGCAAGCTCCATCATAATGTTTTTGTCGCTGGTATTGGGGCCCATGGTACAGATAATCTTGGTTTTTTTCATGTTTCTTCCTCCATAAAATTGTGAGAGTTAATTGAAAGTTAATAGTGTAACGGCAGATTCAGACGTGAAAGACGGAATCATGATTTGGGGGAATCCGATTTTTTCACGTGCTGGTGTGTATATAAATGATCCATGCAGTACTCATAGCTGCCTTCACATTTTGAACAATAGCGGAACTCCATGCCGGGACTTTCCTCGTCGGTCCTGCCGCAGACCGCGCACTTGTGGTGGGTGCGGTTTACGGGCCGCATGGTCTTTACCTTGAAATCCTGCTTGCGCTTTACTTCCTTTGGGCTGTATTTCTTAAAGTCCTTTGTCATCAGGAAGAAAATGATGAAGTTGGCAAGGGACAGGAAAATGGCGATTCGCTGGGGTAAGCTGCCGTATACGAACCCGAACACCAGGAAAAAGGCATCAAACAGCGCCAGCCATTTGGCCTTGATGGCAAGTATAAAGTAAATATAAAAGTATTCCTCCGGGAACATCACTGCGTAAGCCAGGAATATGGACATACTCAGGTAAGAGGTGTTAAGGTGCATATCCCATCCCCAGATAAAGTATACAATAAACTCGGCAAGTATGATGCCGATGGCTCCCATAAAAAAGAACACGTTAAAGCGGAACGCTCCCCACACCGCCTCCAGGGACCGGCCCAGTGAATAGTACATGAGCGCCGCAAAAATAATCCAGAAGGGGCTCAGTGTGGGCGGGTACAGCAAAAATGTCACCAGCCTCCAGACCTGTCCGTGAAGAATAGCCTCCGCGTCCAGACTCAGGTACCGGGTAAAGAACATGGGGTCCATGTACATCATGACAAAACCCATGACATACATAATGATAATGTAATACATCAGGTTGTGAATGGCATATCTGCCAAACCGGCGCTCAAGCTTATTAAAAAATCTCATCCTATCATCCTTTTCATTTGCCTGTGTGGCTTTATTTAAAACAGGTCTTTCTTATTAAATATATACGCAACAAACAGTGACAGCAGAAGGGTCAGGCCCAGTACTATGGCAAATCCGTAGGGACTGTCCGCAAAAGGCATGCCATGAGAGTTTACGTTCATGCCGTAGAAGCTGGCAATCATGGTTGGTATGGACAGAACAATGGTAACGGTAGCCAGAAACTTCATGACAATATTCAGGTTGTTGGAGATAACCGATGCAAACGCATCCATGGTGCCGCTCAGGATGCCGCTGTATATGTTGGCCATCTCAATGGCCTGCTTGTTCTCCACGATTACATCCTCCAGCAGGTCCGTGTCCTCCGGGTACTTCTTTATCTTCTCAATGCGCAGCAGCTTTTCCAGCACCACCTCGTTGGAACGAAGGGAGGTGGTAAAGTATACCAGCGACTTCTCCAGCTCCAAAAGCTCAATCAGCTCCTCGTTCTTCTGGGACTGGTGGAGCTTGCGCTCTATGACCTCACTCTTTTTGTCTATGATCCGGAGGTACTGCAGGTATTGGGTAGCGTTTTTATAAAGGATCTGCAGGATAAACCTGGTCTTCATAAAGGTGTGGAAATCCCTCACCCTTCCGTCCATAAAGGAAGTGAGCACAGGGGTCTCCTCCAGGCAGACCGTAATCAGCACATCCTTGGTGGTGATGATAGCCAGAGGGATGGTGACAAACCAGTCCTTGCCGTTGCGCTCCTCTATGGAAGGAATGTCCACCAGAATCAGGGTGTATTCATCCTCCACCTCTATACGGGACCGCTCTTCCTCATCCAGAGGCGCCCGCAAATGGTCCGGGTCAATCTGATAGGTATCTGCGATGTCAATGATTTCTGAGGCTGTAGGGTTTGTTAACGCAATCCAGCAGCCAGGCTGCATCTCTTCCTTTTCGTGCATAGCACCGTCTTCGGTCTTAAAAATCCGTATCATGCGAACTCTCCCCCATTCTGAAATTATACGTTCTCATTATAGTGACTGCCCCCGCTTTTGTCAAATGAAATAGCCTTCCATTTTATATTATACCGAATATTTTTCAGAGAGAATACATAAATTTTACCTGAACAGTAAAAAGGGAACCTTAGAAACATGCACAATTTTCGCCATTTCTTCACGATTTTTTAACGCCTGTCCCCAATTGTATTTATACTTATTTTATGTTAAACTCTACTATGAATGTCCAGCGTCTCAGCGCCGGAATTTGTTGCATAAGTCACAGTATTCCCCATAAAACTGTATTATGATACATGTAAAACAGCTTTACGGTCCCCCAGTACTGCCGGACATGGTTTTCCCCCATGGCACGGCGGAACAGCCGTCAAGTTACAAAGGAGGTCAGGGTAAAACCCCGCATATATGAAATTACATACAAATACCCTTACGCTTGGAATCGACATTGGTTCCACAACCGTCAAAGTTGCACTGTTAAATCAGGCTTCCCATATAGTATTCTCCGATTATGAACGCCATTATGCCAATATACAGGAAACTCTGGCGGGACTTTTAAAAAAGGCCCGTGAGATAACCGGACCCATTCAGGTAATCCCTGTTATAACCGGTTCCGGAGGGCTCACCCTTTCCTCCCATCTGGAGGTTCCCTTTGTCCAGGAGGTAGTGGCCGTGGCCTCTGCGCTTCAGGACTTCGCGCCTCAGACCGATGTGGCCATCGAGCTGGGCGGTGAGGACGCAAAAATTATTTATTTCACCGGAGGCATCGACCAGAGAATGAACGGAATCTGTGCGGGAGGCACCGGTTCTTTTATTGACCAGATGGCGGCCCTGCTCCAGACGGACGCTTCCGGCCTCAATGATTATGCAGAACATTATAAGGCCATATACCCCATTGCGGCCCGCTGCGGTGTGTTTGCAAAATCCGACATACAGCCCCTGATTAATGAGGGCGCCACCAGGGAAGACCTGGCTGCCTCCATTTTCCAGGCCGTGGTCAACCAGACCATCAGCGGTCTGGCCTGCGGCAAGCCCATCCGGGGAAATGTGGCGTTCTTAGGCGGTCCCCTCCACTTCCTGCCTCAGCTTCGGGAAAGCTTCATCCGCACCCTGCGCCTGACGCCGGAGCAGGTTATTGCGCCGGAGCACTCCCACCTGTTCGCTGCTGTGGGGGCAGCCATGAATCCCCAGGATAACCAGGAGGCTATTCCCCTGGAGACCCTGATTCAGAGACTGTCCTCAGGCATTAAGATGGATTTTGAGGTCAAGCGCATGGAGCCCCTCTTTAAGGACCAGGAAGACTATGACCGGTTCTGTGCCCGCCATGCCAGCAACCATGTAAAGAGCGGGGACCTGTCCTCCTATGAGGGGTGCTGCTACCTGGGCATTGACGCCGGTTCCACCACCACCAAGGCTGCCCTGGTAGGCGAGGACGGCACACTGCTGTACCGTTTCTATGACAATAACAACGGAAGCCCTCTGGCCACTGCCATCCGGGCTATCCGGGAGATAAAGGAACAGCTGCCTGAAACCGCCCGTATTGCCTACTCCTGTTCCACCGGTTACGGCGAAGCCTTGTTAAAGGCAGCCCTGATGCTGGATGAGGGAGAGGTGGAGACCATATCCCACTACTATGCGGCTGCTTTCTTTGAGCCGGATGTGGACTGTATCCTGGACATCGGCGGACAGGACATGAAGTGCATCAAGATAAAGGACGGCACCGTGGACAGCGTACAGCTTAATGAGGCATGCTCCTCGGGCTGCGGCTCCTTTATCGAGACATTTGCACGGAGCCTGAACTTCTCAGTGGAAGATTTTGCCAGGGAGGCGCTGTTTGCCAAAAACCCAACAGACCTGGGCACCCGCTGTACCGTATTCATGAACTCTAATGTAAAACAGGCCCAGAAGGAAGGGGCCACGGTGGCTGACATTTCCGCGGGCCTGGCTTATTCCGTCATTAAGAATGCCCTGTTTAAGGTAATCAAGATTACCAATGCCTCTGACCTGGGGGAACATGTGGTGGTCCAGGGCGGCACGTTTTACAATGACGCCGTGCTCAGGAGTTTTGAGAAAATATCGGGATGCCAGGCAGTACGCCCAGACATCGCAGGCATTATGGGAGCCTTTGGCGCGGCCCTGATTGCCAGGGAACGCTACCACATGAACGGGGAGGCGGAAACATCCATGCTGTCCCTGGATAAAATCATTGCCCTCAAGTATACCACCTCCATGACCCGGTGCAAGGGCTGCAATAACCACTGTGTGCTCACCATCAACCAGTTCGGCAGCGGACGCCGCTTTATCTCGGGCAACCGCTGCGAGCGGGGCCTTGGACTTGAGAAAGCCAAGAAGGAAATCCCCAACCTCTTTGACTATAAGTACCACCGCATGTTTGACTA
>ENA-OWNQ01000633-OWNQ01000633.1-gut-metagenome-genome-assembly--contig:-NODE-633-length-11974-cov-3.022611_pt1 | contig 11974 bp, 12 predicted proteins | sample MGYA00248252_ERZ651782 | MGnify/ENA primary metagenome ERZ651782 (study PRJEB26908, sample SAMEA4031705) | gut metagenome | biome: gut; feature: normal infant; material: stool | place: China | collected 2015... | reverse complement strand
TTCGGGAGGATAATGACGCGCTGGATGCAGCGGATGCCTTCCTGCCTGCGGGAACGCTTTCCGGTGCGCCCAAGCTGCGGGCCTGTGAAATCATTAATGAACTGGAAGATAATAAGAGGGGGATCTACGGCGGCGCCATTGGTTATCTGGGCTTTACCGGAAATATGGATACCTGCATCGCCATCCGCCTGGCCTATGCAAAAAACGGAAAGGTATTCATCCGCTCCGGCGCCGGCATTGTGGCGGACAGCGAGCCGGAAAAGGAATATCAGGAATGCATTAACAAGGCAAAGGCAGTGATGACTGCGCTTGAGATGGCGGAAGGAGGGATTGACAGATGATACTGCTGATTGATAATTATGACAGCTTTTCCTATAACCTGTATCAGCTGATTGGCTCGGTAAATCCGGATATCCGGGTTATCCGCAATGATGAGAGAACCGTAGAGGAGATTGAGGCCATGGGGCCGGAACTGATTGTTCTCTCCCCCGGCCCTGGGAAGCCCTCCCGGGCCGGTGTGTGTGAAGAGGTGGTCAGAAAGCTTTCCGGCAGAATACCGCTGTTTGGGGTTTGCCTGGGCCATCAGGCCATCTGTGAGGCCTTTGGCGCGAAAATCGGATATGCAAAACAGCTGATGCACGGAAAGACCTCGGAAGCCTTTCTGGAAGAGGAAAGCCGCCTTTTCCGGGGGATGGGCGGCTCCATACAGGTTGCCAGGTATCATTCGCTGGGGGCGGAGCCGGAGAGCATACCGGAGGAGCTTCGGATAACTGCCAGAACGGCAGACGGGGAAGTGATGGCCGTGGAACACCGGGAATATCCTGTATATGGTGTCCAGTTTCATCCGGAATCGGTGCTGACGCCCGCCGGAATAACAATAATTAAAAATCTGCTGCAGGTCTTTTAAGGCCATCCGGGCGGAGGAAACCAGTAATATATAATATAACAGAAAGGAATACAGAAATGATTAGAGAAGCAATTGCCACACTGGCAAACGGAGAAGATATCGGATATGAAACCGCCGCTGCCCTGGCAGTGGGAATCCATGCAGTCCGCAATAAAGTCTCCATCCCGGTGGGAGCTGAATGCCATATGAACGGCGCCGACTGTGCCTTGGCCTGCGCGGTAGCCGCCGGAGCAAGCTGGATACGTGTATTCGAATGGTGTAATGCATTTGTATCCCAATCCGGTTTTATCAATGCCATGGGAGCCAATGTATCCCGTATGAGGAGCCGTCTGAAGGCTGACCAGATTTTGGCCTTGTGTGATGTGAATGTCAAACATGGGAGCCATTACATCATCCACGACCGCAGCGTAGCGGAACAGGCCATGGATATCGAATCCCAGGACGGTGACGCGGTCATTGTCACAGGTTTTGATACAGGTACCCCTCCATCTGTGGAAAACATATCTAAATGCAAAAAATCCACTTCGCTTCCCATACTTATAGGCAGCGGCCTTAACAGCAGCAATGTAAACGAACTACTGACAGCAGCGGACGGCGCCATTATCGGCAGCTGGTTTAAGGAAGGAAATAATTGGAAAAATCCTGTGAGCTATGACAGGACAAAGGAATTCATGGATAAGGTAATCGCCTTGAGACAAGCGTAAAGGGGGCATGATACGTCAAATACGCAATGAAAAAAGGAGGGAGCTGCACGCAGCATCCCTCACTTTCTATATTTCTTACTTGGTTCCCGTTCTATTACTTCTTATCCTGCCTATTTTTCAGCACTCTGCCCCAGATGGGCAAGCAAATACTCCTTGGTATTCCTCTGAGGTTCCTCCAATACCATATCTAAAAGCCTGGCCAGCGTATTGCCCACTTCCCTGCCCGGCTTCACCCCTGCTCCCATAATGTCATGGCCCGAGACAGCCAGGGTCTTCAGGCTGATGCAGTCCCTGTTACTGCGGATTTCCTCTGTCAGGTCCCTGACCTGACACAGCCACTGGGATTCCCTGTCATCGGATGCATCCTCAGATAGACACATCTTAAGCGTGAGCAAATCATCAAACAGTTCCGGCTCCATCTGGCTCATGGCACGGCGGATGGATGCCCTGGAGGGCTCCGGCTGCTTTGCGATTTCCTTCATGCCTTCCTCCTTGCCATGCTTCAAGCAGTCTTCCCCCCCATCATCAGCTCCAACCTTTTTGCCCTGCCACTCCACCAGGGTTCTTACCCTGTAGGAGGTATCGTTGTCCAGCTTTAAATCCTTAAGTATGCCCGCTGCCTGGGAAGCGCTGCACTCCCGCAAAAAGGCGGCCCAGCGCATATGCTTTACAGCCGGAACTCCGGCCGGAATAGACGGCACAGCCCAGTCCCCTGAATCCGCGGCATAAGCCCCGTGAAATTTCTCTGACACAAAGGGACTGATACCCGTCTCATACACCAGCGAGATATAATCCGGATGGGAACTCAGAAGAAGCTTGGTCAGCTCCACCTGAATCCGTTCCTTACTCACATGGACCATGTTAGGCGCAATTACCTTAATAGCCTCATAGGTGCGCTCCTCTATGGAGAATCCCAATTGGGCCGAAAAACGGATAGCCCGGAGGATTCTGAGAGCATCCTCCGTAAAGCGGTCCATGGGTTCCCCCACGCACCGGATGATGCCCTTCTCCAAATCCTCCACACCTCCGAATTTATCCACAAATCCCGTATGACTGTTATAAGCCATTGCATTGATGGTAAAATCCCGGCGTTTTAAATCCTCCACCAAATCCGGAGTGAACTCCACGCTGTTGGGATGGCGTCCGTCAGAGTACTCTCCGTCAATGCGGTAAGTAGTTACCTCATACCCTTCCTTCCCCATCATCACAGTCACGGTGCCGTGCTGTATGCCGGTATCCACAGTGCGCCGGAATACCTCCTTTACCTGCTCCGGCAGAGCGCTGGTGGTGATATCCCAGTCCCCCGGCTCCCTGCCCAAAAGCATATCCCTGACGCATCCGCCTACCACGTACGCCTCGTATCCGTGTTTATTCAGTTTATTAATAATCTCCTCTGCGGGAGCCGGAATTCTGATTTCCATGTCTGTCTGCTTCCTCATACTATATCCGTTTAATGATTGACATTGCCACGGTCTTATTTTATCAGTTTTTCCTGTGCTTTTCCAGAAATATTTTTAACCGCGTATTATAACCATATTAACCATATATTCTTCGTATATGCAAAACGGCAGATACAGGTCCAGTCCCGCATCTGCCGTTTCTATACACATCTTTAGTACGCCTTGCCCCAATAAACCATCTTCTTCGCCGGTTTCCCGCAGCAAACACATTGATCTGACAATTTCTCCTGCTCAAAGGGTATGCATCTGGATGTGGCTCCGGCCACCTCCTTGATTTTCTCCTCACACTCCAGGCAGCCGCACCACATGGCTTTTACAAAGCCGGGCTTGTTGTTGACAGTATCCACGAATTCATCCCAGCCTGCAGCTGTGTAAGTGTGGGCATCCCTGTGCTTCCTTGCCTTCTCCAGCATAGCGTCATGGATGGTATCCAGCATTTCACCGGCTCTTGTCTCCAGCTCATCCAGGGATACAAAGCTCTTCTCATGGTTATCCCTGCGCACCAGCACAGCCTGGTTCTTCTCTATATCCTTTGGCCCTATCTCCACGCGAAGGGGCACGCCGCGCATCTCGCAGTCAGCGAACTTCCAGCCCGGGCTCTTGTCCGTATCATCCACCTTTACAGCGTATCCTGCCTTTGTAAGGCGCTCCTTCAGCTCATATGCCTTATCCAGCACGCCTTCCTTCTGCTGCTGTACCGGCACCACCATAATCTGGACCGGCGCAATTCTCGGAGGCAGCACCAGACCGTTGTCATCGCCGTGCACCATGATGATGGCGCCGATGATACGGGTGCTCACACCCCAGGATGTCTGGTGTACATACTTTAATGTATTATCCTTGTCCGTGAACTGAATGTCAAATGCCTTTGCAAATCCATCGCCAAAGTTATGGCTGGTACCTGACTGCAGGGCTTTTCCGTCGTGCATCAGGGATTCTATGGTGTAGGTTGCCTCTGCTCCGGCAAACTTCTCCTTATCGGTTTTCTGTCCCTTGATGACAGGAATAGCCAGCACCTCCTCACAGAAGTCGGCATACAGGTTCAGCATCTGGATTGTTCTGGCCTCGGCCTCCTCGGCTGACGCATGGGCCGTGTGGCCCTCCTGCCACAGGAATTCCCTGGAGCGTAAAAACGGACGTGTGGTCTTTTCCCAGCGCACAACAGAACACCACTGGTTATAGACTCTGGGAAGGTCGCGGTAGGAATGGATATCCTTTGCGTAAAAATCACAGAACAGGGTCTCAGAGGTAGGCCTTACGCACATACGCTCCTGAAGTTCCTCCAGTCCTCCGTGGGTCACCCATGCCACCTCAGGCGCAAATCCCTCCACATGGTCCTTTTCCTTCTCTAACAGACTCTCCGGTATAAAGATGGGCATGTATACGTTCTGCACCCCTGTCTCCTTAAACCTTCTGTCCATCTCCTTCTGGATGTTTTCCCAGATTGCGTAGCCGGCCGGCTTAATCACCATGCATCCCTTGACGCTGGCATAATCGCAAAGCTCCGCCTTCTTTACCACATCCGTATACCACTGGGCGAAATCCTCATCCATGGATGTGATGGCCTCTACCATTTTCTTGTTGTCTGCCATGATTCTTCTCCTTTTCGTTATTTACATTGACCCTTGCATATCTTTCATTATGAAATAAAAAGAGCCATCCAATCCCCTGTGCCGTGTGCACAAGGGACCGAATGACTCGGCGGTACCACCCTTATTAACCTTCGGGCTTAAGCCGCCCTTATGGTTCTCTCATCATCCGTTAACGCCGGACATACGCTGCATTCATCATGCAGGACTCCAGGGTGGGTTCAGCATCTGCCAACCGTAAGGACCTCTCACCTGCGGCCCTCTCTCTGTGACGAGCAATCACGCTTACTGTTCCCTTTCCATGTCATATCTATGAATTGGTCATTTCTTTATGTAAGAATGATTTTACGTCAGTTTCCGGACTTTGTCAACCACAGAATCGCCATATAACGCTTCCGCGGCGGACGGATAACACCTTTCCCCCTTTTTACCTTTAGGAGACAGGAAGTATCTTACCCTAAAATTCAATCAGCATGGGCTGTCCCTTATCAGGACCTTCCAGGGATTTTTTCACCATTTCCCTAACAAAGTCCTCCGCCATTGCCATGGTTGAGTTATTGGCAATGTCAAGCTTTATTCTACTGGCTCCTCTCATTAAATCTACGTTTGCTCCGGTTGTGGAGAGATAACTGCATGCTGTCAGTTCAAAATCTCCATTGGGAAGCTGATTGATGTGTGCTTGTGCCTGAATCATAATTGTGACTCCTTTCTTTCATTTGATGAGCCAACTATATCACTCCCAATCCTTAATTGTTCCTTTTTGGCACAGATGGCATACAATCCGTCATAGATGGCCTATTTCCAGTTTCTATCTGATCCCTATTCCCCTATGTCTCAGTTTCTTCCTCCTTCGTCCACGCCTCCACCATATCCTCAATCAGCAGCAAACCCAGCGGCCCCAGTATAAATCCAAAAAATCCGAATAACTCCAATCCCACATACACAGACGCCAGCGTCTCAAGGGGAGACAGCCCCACCTGTCCGCCCATCATCCGAACCTCCAGAATCTGACGCACAAAATAACACACCAGATAAATGGCTGTGAGTACCAGTGCCTGTTTCCAGTCCCCTACAGCCAGCCGAAGGACAGCCCAGGGTATCAGCACCGTGCCGGTTCCAAATATAGGGAGTGCATCCAGTATACCGATACCAATACCTGCCATGATGTAATAAGGATTGCGAATCAGGAACATTCCCCCGATACACAGCCCTGTAGTAATAAAAAGAATGATTCCCTGGCTTCTGAACCAGGCCTTTCCTGTCTGTACCAGGCGGCTTCCTATCATATTGAATTCCTTGCGGAAGGCGGACTGGTCCCTGCGGTCCCGCAGATCCTCCATTTCCTGCAGGCTTAATATGGCGGCCAGGAACACCACCAGGCTTACGATGGCGGCTTTTGCCAGACAGCTGATGACAGACATGGAGTTAGCCATGAGAAAGGGCATGGCAGCTGTCTTGCATGTATCTACCATATGATAGAGCATGTCCCCGGCCATGTCGGCCACACACCCCGGCCTCAGCCCCATGGCATGCTCCACCCTGTGGCAGTTTCCTGTGAGCCACAAATCAAACTGTTCCAGCCAAACCGGAAGCTGCACCATAAGCAGTTTTCCCTCTGCGCACAATTTCAGGGCGCCTCTGTAGAGCACCGTCCCCAGTACGGACAGCACAGCCAGAAACTCCACGCCGCCTATGACGCCGATGGGCATATGGTACCGTTTTCCCTTTACCGTAACCCTCATCCGGTAGGACAGGAACCTGGCCGACGGCCGCAGCAGAAGGGCCAGGATATAACCCACGAAAAAAGGAGCCACGAGGGGCAGCAGATATTTAAATCCTGCATACACCGCTCCCGTGGTTCCTGTTATAATTAATAATTTCTTCAGTTTCTTACCCGGCTTTTCCATGGACTCACCTGTTTCTGATTCGTACTTCATTTGTACCCTCATAGTATGAGCCGATGACCGGAAAATATTCTGTTTCCTATGTACAAATCATGCCGGTAAATTATTCCTTTGTTACCAGGCTGTCCACTGTATCCTGTGTTACCAGCTGGTTGTCCAGGATTACATAAGGCTCAACCTGCTTGCCTTCCAGATAATCATAGGCAGTGTTAAGGATGGCCTTGCCTAAGAAGAATGGCGGTTCTGCGATGGTTGCGTCAACCTTGCCGGCCTTCATTGCATCCAATGTGTCGTCGATGGCGTCACAGCCGATTTTTACGATTTCATCGGTTCTGCCTGCTGCTTCCATTGCCTCCAATGCGCCTAAAAGCATCTCGTCATTTGCAGCGTAAAGTCCGTCGATTTCAGGATTGGCCTGAAGAATGTTCTCCATAACGCTCATGCCCTTGGCCCTGTCAAAATCAGCCACCTGGCAAGCCACGATTTCCATGTCCGGGTTGTCCTTCATCACTTCGTTGAAGCCCTGGGAACGGTTCTGGGCAACGTTGGTTCCCATGATGCCCTGAATCTCAACAATCTTTCCTTTTCCGCCTAATGTGTCAACCAGGTACTGTCCTGCCATACGGCCTGACTTGATAGCGTCGTAGCCGATGTGTGAAATAACCTCGCCGCCGTTGGCCTCGCGGTCCATGGTAAATACAGGAATTCCTGCCTCGTTGCACGCCTCGATGGAGGATACGATAGCGTCGGAATCACAAGTATCAATAATGATGGCATCCGGCTTCTTTGTAATCAGGTTCTCCACGTCCTTCATCTGGATGGTGGGATCGTCCTGTGCGTCGGTAATATACAGCTCAATACCGTGCTCATCAGCGGCCTTCTGGACACCGTCCTTAACATCCACAAAGAATGGATTGGTCTGCGTGTTCATGGCAAGGCCGATAACATATTTCTTTCCGCTTCCCTCTTCTGAACCGGCATTTTCCGCCTCAGCTGAAGTATCCTTTGCCTCATCCTTTGCTTCTTCCTTGGACTCTTCCTTTGCCGCCTCGGTGGTGGCTGCTGCGGTAGTTTCTCCTGAACCTGAGCTGCATCCGGCCATCAGTGAACACGCCATTGCCAGTGCCAGTACAGTTGCCCCAATTTGTTTCCTCATAATACAATCTCCTTTTCTTAAAAAAATATTTTGTAACGGTTCCGCCGTTTCATGGATAAACCGGATGAACCGGCAGAACCGCAGGTACCTTATCCTTTTGGCCCGTTTCCGGGTTTTACTGCTCTGTATTTATACTAATTTGTATTAACTCTGTTCTCTAACTGTTATTCTGCCTTAGCCGACAAATCCTTCACCTTCTTGTCCACCAGGACTGCAATCAGTATAACAGCGCCCTTTACAATGTTGGTGGCATGAGGATTTACGTTCATAAGCGTCAGGATATTATCAATAATACCCATAATCATGGCGCCCACCACAGTGGGGAGCACAAAGCCCACGCCACCGCTTAAGGACGTGCCGCCCAGGATAACAGCAGCAATGGCGTCCATCTCAATGCCGGTGCCACTGGTGGACTGTGCCGAACCAAGCCTTGCTGTCAGAATCACGCCTGCAACGCCGCACATAAGACCGTTAAGGGTATAAGCCATCCACTCTGTAAAACGGACGGAAATGCCGGACAGACGCGCTGCCTCCCGATTGCCTCCAAAGGCATAGATGCTGCGGCCGTAGCTGGTCTGTGTCAGCACATAGTGGGCAATGAGGAAGAGGATGATAAGGATGATGACAGGAACCGGCACTCCGGCCACTGTTCCCTTGCCAAAAAACTTGTAGGCATCCACCTTAATGGGAATAGGGGAGCCTTTTGTATATACAAGAATGCATCCGCGAAGGAGGGTCATCATGCCCAGGGTGGAGATAAAGGGAGGGATCTCACACACTGCCACAAAGAAACCATTTACGGCGCCGCATCCTATGCCTACGGCCAAAGCCACCAAAATGGCCGCTCCCGCATTTCCTGTGGATTCCAGGATACCGGAGGCCAGAACGCCTGCCAGTCCCAGAATGGAGCCTACGGAAAGGTCGATTCCCCCGGTGAGAATGACAAAGGTCATTCCGCATCCCACGATACCGGCCACTGTAATCTGCTTAAACACGTTAAACAGGTTGGCCACGCTTAAGAAGCTGGGGGACAATATGGTTGCAAATACGCAGATTACCAGTAAAATCAGCACGGAGCGGTAGATATTGAGCTGGCCGATTAATTTTTTCTTATTTACACTATTCATTTTCACTGACACCTCCAGATGCATGGGCTAAGATAATTTCCTGATTCATCTCTGATTTTGGTATTTCCAGGACCGTATGGCCTTCCCTCATGATGACCACCCGGTCACTCATGCCAATAACCTCCGGCAGGTCCGTGGAAATCAGTATGATGCTTTTTCCGGCCCTGGTGAGCTCATCCATGATTTGATAAATCTCCGCCTTGGCACCCACATCCACGCCGCGGGTTGGCTCGTCCAGAATCAGTATGGACGGGTTTGCTTCCAGAACCTTGGCAAATACCACCTTCTGCTGGTTGCCGCCGCTGAGCTTACCGGCCAGCTGCTGCAGGCTGCTGATTTTAATGTTAAGCCGCTTAACCTGTGCGTTAATCTGTTTGGTCTCCAGCTTCTTATCCAGATGAATAAAATGGGTTATCTTATCCAGCGATGACAAGGAAACATTTTCCCTGATATTGCGTATGAGCACCAGCCCTTCCTGTTTCCTGTCGTCGGACACAAATCCGATTCCCGCCTTTAAAGCCTTCTTGGGGCTGGAACAATCTTTCTTTTCCCCGTTTATGTAAATTTCTCCGGAATCCATGGGGAGGGCTCCGTACACGATTTTAGACAGCTCTATGGTGCCTGATCCCAGCAGTCCGGCCACCCCCAGGATTTCACCCTTGTGAAGCCTGATATTCACGTTGTGGACGCCTTTGCCGCAGATATCCTTAAGTTCAAGTACGGTCTCGTCCTGCGTGTAATCCCTCTCAGGATACAGGTTGGTCACGCTGCGTCCAACCATCATGGACACCACCTCGTCGTAATTGGTGTCGCCTATGTCCTTGGTCGCTATGTATTTTCCGTCTCTGAACACAGTCAGACGATCCGATATCTGGAAAATCTCATCCATTCGGTGGGAAATATACAGAATGGAAATGCCCTCCGCCTTAAGCTCTGCAATGATTTTAAACAGAATACGAATCTCCTCGTCTGTCAGGGCAGCCGTTGGCTCGTCCATGATGATAACCTTTGCGCCTATGGTCAGACACTTTGCAATCTCCGTCATCTGCGATTCCGCCACAGACAGGTTCCGCACCTTGGTGCGGCTGTCAAACTTAAGGCCCAAACGGTCCAGCTCCTCCTGGGCATCCTTGTACAGCTTTTTCCAGTCCACTGCTCCGTAGGGTGTCTTAGGAAGCCTTCCCAGATACATATTTTCCGCCACAGACAGGTCCCGCACCATGTTGAACTCCTGGTATATCATGGCAATACCCTTGCGCTCCGCATCCTTGGTGGAATGGAACACCACTTCCTCCCCATTGACATACATGTGTCCGGAAGTATATCCCTGAGCCCCCGCTATAATTTTCATCAGGGTGGACTTGCCCGCGCCGTTCTCACCGCACAGGGCATGTACCTCGCCCCTCCTCACATCCAGATGGACTCCGTCCAGAGCTTTAACTCCCGGAAATGTCTTCACAATCGAATCCATCTGCAATACTAATTTTTCTTCCATGTTACCCCTCCCTTGCTGCTAAGAGTTCCTGAACATGCCCCCTTATGAGAGCAGTATCAGTAAGCGCATCCCGCCGATAAAATCACGTTGGTGTACCCGGTAAATTCACCGGTAAGCACAATGGCCTTTGCATCTTTGCTGCGCTCCTTAAGCTCTGTGTGGGGAATATATTCCACCGGAAGCCCCTGGGGCAGAAGGTCCAGCGCCTTCTTGTGGAAATCCGGCGTCACGGTCAGCGCCTCGTCAGCAAACAGCTCCCTCCACCACGATATATTTAAGTATCTCCTCCAGAACATCCAGATAGGCCGGATCACCGGGCCTCCAGCCCAGGTCCACACGCTCCACTCCCTTTGGAATGGGAAGTCCGGCGTCCCCGATAATAATGGTATCCTTATGCCTCAGCTCCGCCAGCACCCTGGCCAGCTGCGGATGTAATATTCCTGTTTTTAACATGTCTGTCTCCCCTTCTACTGATTATGATTCTACCGATTATGATTTTCCTGATGATGCTTTTGACAATGGCGCTTCTGATTGCGGCCCTTTTGTCTGCAGCTCCTTTGACCGTGGTCCATCTGACTGTGTTTTTTTTGACCGTGGTCCATTTGACTGTGATTCTTATGACTTTGGTTCTTTTGTCTGTAGTTCCTCTGGTTGCGGAGCTTTGATTGTGCTTTGACAATACCTATGTTAAGTGTCTGTGCGTCAGCAATCCGCGGTCTGACGATTTGCAGCCATGAATGCGTCAATCTCCTCCCTGACCGGCATGGCCATGGCTGTGGCTGCTGCCCTGGACGCCATCCAGTTCCACGAAATCGTGGGCTGTATTGCAGGTGATGATACCATCATGTGTGCCATACGCAGTGTGGACGATACCATCATTGTCATGGAGAAAATCAAGAAAATGGTGGAAGACTAACGGAAAAGGGGTGTAATATGTTACTGGAACTGCATGTAAAGAACCTGGCCCTTATTGAGAAAGCGGATGTGGAATTCGGTGAGGGTCTCAATATCCTCACCGGTGAAACCGGAGCCGGCAAATCCATTATCATCGGTTCCGTAACCATGGCCCTGGGCGGCAAGGCACCGAAAGGCAGTATACGTCCCGGGGCAGACTACGCCTATATTGAGCTAGTGTTTTCCGTCTCTGGGGAGGAAAAGCGGAAGGCTCTCAGGGAGCTGGATGTGGAACCTACAGAGGACGGACTGGTAATTATATCCAGGAAGCTGACTTCTGCCAGGAGCATCAGCCGTATCAACGATGAGACAGTGACCATGGCCAGACTGAGCCAGATTACGGGCCTGCTGCTGGATATACACGGGCAGCATGAGCATCAGTCCCTGCTTTACAAATCCAAGCATCTTGAAATTCTGGACGCCTATGTCAAGGCCGCGACCCAGCCTGTTAAACAGACAATTGCAGACAGGTACCGTATATACCGTTCCCTTGAAGAAAAGCTGAGGGGGTTTGATTTGGATGCTGAAAGCCGTATCCGGGAGGCTGATTTCCTCCGGTTTGAGATAGAGGAGATAGAGGCATCGGCCCTGAAGGAAGGGGAAGAGGAGGAGCTTACTTCGGTTTACCGCCGTTATTCCCATTCCAGGCGCATTGCAGAGTGTCTGGGCGCCGCCTAC
>ENA-OWNQ01000628-OWNQ01000628.1-gut-metagenome-genome-assembly--contig:-NODE-628-length-12019-cov-2.384860_pt1 | contig 12019 bp, 11 predicted proteins | sample MGYA00248252_ERZ651782 | MGnify/ENA primary metagenome ERZ651782 (study PRJEB26908, sample SAMEA4031705) | gut metagenome | biome: gut; feature: normal infant; material: stool | place: China | collected 2015... | reverse complement strand
TCGGGTACCATCATGGAAACAGGGGGTCTGTCCAAACGTCTGGTGAGTGCAGCCAATTCAATCATAGGCGGTGTTACAGGTTCCCTTGGAATGGTTACGGTCATAGCATGCATGTTCTTTGGCGCAGTGTCCGGTTCCGCACCGGCCACAGTGGCGGCCATCGGCGCCATCATGATACCTATGATGGTGCAGGAAGGGTACAGCAAGTATTATGCAACGGCTCTGGCATGCTGTGCTGGCGGTCTGGGAGTCATTGTGCCTCCCAGCTATCCTCTGGTACTCTACGGCGTCACCTGTAATCAGTCGGTAGGAGATTTGTTCATTGCCGGACTGCTCCCATCCTGCGTGGTGGGCGGAGTACTTATCCTTATCAATTATGTATACTGCAGGAAGCACCGCCTGAAGGGCGAGAACCATTTCCATATCAAATCAGCGGTCAGCGCCTGGTGGGACGCAAAGTGGGCGTTAATCATGCCGGTTATTATACTGGGCGGAATTTATGGAGGCTTTTTTACTGCTACAGAGGCAGCGGTCGTGGCTGTTGTGTACGGCATATTTATCGGATTCGTGGTCTACCGGGAGTTAAAAATTGAAAAGCTATGGGCCGTATTCCGGGACAATGCGGCGTTTATAGCCGGTACTATGTTCATCATGTGTCCGGCAAAGGCAACCGGATCTGTATATGCGTATCTGAACATCAACCAGACCATTGCTGATTTCATGTTCAGTATCTCCAGCAATTACTATGTGGTCATGTTCATGATATTCGTTATCATGTTTATCGTGGGAATGTTTATACAGACAACACCGGCCATCATCATTCTGGCTCCCACCCTTTTATCTGTGGTAACCCAGGTGGGATGCGACCCGATTCACTTTGGCATCATCCTTGACCTGGCCCTGGCTATTGCTTTTGTAACGCCGCCTGTGGCAATCAACCTGTTTGTGGGCTCATCCCTGACAGGTATTAGTATAGATAAGATTACAAAAGCGGAAATGCCCCTTCTGTTTGGCCTGATAGCAGCATTTTTCGTGGTGGCATTTATTCCGGCCATTTCACTCCTGCTGCTTGGCAGGATATGATGGCGGGGATGATAACAGGGATGATAGCGGGGATGACGCGGGTGTGATGCAGGAGATAACGCGACGCAGGCGTTACGCAGACTATAGAGCTGGTCATCCCGGACAGACTGGAGAAATTAGACTAAGCATCAGGAGGAAACATGGATATCCTATATCTTTCCATAGTGTTTCTGGTAATCGTTGTGATTATATGGCTGAAAAAGCCGCTGTTTGTGGCAATGATAGGGGGGATAGCAGCTACCATTATTTTGTTCCGGGTCAATCTGAAGGACGCGGCGGTTGTTCTGGGAAGGCAGACAGTGGCCTGGGATACAATAGATGTGCTGCTGAGCTTCTATCTCATCATATTTCTCCAGCTTATGCTGGAGAAAAAAGGAAGGCTGACAAACGCGAAGGATTCATTTAACCGCCTGCTCAGGAACCGCAGAATGAATACCATTGTATCACCTGCAATTATGGGACTTCTTCCGTCTGCGGCAGTCATGACAATCTGCGCGGATATGGTAGACAGGACATGCGGGGAATACATGGATGATAAAAACAAGACGTTTGTATCCTGCTATTACAGACATATACCGGAAATGTTCCTTCCAACCTTTCCGGCGGTCCTCTTGGGACTTACACTTAGCGGACAGAATGCGGGGGTGTTTGTGCTGGCCATGATTCCTATGGTGGTGGCGGCATGTCTTGTGGTATATATTACACATTTAAAAGGAATACCCAGGGAAATGCCCCTGCTTGAAGAGACCATTGATAAGAAAGCGGAAATTATCAATCTGGTGAAAAACCTGTGGACCCTGATAGCTGTGCTCTTAATCATTATTATATTTAATCTTTCCGTGTGCATAGCCGCGCCCCTGGTAATTGCTTCCAATTATATATTTGATCATTTCAGCTTAAAAGATCTTCCGGATCTTATGGTGAGGTCTGCGGAACCCATATTATTGGGCAACATGTACCTGATAATGCTTTTTAAAGGCATATTGTCGTATACCGGCGTCATAGGGCTTCTGCCTGATTTTATAGGACAGTTTCCTATTTCCATGACAATGTCCTTCGGCCTGCTGTTCTTTATCGGCACAGTTATAAGCGGCTCCCAGACAATCATTGCTCTTTGCATGCCCATGGCGTTTTTGGCGTTTCCCCAGGGAGGGATTCCGTTTCTTGTCATGCTGATGAGTGTCGCGTGGGCTGCAATGCAGATATCTCCCACACACGTCTGCTCCTTTGTTGCGGCTGATTTTTACCACACCACACTGGGAGACATCGTTGTGAGGGCCCTTGGACCGGTCATTATATTTTCAATTATTGCATATGGTTACGGACTGCTGCTGGGGCAGATTTTCTATTAGCGGATTTATAAACAAAAGCTCATGATACAAGGAGGAAAAATATGAAAATAACAAGCGCGAAGTTATTCCTGGCCGAATACAACCGTTCTGAAACGCCTGAGTTTCCTAAAAAGAGTAAGGTGGTGGGAATCCGTATTTACACAGATGAAGGAATTTACGGGGACGGAGAGGTGGCGGGAATTCATGCAACCTACGGGGCCTTTGGTGTGATAAAGGATATGTGGCCTTTTATCTCGGGAAAAGACCCCTTTGACAATGAGGTGCTGTGGGACCAGCTGATGCTCAGAACCTTTTGGGGGCAAAACGGCGGTGCCTTCTGGTACAGCGCAGTCAGCGCCATTGATATCGCTCTGTGGGATATCAAGAGCAAGGCGCTAAATGTGCCGTTATATAAACTCCTGGGAGGAAAGCGGCGGGATAAGGTGCGCTGCTATGCCTCACAGCTGCAGTTTGGATGGGGGCCAATAGATTCCCCGGCCGTAACCGTACAGGATTATGTGGACAGGGCCAGGCTTGCCCTTCAGGATGGTTACGATGCCATTAAGATTGATTTCCTTAACTGGGATGAAAAGGGCAATATATTGAATGAGACCAACCGTCTGGGCCTGCTTCCTCCTGAGCTTGTACAGGTTTTCTCCGACCGTGTCCATGCTGTCAGGGAGGCCATAGGCCCCAAGGTTGACCTTATTATTGAACCCCCCGCGGTAACCAATTCCAATTCGGCACCCCTGCTGCCGGCAGCTGTCCAGGACTTAAATATTTACTATTTTGTGGTGCCTAACACGCCGGTATTCTACAATAACAAATATGTAAAGGATAATGTAAAAATGCCGCTGGCCCATGGGGAACGGGTGTTAGGACGATGGGAATACATACGGTATTTCATGGATAATTCCATTCAGGTAATCCAGCCGGATATCGGCAATGCCGGCGGAATCACTGAAACAAAAAGAATCTGCGATATGGCGTATACCTTTGATGTGGGTGTTCAGATTCATACATGCGCGTCCCACCTGCTGACGCCGCCGTCTGTACAGCTTGAGGCATGTATACCTAATTTTGTCATTCACGAACAGCATATGCGCAGTATGAATCCTTCCAACCAGGAACTTACAGCAAAGGTAGTGATGCCGAAGAATGGGTATCTGGACGTGACGGACGATATTGGCATTGGAAACGAATGGTCTGACAAGGCGCTTGCATCGGAAGACCAGATAACACTTAATTAAAGGGGGAAATCAGAAGATGAAGATTACAAGTGTGGAATGCTATAAAGGAGCGTTCATAACGGTTAAGGTAAACACGGACGAGGGAATCAGCGGTTTTGGCGAGGCCGGGCTTTCCTACGGCAGCTGCCAGAACGCGGCGTGGGGAAACTGTCAGGATTTTGCCAAAATGGTCATTGGCATGGATCCCTTTGACACGGAAAAAATTTATGAACATCTCCACCGCCATACGTTCTGGGGCATGAACGGGGGCGTTACGGTATCTGCCGCTATGGCCGCCATCGACATTGCCTGCTGGGATATTAAGGGAAAGGCATTGGGGCTGCCTGTTTATAAGCTCCTTGGAGGAAAGACCCATGATTCCCTCCGGGCGTACGCCTCCCAGCTGCAGATGGGGTGGAGGACCCTTATTACAAAACTGGACCGGTCTGAGCTTCAGTTTGAACCGAAGGATTACTATGACGCTGTAAAGGATGCCATGGCGGACGGATACGATGCAGTTAAGATTGACCCGTGCTTTGCCGGATTATCAAGAGAGGATTTTAACCAGGCGTACTTAAAACGCGGCGACAATCTGAAGGGAGCTTATCCGGAAGCATTGAGGAAAATTGCGGTGGAGCGCATTGCGGCTGCCCGTGAGGCGGGAGGGGACGAGCTTGACATTATCATAGAGATCCATTCCACCCTTGACGCCAACACGGCCGTGATTTTAGGAAAATCCCTGGAGCCTTACCGCATCATGTACTATGAGGAACCTACCATGCCTTCCAATCCTGAGGTATTTAAGCATATCAAGCAGAAATGCGATATCCCCCTTGCAACCGGTGAGAGGAGCTATACGCGCTGGGGATTCAGGCAGTTCTTTGAGGACAGGACACTCAGCATCGCCCAGCCTGACCTGTGCAATACCGGCGGCATCACGGAAGTAAAGAAAATCTGCGATATGGCCAATGTATATGATATCGGCATCCAGCTTCACGTGTGCGGCGGCCCCATTGCCACGGCGGCGGCCCTTCATGTGGAGACCGTCATACCTAATTTTGTCATTCATGAGGAGCACTGCGCTAATTTCAAAACAGATTACCAGAAAGCGGGGAAATACGCCTGGGCTCCGGAAAACGGCAGATATGTGATGAATGAACGGCCCGGAATCGGCCAGGAGATGAGCGAGGAGGCCATGGCTTCCTATGCCAGGGTGGTAGTTGACTAGATTTTTGAAAGCAGGCGGTAAAACGCCTGCTTTTCCTTATGAAGGGCGGCAGTCTGCATGAGGGGAGAGCCGTCCGGGCTTAAACAGGAATGGATTCCGGTACAGGCCGGCACAGATTCTGTTTTTCAGATGGTGCTTTTCCTCCCGGAATGTGATAAAATAACTAGAATATCGAACCAACATACAAAATTCCGGAGGTAACAGTATGAATAAGATGGAACATATAACCGTTGTGTATTTCAGCCCCACAGGCGGCACCAGGAAGGCCTGTCTCAATCTGGCTATGGAGATGGGGAAGAAGGTCAAGGATGTGGACCTTTGCAGCCTGGAGGGAGAGTATTCCTTTGGGCCGGAGGACACCGTGATTGTGGGCGTGCCCGTGTTCGGCGGCAGGATACCCGGATATGCGGCGGAAAAGCTTACATATCTGAAAGGCGGCGGGGCAGTGGCGCTGACTGCGGCAGTCTACGGCAACAGGGCCTTTGAGGATGCCCTTCTGGAACTGGATGACTGCTTAAAGGCCCAGGGGTTCAGGATTGGGGCAGGGACAGCGCTGCTGGCAGAACATTCCATGGTACGGGATGTCGCGGCCGGCCGGCCGGATAATCAGGACCGGAAGGAAATGGCTGACTTTGGGGCCAGGATACTTGAAAAGCTGGAAGAGGAGGGCTGGCAGGAGCCTCAGGTGCCGGGAAACCGTCCTTACCGTGACTGGAAGCAGATGCCGGTGATTCCCCTTACCAACGCATCCTGCATATCCTGCGGGCTGTGCGCTGCCAGATGTCCTGTGCAGGCTATCCCTGTAAGCAATCCTTCCTCCACGGACCAGGCGCGCTGCATCCTCTGCATGCGCTGTATTTCCGTCTGTCCGGTGAAGGCCAGAAGCCTGCCTGAGCAGGCCTGTGCCATGCTGGAGCAGAAGCTTTCCCCTGTCAGGGATATCAGACGGGAAAATGAGCTGTTTTTATAATCCCCCCTATTGAATCCTGACGCATTTCAGATTATAATTTTAGGATGTAGTTGTAAAAGGATGGAAATATATGATGGGTGATGGAGCAGACAGGCTGGCTGTCATTGGTATGGGATGGATTGGGGCGTATATGGTTCCCTGCTACAGAAGCCTGCTGGGAGAAGGATATGAAAAGCGGATGTTTGCGGTGAAGGCCGGTTCCAGGGGGATTGAAGAGCTGAGGCACAGATACGGCTTTGAAATCATAGCGGGCAATTGCCTGGATAAGCTGAAGGAATATAAGCCCGGCATACTGGTGCTTTCCGTCAGGCCCCATGAGGTAGCGGGAGTGGCGGAGGATACCATAAAGCCCTATGTAAAGTACCGCAGGGAACAAGGGCTTGGAGGGCTGCTGCTGTTCTCCTTTGCTCCCAGTCCGCGTCCTGAATGGTATACCAGGATCCTGGGTGACGGTGTCAGGACCGTATGCATCCTGCCGGCCATGGAGACTGTGATCGGCGGCCTGGATGTGTATTCACTGGCTTTCAATAAGATTACATACGACCCCGGCTGTCCTCCCGGCAGGGAGCAGCTGGACGCGGTCAGACAGTTTCTCAAACCCCTAGGACAGGTATTTGAATGTACGCCGGATGAATCCCTGCGTCTGCTGTCCATGAGCATTACCTATCATATGCTGTACCTCTTATGTTTTGGGCTGGAACCGCATTATGGGGATGAGAGCGGTCAAGGCGGCTGCGCCCGGGCGGCCGGCATCCTGTATGCGCTGAACCGCAGAAGGCTGGGCCTTCCCGGTCTTATTACGCCTGCCGCAGCGCCGGACGGGCGACAGATGGACGGGCGACAGATGGACGGGCGACAGATGGGCGGGCAGCAGATGGACAGGCTGGCCTGGCTGGAAAAGGGCTGGTATGAAGGCGCCCTGGCCTTTGCCCGCGAGGCGGGCGGGGAGGCCGGAAACAAAGCCGGACCATATGACGGCCGGGAAGGCGGAAACGGGAATGGGAATGGAACCAGAGCAGGAACGGCCGGGAACGCGGACATTATTGCCCCCAGGTCCTTTGAGCTGCAGCTTCTCTCCCTGCAGCTGGAGACAAGGGAGTTTCTGGAAGCAAAGCTTAAAGACCACGCCACGCCGGGGGGCATGACGGAGGAAGCGGTCAGTGGATTCAGGCAGCTCTGGACAGGGAAGGACTGGATGGAAGGGGATGTGTCCATGGCCTATGATATATCCTACAGGCTGGCGGAACGGGTTTATAAAAAAGGGAAGGCATTGGAGAAAAGAAGATGAAGACGAAGAAAACCCTGAAAGAAACCGTGGTGGAGGGAATCTACCGGGAGATAGAAGAAGGCATCTATAAGCCTAACGATATCATCCATGAAGGGGAAATCATGGAAAAGTACGCCATGAGCAAATCACCGGTGCGGGAGGCCCTTATTGAGCTGTGCAAGGATAATGTCCTGAAAAGTATACCAAGGGTGGGCTATCAGGTGGTTCCTGTGACCCTGAAGGAGATACTGGATCTTCTGGAATTCAGAATTGATGTGGAGACAGGCAACCTGAGGCGGCTGTGCCAGAGAATTACCCCTGAGCAGATAGAAGATTTAAGACAGCTGGATACCATCACAAAGGATAACCATGAGAGGATGGTGGCCATTCATTGGAACCGGAACACGGATTTTCATTTGAAGCTCTGTGAGATGGGCGGGAACGGTTATATATGCGATGTGATTGCCGCAGCCCTTCAAAAATCCTGTTCGTATATTTCCCAATATTTCCAGACAGCCTGGAAAAAGAACGCAGAATCCAACAGCTTTTATCACAGGGAAATCATTGAAGCCCTGGTAAAACATGATACGGAGCGGGCCGTGGAAATGCTCCAGAAGGACATACTGAATGTGAAAGAGCAGATTCAGGAGAACTATTCCCTTTGAGAACAGGCCCCTGGATACGGGAAAATGCATAAATACTAAGGATGTAAGATTGATGCCGTCAATTTTACATCCTTTTTTTGAATAAAAATTGTATACAGCGTGAAAATAAACAAAAATTATGTCGGATGATAAAATTATTTTAATAAAATGGATAAAAAATATTTGACACGGCTTGTCGGCAGTGTTATAATCACGATTAGTAAGATTACTAATCACATCAGTGATATGATTAATGGAGGAGACAGCCATGACAAAAAAAGAGAGAGTGACAGCAGCTATCCGGGGAGAAGAAGTTGACAAGATACCCAGCGGATTTTCCCTGCATTTTCCTAAGGAATCAGCTTTTGGAGACGCGGCCGTAAAAGCCCATCTGAAATTCTTTGAGGAGTCTGATACAGACATCCTTAAAATCATGAATGAAAATCTGGTTCCCTATATGGGCGAGATTAACAATGGATCCGATTACAGCATGGTAAAAGAGATGACCATGGCGGACGGCTTCATGCAGGACCAGGTGGAGTTGGTTAAGAAGATTCTGGCCGGATGCGACAGAGACGCATTTATCCTGGGCACACTTCACGGTATTACCGCATCATCCATCCATCCCCTGGAAAAGATGGACCCCAACTATACATACGACCAGGTAAGGGAGAAGCTCTGCCGCCTGCTTCATGAGGATGAGGATACGGTTCTGGCAGGAATGAAACGCATTGCGGACGTGATGTGCGAACTGGCAAGAACATACATTGAGCTGGGTGTGGACGGCGTGTATTATGCGGCTCTGGGCGGCGAGACCAGGTTCTTCACGGATGAGGAATTTGAGAAATGGATTAAGCCCTTTGACCTGCAGATTATGAAGGCCATCAAGGACGCGGGAGGATACTGTTTCCTCCACATCTGCAAGGACCAGCTGAACATGGACCGCTATAAGGATTACGGCCCCTACGCAGACGTGGTGAACTGGGGCGTATATGAAGCACCCTTCAGTTTAGAGGACGGCCGGAAGATGTTTGCTGGAAAGACCATCATGGGCGGCCTTCCCAACCGCCACGGCGTACTGGTGGACGGACCGGCAGAGGCAGTGAAGGAAGAGACAAGGAAGGTCATCCGGGAATTCGGAAGAACTCATTTTATTCTGGGAGCTGTCTGCACCCTTGCAACAGAGCAGGATATGGACCTTTTAAAGGCAGCCGTAGAGGCAGCCAGGGAATAATGTAACAGTGAATATCAAAAGGAGGAACAGAGAATGATGAAAAGAAAGTTAGCAATGGCACTTGCGGTATCCATGGTGGTGGGCTCCCTTGCAGCCTGCGGCGGCAAGACCGACCAGGCGGCCACAACCGCAGCGCCCAAGGCAGAGAATGCCCAGGGTGACCAGAGCGGGGCGGCAGACGGGGGCGCAGAGGCAGCGGACAGTGAAAAGACCGTATATCCCGCAGGAACCCTGGTGGTTTACGCCATGGGAAATCCCCAGTACAGACAGCAGTGGTTTGAGACATGGCTGGAGAACCACAAGGATATTGCGCCGGATGTGAAGATTGAGTTTGTCCAGACAGAGGGAACCGCGGACATCCGTGAGAAGATTACCATGACAGCACTGTCGGGAGCCACCGAGGATCTTCCCGACGCAGCTATGCTGGACCCTGTAACCATCATGGATTTGGCAGGCGCAGGCCTTTTAAAGGATGAGACTGAATATCTGACTCCTCTTCTGGATAAGATGGTAGATGGAGCCACCACAGACGCCACCATCGGCGGACGCATCTATGCGCTGCCGGATTCCGTAAGGCCCCAGGTGCTGTTTTACAACCAGGACATCTTTGACAAGTACGGCGTGGACGCAGAGCAGATGAATACCATGGAAGGCTACATAGAGGCAGGACGCCAGTTAAAGGAAAAGAGCAACGGGGAAGTTTATCTTTCCTACATCGACCCAACCAGCAAGACCTGGAGATACTGGGGCCGCAGGGGGCTTATGCCGTCAGCTGGCGCTAAAATCTGGGATGAGAACGGAGAAGTTGTAATCGGCAGCGACGAAGGAACACAGAAGGCATTAGGCGCCCTGGATACCATGAATTCCGAGGGACTTCTTTTAAAGACCACCATCATGGAGCCGGCTCTTTATGACGCCATCAACAAACAGCAGGTAGCTACTTTCTGCATCGGTGCTTTCTGGGATGAATTCATGAGAAAGAACTGCGAAGCCACCAAGGGACAGTGGAGAGTCATGTCAGCTCCTGCGTTTGAAGGCGTTGACAAGGCAGGCGCTCCTGTATCCCAGTACATGGCCATCATCGAGAAGGGCGACAATCCTTATTCAGAGCTGTTCCGCCAGATGTGGTATGATTTCACCTTTGACACCCAGGCAAAGGAAGTATGGGTCAATTCCATGGAAGAGCAGAACGCTCCTTATTCCAACCCGGTATCCAAGGAAATGCTGGAGGATCCATTCTGGAAAGAGCCATCTGACTTCTACGGCGGCCAGTCCTTCCGCGAGATGGAGGGCAAGTGCCTTGAGAACGGCGCCGCAAACCTGGTGGTAACACCTCAGGATGCAGAGGCAGATGAAATCATTTCTGCTGAGCTGGAGAAGTACGTGGCAGGCAACCAGTCCATGAGCGACGCTATCGCCAACATGGATAAGAACTTAAAAGCTAAGATCGGCAAGGCTGAAATCAGCCAGTAATGCAAAAAAGGCTCCCGCCCCGAGGAGGGAGCCTTTTATAAACCTTAAGGAGGAGGCAGCGAATGTTAAAAGCACTGAAAAAATACAGGGCTCCCTATTTGTTTATCATGCCCTTTTTTATCCTGTTTCTTGTATTTCAGCTGGTGCCCACCATATGGACATTCTACATCAGCCTGACAAACTGGAAGGGAATCGGGACTCCGGATTTCTGCGGATTTGACAATTACAGGAAAATGCTGATTGACGATATGTTCTGGGAATCCCTGGGCAACACAGTGGTCTACTGGCTCACCGGACTGGTATTCATTATCTGCTGTGCCCTGCTCATCGCGTCTCTGTTAAACAGCAGCTACTTAAAAAGTAATTCCGCCAGGGCATTTTTCAAGACGGCTACCTTCCTTCCGAATATATGTGCAGCCATTGCCATGGGTCTTATTTTCCGAATGCTGTTTGATGAGAACTCAGGATCCGATACACCTTGATCCGGGCATACAGCCAGTGATGACAGGAGGAACGAAAGGTATGAAAAAGGATAAGGGGTATGGACTTTTATGGATGCTTGCGGCAGAGGTGGTCCTGTTTATTTTCTTCCTTGCCATTGCTCCGCGGCTGAATGCTGAGGGACTTCTGTACCGGTCCGCCGTGCCCGTAACCCCAGAGGAAGTGCTGTCAAAAGACGATAACGGCAGTTTTGAGCTGAAATACGGGGCAGGTTACCCCTGTACGGAGCCGACCGGGTACATGACCTCTGTATCGGATTTACAGAAAAACTATATCGGCGCATGGGAGGCAGATGCCTCTCTCTTTCAAGCAACCGGTATCTATAAACAAATCAGCCACAGAACCCGGCCGTCAACGCAGCGCGGCTATTACAGCAGCCGCAGCCCAACCTACGGGGTCACTGCCCCCGCCATTACACGGAGCCGGTGGACCACCTTCTGGATGAGGCCGTATGCGGATTATGCCCAGTATTACCTGATTACTTTTAAGGACGGAACCAGAACCTGGGCTCTGGTGGACAACGCAATCACCAGTATACCTGCAAAAGGCAGGGTGGCCCTTCCTGTGGGATATTACTGGGACGAGGGAGCCGCCCGCTTTCTGACTGATTAGGAAAAAAAGGCATACCGCATAACAGACCGTGATGTGCTGGAAGATAACTGCCTGGGAAATGCCCTGGACCTGTACAGCGGCTGGATAGAGGGAGACGAGATGAGACAATACCATGAAACATGTTCCTTCGTCCAATCCGTTGCGCTGGTAATAATCGGCATTCTTTTATTCATCACCCTGATTCTGTTCATGTTTTCGGGCAAAACGTCCGGCAGGCATACGCAGAACCGCTGATATTAGGAATTTTGCAAGGGAAAATTAAGAGTTCTCTGCCCACACTTATAGTATACTTTTAGTATAAAAATGAAACGCGCAGAGAAAGGATGGAAAGAAATGATATGGTCCCCAATCGTGACAATACTTGCTGTGACTGTTCTCCTCTGCGGATGCGGCGGCACAATATCTCCCACTGCAGCCAGCAGCATGGCGCGTGAGCCTGCCCTGCCG
>ENA-OWNQ01000624-OWNQ01000624.1-gut-metagenome-genome-assembly--contig:-NODE-624-length-12095-cov-2.617823_pt1 | contig 12095 bp, 9 predicted proteins | sample MGYA00248252_ERZ651782 | MGnify/ENA primary metagenome ERZ651782 (study PRJEB26908, sample SAMEA4031705) | gut metagenome | biome: gut; feature: normal infant; material: stool | place: China | collected 2015 ... | reverse complement strand
AAAAAATCCCCGACTACTTTTCAGTAGCCGGAGCACCTTGACAATTCACATATGATTGATTTGATTCGTTTGCACGATGTTCGATCTCAGCTTTGACGGTTTCGTTCCATGGTGCCAGAAGTTCTAATTCATCATCACTCATTCTGTCATCAGGCAGTTTTTCCAGCAGATAAGTAAGATAGTGATAGACGTTTACTCCATTGGCTTTTGCCATGTCTACCATTGTGTACACGATAGCGCTGGCCTGGGCTCCGTTTGGTGTATCGCAGAACAGCCAGTTTTTACGGCCTACTGTAAACGGGCGGATCGCATTTTCGCTGAGATTATTAGAAAAACTGCAGCGGCCGTCTTCCAGATAGGTGGACAGATAGGAGCGGCGATTCTGAATGTAGGTGACAGCTTTATCCATTCTGCTTCCACGGATAGGGCTTTGCTGATCAAGCCACGACAAAAAGCCTTCTACTACCGGCTTTTCTTTTTCAAGACGAGCCTTTTTGACAGCATCGAAGGAAGAATACTTTGATCTGATCACATCTTCCAGATGGAAGAGCTGGTTAATGTACAGCATTCCCTGTACGGATGGCTGGGTATAATCCAGAGCCTTTCCCTTGGGAATGGCATCTGTCAGATATCTTCTGATGTGTGCCCAGCAGGCTGTACGTTTGGCATCCGGTACTTTATTGTATCCGCTATAGCCATCACACATCAGATAACCCTTGAAGCCGTGAAGAAAATCTACGGCATTGTCCCCAGCCCGGGTCTCCGAGTATTTATAGAGGATAATAGGTGGTCCTCCGTCTTCACCGCTGCGGAACAGCCACATATATGACTTGGTCTGTGCACGGCGTTCCGGTTCATGCAGAACCTGAAGTGGCGTTTCATCTGCCATCGCGAATCCACGTTCCAGAAGTTTCCTGTGGAAGTATTCGTACATAGGAAGAAAAAATGCTTCAGAATTCCGGATCACCCAGTTTGCCATAGTAGCTCTGGTGATCTCCACGCCATACTGTTTCCAATCCTTTTCCTGACGGTAGTATGGGAGACCATTACAAAACTTCTGTACATTACCCAGGCAACCGTTCCGGCAGAAGCCATTCCATAAAGCATATGAGATCTGCCATCTTTTCCTTTTTTGATAACCGGAATATCCTGAAGCCTGCACTGCGGGCACTCATAGCTCTTACTGTAGTATTCATATACTTTCAGTTTTGCCGGTACAAAAACCAGTTCCCGGCGGACAAACTCTTCCCCGATTTCTTTCAGCGGGGTACCACAGACAGGGCAGAGTTTCTCTTCCTCAGAAAGTTCCAGATACTTTTTTTCAACAGGAACTCCCTTAAAACGCTCCGCATCTGTAGCTCTTGCTTTTCATTTTTTTGCTGTTTTTTCCGGGAGGAATGCTTCAAGATCCTCAGCTTTTGCAGCTTCTGGATCCTGTTCCAGCTCCGCCTCATCAATCGGTTTGAGGATATAATCACTGCAGCCTCTCTTCATGGCCTCCTTCACATAGCCGAAATCCGCATAAGCGCTAATGAGAAGGACGCGGATATCCGGGGAATAGCCCTGGATTTTCTTTACCAGCTCCAGGCCGTTCATGGTATCCATCTTAATATCGGTCAGCACGATATCCGGCGGATTCTCCATTATCATATGGAAGGCTTCCTGCCCGTCCCTTGCATAGCCCATGACCTCCAGCCCCAGCTGCTCCCAATGAATCAGATTTTGGAGCATTCTGATCGTAAACATCTCATCATCTACCAGTAATATTTTCATTGTCCTTCCCTTCCCCGTTCTCCGGCAGCCTGATTATCACCGTCGTCCCGGCCCCTTCTCTGGAAATCACTTCAATCCCATACCTTCCGCCATATTTTCTTTTCAGCCGGGCGTTGACATTGAGTACTCCGATACTTTTTTCCTGCAGATAAACCGTCTCCGCCTCCAGCTTCCGCTTCATATCCGCAAGCTCCGGCTCCGGAATGCCGATTCCGTTATCATTTACAAGGATACAGATGCTGTCCCTTTCCCGCTCCACGCTGATGCTGATCATGCCCCTTCCTTTGCCCTTGATCCCATGTTCGATTGCATTTTCCACCAGCGGCTGGAGGACAAGCTTGAGACTGGCCAGGTCAAGGACCTCATCCTCTGCCTCCACGGTATAAGTAAACTTATTTTTATAGCGCATGTGCTGAATCATAAGGTAGTTTCGCACATGCTCCAGCTCATCCCTGACAGTTATGATGCTCTTTCCCCTGCTGAGGCTGATGCGGAAAAACCTGGCCAGGGCCGTCACGACGCGCACCGCGTCAGTCAGGTTCTCATTTTCAATCATCCACACTATGATGTCCAGAGTGTTATACAGGAAATGGGGGTTAATCTGCGCCTGGAGGGTGTCGAACTCGCTCTTTCGCTTGGATTCATGCTCCGCCACAATATCGTCCATAAGCCGCCGTATCTGCCGGGCCATGTTCTGTATGGAATTGCCCAGATGCTGTATCTCGTAGGAGCCGCCGCTCCTGACCTCTGTCTCCAGATTACCTGCCTCAATTTCATTGACAGATTTCTCCAGCTCCTTGATTGGGTCTGTTATCCTGGATGAGATATAGAAATTAATAATGGTCATGATAAAAAGGACAAAGGCAATCATAAAAATCACCAGGAGCTTTGTCTTTATATTGTTGAGGGACACGCCGTCAAGGGGCGTCACCCCCACCACCTTCCAGCCTGTATATCCCACGGTCTTAACCGTGACGGTCCGTTCCTCCCCGTCCACAGTCTGACGGTAATTGCCGTCCCTGAGTCCGGATACCTCCAGGTTGTTCTCCCGGACGATTCCTGAATCAATAAGCTGGGCCTGGGGGTGGTATATGATTTCCCCGCTGCTGCTGATTAAATAGACATAGCCTCCATTTCCCAGATTTACCCCGTCAAAGAGCTGCTCCAGGCTGCTGTAGCGTATGTCAATCAGCAGGACTCCCTGGTCCGTGGAAGGTCCCCGGGTGATCTCCACTGCCCTTGACAGGGAAATGACCCACCGGTACTGGTTCTCGCTGCCGTCAAAAATGTACTGGACATGAGGCGTGGAAAAATGCATATTTTCCGTTTTCTCCTTGATTTCCTTTATGCCGCTGGTAACAGCACTGAAATTAATGAACTGGGCATTGGTCCGCTTTGCTATAATTCCCGCCAGGGTGGTTTTGCCCACACCGGGAGGCCCCCAGAAAATCATGGATGGAATCTTATCCTGCTCAATGAGCTGGCGCAGCAGCTTCCCCTTTCCCAAAAGATGCTCCTGTCCCACAAATCCGTCCAGGTCTTCCGGGCGCAGCCTGCTGGCCAGAGGATTGTATACTTCTCTGTCATCGAATAATGACATCTGTTCCATGGCTTTTTATCTCTCCTTTCAGAAATGGATCTGTATGATTACTAAGAAACCGGATATTCTCATGTTCTAGTTTATCTTACTGTGATTTTGCCGTATACGGGCAAAAAGCTGGAATTGTATTATCACAGACGGCAAAGCATAATATATTCTTCCCCTTTTTCAACCACGATTTCAAATCCTGTTTTTTGATACATATTCACAGCATAATTTGCTTTTTGTACGGAAAGTGACGCCTGCTTATATCCTCTGTCTTTCAGAATACGGAGCATTTCTTTCATTAAAGCTGTACCTATTCCCAATCCACGGTAATCTTTATACAGGGAAACTGCAATAGACGGAGTGGCATTATCTATATGTCCGTAATCATTCATAATGCGTACCCAAACAGCGCCCACAGCCTTTTTATTAACTTCTGCAACCAAACCAATATCGTCTTTTTTCGTCCCGAAGCCGGTTATATATATCTGCAATTCCGGCTGACTGATAATGGATTTGGGCGGTGCAGGCACTCCCTCCGGCACAAAGACAGCCTGGTACAAAAAATCTTGAAGCAGGCTTTCTTCTTCCTCTGATATTGTTCTGATTTTGTAGTCCATAACCGCCTCCTGCAGTTTTCAATTAACAGAGGAATTCGCCCCCTCTATAACCTGGAATTTCTTTCACTATTTCTTTTTCTTGTTCATTACAATAGCTATTGTAATCGCTATAACAGCACAAATAATAATTAACCAAAAATTTGGATGCATATCTTTATCTCCTCTGCAACTGCTGATATGCCGGGTAATCTGCCCAGGGCAGGCAAGCATATAACTTGCATATAACTTGCTTTTTTCATTCTAATCTTAGCGCATGGAAATGTCAAACAGCTCATTTCGTTTCACTGCTTCACGCTACTGTCCATATTCTGTCTGCTGACTTGGGCACCATTATGGCACTCAATTTACCTTTTCCGGATTGGTTTTCACCTAATGATTGTGCCAATCCCTGAAGGCAAATTCCTCATCCATTTCATCATATGCGCATTCCAGCAAATCAGATCCCCATCCGTCTGAAAACTGAAAGGCCATGAACCGCCCCTGCAATGATAAGCCTTCCGGAATCATGGTCTTAACCAACCCTTCAAAGTTGAACATGGGAAACAATTCCCTAAGCCTTTCTTCCACATCTGTTTTATCCACGGTTCCATTATTGGGTACGCAGTCGAATTCATCAGCCCACTGGAAAACTTCGGCTGTTTCTTTTGAGTATACTTCTTTTTCCCGGAACTCCCCGCCTCCATTTTTCATACGCCCCGGTATAACCGCTTGTTCTATCTCCCAAAATGGATATCCGCTGCCTGTTAAGTCACTGAAAAGCCGATATAATATACAATCATTAATTTGCTTTTCATTCTCCCTGATTTCCTTTTCCTTTTGATTGTAGTACGCGGTAAGACCTCTGGCTATTCCGCCACTGTCTGCTGTCTCAGATTTAAGATAGGGAAACAGCGGCTTGTACCAAAAGGAGTCCTCATCCTGCAATTCTTTCATGATTTCCTCTAACGTATCGTTAATCATGATATTCTCGTCCCCAAAATCCTCATTTACATAGTTTCCTGCTATTCCTATGGAAAAGCTGCCCTTAACAAGAAAGCGTTTGTCTCTATAGATTATTTCAATCATATATGTGTTACTCCTTTGTTTATGTTGGTGTTTTTTGGGGCGGATGTTATTTGCTGGGGGGGGGCGGTATGCGCTTAACGGATTCCCTGTTGATCGGGATACTGTTAATATGTTCTTTTAACTGATGTTTTGCGAATTCTCAATATATAATTATGGCTGCTTTCAATGCATTAGGTACGCGGGGAGCAATTTTCCTTTTGCATTAATTTAGGGGCTTACAGGTATCTTTTGGTCTGCAAGGCTCTCGCGAGCCTCGACGATTTATACATTTTAGTCTGTTATACTATATATCATTTCAATCCACAAGGCTCTCGCGAGCCTCGACGGATTTGCTGGAAGATGGTGGTTGCCTCATGCGATTTCAATCCACAAGGCTCTCGCGAGCCTCGACGGTTATAACCAAGGACGGGATAATATCGGAATACATTTCAATCCACAAGGCTCTCGCGAGCCTCGACTTAGAGGCTGTTCAACGCTTAAACCCGATAAAGGCATTTCAATCCACAAGGCTCTCGCGAGCCTCGACAGCAAAATTATCCAAACCTACTCCACATCCCCCCTAACATTTTATGCATTATGCTCTTCTCTCCCCAGTTCAACCAATTCAGTCCATTCACCCAGCCCGCTTTCACGGCCTTTTCCTCTGTTTTTCAGGTGCGAATCTCCCTGGCATTTCATGTCAGCTTGGCATTCGCACCTGGTTTGAAGGGCTCCCAACTCACAGAAACCAACTCTACCTATATATTACATAATCCTTCATTTCCCGCATATATCCTGCATGCTGCAAAGCCTCTGCCGCCTCCGCCGGATACTCTTTCAATACAAGCCTCTTTTGTTCCGGATATATGGCTCCCTGCTTGAACGCACGGACAAATTCCGCCATCACTTCCTTCATATCTTCGGCATCGCAAATACGCAGTACTCTGCCCTGACGTTCCATTACAGCAGCCAGCTTTCCCGCCTTCAGGGCCACCGCTGTTCCGGCCACTGCCAGAAATCCACATTTTTCAGGTAGTTCCAGAACTTTTCCCCACACCAGGGCCGGATCTGTTCCGTTTAACCATACCGTATAGTCATCCGGCTCCCTCAATGCGCCGGTCACGGCATCATAATCCTCTCCGCGGACAAATTGGGCTCCCGACATCCCCTCTACAAAATAACCTCTGCGGATGCGGCCTGTATATTCCCAGATACGAAGAATTTCCAATGCCTGGGCCCAGCTCCACTCCCATTTTTTTCCATCTTCTCCGGTCTGGACATAGGGCGAGTCTGACACAGCCTGTACAGACTTTCTAAAAGTCTCACGGCACAGAATCATATTTTCATCAAAAAACTGCTCCAGCCATTCCTCCGGTCCATATTTTCTTACCGGCCTTACTATATCCCACCGCCCAGCTGACAGTGCCATGACCCTGGTATTCACACGTTGTCTCACAGCAGCTTTCTTTACCTTGTCCTGATTCTGCCATTGCCTTACAGGCACAAAACTGTCTGCACATACCAGGCCCTTTTCAGCCAGACTTAACAATACTTCCTGGGCGCTGCCTTCCTTTGGTATTTTTGTAAGGAATTTAAGAAAACTGGCTCCTCTGCGCTTTAACTCCTGGTACATGAGAAGCTCATCGCCCTTAAGCCCTGCTGTCTCTGCCCCGGCAGATGCCTCCCAGTCTATATCCTCATAGCTGCAAAAACAAAGGGTTCCTTCCGGCGACATTCTCCAGAAATAGTCCCCCTGGGCCAGCAGCCGGTCCAGAAGACTGGCTCCATACCGCTCCACCCGCCTGGCAAAGTACACATTTTCCCAAAAGCGTACAGGGCATGGCTTTCTGCATCCTTTTTCCACGGCTTCCCTTAACTGTTCTTCCGCCGTGGAATGTGTCACTGCCCTGGCTGCCATCAGCGCGGCGTAATGAGATGCGGGCTGTGTGGCTGTCTGACTGCGCAGGCTGCGTATATGGCCTTCCCTGGCCCTCTCATAGAGCTTTTCGTGATAGTATACGCCCTGGTCCTCCACTGCTTTTTTGCTGTCGCATAGTTTATCTAAAAGCGCCTCTGTCATTTCCTCAGACAGAAAATACCGTTCCCTTACATCCACCGCAGTCTGACCGCCGCGGTAATAGAGCATACGCCGAACGATGTGCATTGCGGCTTCCTCATCCTGCTGCTGCAATGCCCTCATATATTCGTCCTCATGTTCTGCCGCTATCCAGATTCCCGGCTCCACATAACAGGCCAGTCCCTGCCGGGCCAGGGCCTCCAGCCAGTCAGCAGGTATATCCAGCTCTCCTGCCTCCAAATCTCCCTCCATCATGAGAAGCGAATGGAGTTCCTCCTCATTTTCCGGCATTTTTCTCCGTGACCATCCCCTGGACAGTTCCTCTGGTGTGGGCTTAAGCAATGCTTTTTTCAAATCTTCCTGCACGGTCTGGCGGATTTTAGGCGTCACCGGTGAATACTCATACATCTCTTCTGCCTCTGCCTGCCACTGGAAGGGCAGAGACATGGGAGAAGGGACATCCAGCCAGATTTCTCTGACCGTAATGAAGCCGGATCGGATCCTGGCCAGTATCTCCATCACTCCGCTGATATCCCACTGGTGTTCCAGACATTCCCGTTTTGTCTCACGAATCAGCGGATGGTCCGGCTGGTCCATCAGGGAGCTCAACATTTCCGTGCTCTTAAGACGCTGCATCCAAAGCGGCTGGCGCCCGTTCCGTTTCATGCCCATCATCAGGGCGCGGGCAGCATTGTAGCGGAATGTCATGCCGAACAGAGGCGTATCAGGCAGGATTGCTTCCAGCACCGGCCGTACCTGGTCCGGGTTGATTTGGAATAAAAGTCCTTCCGGCAATTGCTCCCTGCCGTATGGATACAGAAGGAAGCCATCCTCCTCATCCACACTCCCCACATCCATCCCCATGGTATTGCGTATCATATGACGCAGGACCAGGGACAGCGGACCATTTACCCGTCTTCCAAACAGAGCATGGACCATGACCTGGTGGCTTCCTGTACTGTCCTTAAAATGCTCCACCACTATGGTTCTGTCATCAGGCAGTCCTTCTGTGGCCTGAATCTGACGTGTTATAAATCCGGACGCATGGACCGACGCAGACTCGTCTAATCCCAGTTTCTCCAGAGCTTTTTCCAGCTCTCCCTCACGGCATGCCTTCTCCAGCTCTCCTAATATACGGCCAAAGGCAAGACTGGTTCTAAGATCTCTTCCCTTTGTCTCCCCTTTCCAGAATGGAAGTCTGGCGCCTTCGGCCGGGGCCTGGGTCACGATAACAGAGTCCTTATCCTGACGGACCACACGCCAGCCAAAGGACCCCAGCATGAACCGGTCCCCGATCCTGGATTCATAGACAAATTCCTCATCCAGCTCTCCTAACTTCACCCCGTCCTCTGTTTTGGCTGCGTACATCCCTTTGTCGGGTATGGTCCCTCCCGCTGCCGTGGCCAGCATACGGCTGTAAACATCCCCAGCCACCCGGCCGTGAATCCGGTCATACAAAATCCTCGGACGCACCGGTATCTCCCGGCTGTGTTCGTAATCTCCTGCCAGCATGGCAAGGACGTCCTCCACATCCTTCCTGGTCACCTGGTAAAACGGATACGACCGCTCCAGCACATCCATCACATCATCTATGCTGTAGCTCTCTCCCGAAGCCATGGAAACCAAATGCTGGGCCAGTACATCCAGACACATGCGCGGAGGATTGGCCCGTTCCACGCCTCCACGGCGGGCCACTTGTGCGGGCATGCCGCAGTATACTGATTCGGGCGCAGTCCTGGGATACATATACATGACGCTGACCCGGCCCGGATTATGGCCGGCCCGGCCCAGGCGCTGCATGGTGCTGGAAATGGTGCGGGGGCATCCGACCTGCAGAACCTGCTCCACATCCCCCACGTCAATGCCCAGTTCCATGGACGACGTGGCACATAACAGTCTCAGCCTCCCCTCTCTTAAATCCCGTTCCACCTCATCCCTCTGTTCCTTTGACAGACTTCCGTGATGGACTCTGGCAAACCCGTCCCCGCCCAACAGATTTACATAGTATGCCAGCTTTTCCACATAACGCCTTCCTTCGGAAAATGCAATTACACTCTTACAGCTTAAGCACTGGCGGTATACTGCCATTCCCAGCTCTTCCCATACCGGATCCTTCCGCCTTCCCACAGCAGGGGCCGTACCAATAACCTGTATATCCACCTGTTTATCCATGGAAGGTGCACAGATAACGGCCGGTTCCGGGGACAGGTAGGCGGCCGCAAGCTCCAACGGCTCAATGGTGGCTGACAGGCCAATTCTCTGAAGCCTGCGGCCGCAAAGTTTATCCAGCCTGGCCACTGACAGCATCAGATGCGCCCCCCTCTTGGTGTCTATGAGGGCGTGAATCTCGTCCAAAATAATTGCTTTTGCAGTCTTTAACACCTGTCGGCCGGATTTGGATGTCAGCATGAGATAAAGGGATTCCGGAGTGATAATCAGGATGTGGGGCGGATGCTTTACCATCCTCTGGCGCTCTTTCTGAGGCGTGTCCCCGGTACGGATGGCGGTCTGAATCTGCCCTATGGATGGATTACCCGGTCTGCTTTCCGCTTTGCTTTCCCCGGGAGCTTCCGCTCCGATTCCCTCCAAAGGTTTGCGTAAATTTTCCCTGATGTCCCCCGCCAGAGACTTAAGGGGAGACACATATATCACATACAGCTCCTCCTTAAGTTCCCCCCTCTCAACCAGTCCGCCCAACTGGTCTATGAACACCAGGAAAGCTGAAAGGGTCTTTCCTGTACCGGTTGGAGCGCTTACCAGCACGTGCTTTCCGTCAGCAATGGCGGGCCATGCTTCTCTCTGTATTTTGGTGGGTTCTCCAAATGTTTTCCTAAACCAGCTTTCAGTGGCTGGCAGGAATTGTTTAAGGGTATCCTCTTGCATAAGCTCCTCCATGCGGGCAGTTGTGTGTCATTCCTGTTGTCCGGATTATGTTCCGTAAAACTACAGGTATTTATATTATTATATCATTGCACTGTTTTGCCTGTCTATGACTGACATGGCAGAACTGCCTTTCTGAAAGGTCTTTTCCGGTCTTTCATTTGCAGCAGTTCCGGCGCCGCCTGTTTCCTTAACCCTAATCTTATTGTATAATATACTCATATCAATAACAGGCTGAATCAGAGCCTGTGGGAATGAAAATCTGAAAATACAGCAGAAATCTGATAAAACAAAGGAAAGGAACAATCATGGACAAACGGAAAACAGGCATTTTTCTTCTCATATTCCTGCTTGGACTCATAGCCGGATTCCTGCTCTCCAGCGCAGTGAGAGGACATGCAGCCGCAGATACTTCCGGTTCCCGGATATCCGGCAGACAGGAAAACATCCCCCTTATAACCACCGGAGAGGACTCAGCACTCCCGGCTTCCCCGGAACAAGCTGCCGTCAGCATATCTGCTCCCCAGGCCATACTGACCTCCGGACCGTCCTATCCTGAGTGGGACAAAAACACCACCTATACAGGCGGCGATCAGGTGGCCTGCGGCGGTAAAATATATATAGCCAGGTGGTGGACCTTAGGGGAGCTTCCAGGGCAGGCCGATGTGTGGGAAGCCGCTCCGCAGACGCCCCCTCCCGCAGATTCCCAGGCCGCTCCCAAAGCCGGCGCCTCATCCCCGGTAAAGGTGGTGGGTTATTACCCTGACTGGAAATCCTACCAGCCCCAAAAGCTGCAGATGGATGTGCTGACCCACATCGCCTACGCATTTGCCATACCCACACCGGACAGCAGACTGCTCCCCCTGGAAAACCCGGAAACAGCAGTCCGCCTGATAGAGGATGCCCATAAAAACCAGGTCAAGGTCTTATTAGCTGTGGGTGGATGGAGCTATAACGGTGCCGAGCTGGAACCAGTCTTCGTGAGCGCCACTTCAACCAGTGAAAAAACCAGGCAGCTGTGAATGGCCAATATGGGAAAATGGTGACCGGGATCCGTGTTCCGGAGACAATTTGCTCTATAGCAAAAGGAGAATTACAAAAGAAAAGAGAGAAACCTGCGGGAAACAAAGGAGGTCCACAAAACAGGTGGGGAATACAGCTTGATGAGATAGAGCTGGACATGATTGCAAGAATCACCATGCTGGAGGCAGGCGCGGAACCGGACAGGGGACAGCAGGCTGTAGTGGAGGTAATTCTGAACCGGATGTATTCCGACCAGTTTCCTGATACGGTTTATGAGGTGCTCAGCCAGAAAGACAATGGGTGCAGTCAGTTCGTCACATGGAAGAACAGGAATATGGACGCTGCGAAACCTGCTGAGCGTGTGAAACGGAATGTAAAAGCAGTGTTGGATGGGGAAACACATATTCTGCCTTTTAAGACCATGTATTTTTCCCTGGAAAAGGAAAATGGACATATACAGTGCGTGATTGGAAACCATGTATTCTGTAATCAGACTTAAATGATAGGGAGAGCCGCGATGCGTATTTACAACAGAAAGAAACGAGCTATTAGTTTGGTAATGGCCATTATGGTAATGAGCAACAGCATTCAGATAACAGGCCTGGCAGAGGGTGAAAAAGAGGAAGGAAAGAAAATAATTATTTCCGAGTTCCAGGAACTGCCGGAGGAACTCTCCTCCATGAAGGTGCCTGAAGGAACCAGCCAGGAGGAATTTGAAAAGCTGTTTCCTGATACTTTGATGGTAAAGACATACCGGGATGATGCTGAGGAACAAAAACCGGAACAGCCAACGTCAGCCGTAACACCAGCCGTGCCGGATGGGATCCAGAAACCGTCAGAGGGGGAGATGCCCGAAGGTAACCTGAATCCGTCGGAGGGAGAGAAGCCGGGAGAGCCCCAGAATCCGTCGGAGGGGGAGACTCCGGGAGAGAATCAGAGTCAGCCGGAAGGTGAGAAGCCGGGAGAGAACCAGGGGCCGTCGGAAGGTGAGAAGCCGGGAGGGAACGAGAGTACGTCGGAAGGAGAGAAGCCGGAAGGGAAACAGGGTACGTCAGAAGGAGAGAAGCCGGAAGGAAAACAGGAGACGTCACAA
>ENA-OWNQ01000613-OWNQ01000613.1-gut-metagenome-genome-assembly--contig:-NODE-613-length-12224-cov-2.700749_pt1 | contig 12224 bp, 14 predicted proteins | sample MGYA00248252_ERZ651782 | MGnify/ENA primary metagenome ERZ651782 (study PRJEB26908, sample SAMEA4031705) | gut metagenome | biome: gut; feature: normal infant; material: stool | place: China | collected 2015... | reverse complement strand
ATACATTGCTCAGGAGGACAGACGTTTTAAGAGCCATACAGGCGTTGACTGGATTGCCACCTTCCGCGCCGGTCTGGACTTAAACTGGTTCATTACCTCCATGTCCGGCATCTCTCTTTTTAGATAAATACGTTTCCCTACTGACATAACATTACCTTCCTTTCTTACCAAACCCTTGACTCCTTGCGAGTTTTTTTGTTGTAATTTTCCTTAAAACCATTTGCTTTCCTGATAGTTTTATTGTAATATATAGCTAATCACAAATCAAACAATGTATTTTCAAGTTTTTAACAAAATAAATTTGTGGAGGTTGAAATCATGGATACACTAAGCCTGTATTACTTCTCGGAGCTTGCCAAGGATCTGCACATCACCCGCACTGCCAACCGTTTATTTATATCCCAGCAGACACTGAGCAACCATATCATGAGACTGGAGGAATATTACGGGGTAAAGCTGCTGAACCGTAAGCCCTCCCTCTCCCTTACATAAGCCGGAGAGTATGTACTGTCATTTGCAGAGACCATGAACCGTGAAAACGCAAACCTTATGGATATTCTGGCAGATATCCAGAAGCAGAAGCGGGGCCTTATCCTGTTCGGCGCCAGCACCTTGCGCATGAGCGCCAGCCTGCCTGATATCCTGCCTGAGTTCTCATCCCGGTATCCCAATGTGGAAATCCGTATCACCGACATGAACTCCAAGCGGCTGGAACAGTTGATTCTGAGCGGAGACCTGGACCTGGCCATCGTCATATCCGGGGGCGAACATCCCAGTATAGAGGAAAAACCCCTGATGTCCGACCAGATTTACCTTTGTGCTGCCGATACGCTGCTTCGGAAATATTATGGCGACGGGACAGAGGATTTAAAACGAAAGGCCCGAAACATGGCGGATGTAAAAGATTTCTCCAGGCTGCCTTTTTGTATTCTCAATAACCGCATGGGTCAGAATATCCAGAAATGCTTTGACGAGGCCGGATTTGTCCCCAACATTTACACCACCAGCGCCTATGTGCAGATCAGCACATCCATCGGCCTAAAAGGCCTTGCCGCATGCTTCGCCACCCGCAACAGCATATTGAACCAGAAGGGTGAAATCTCTGAGGACATCAATGTATTTCCGCTGTACTGCAAGGGAGAGCCCCTCCTTCAGCAGATATCCGTGATTCATCACAAGGACCGCTATCTCTCCACCTATACGCAGTATTTTCAGGAACTGATACTAAAATATTTCCATGAGGTTGAGCAGATTCCGATTGAGGAACTGGTAAACTCGTCCTCTATTTCACTGCAGTAAAAACACCAGGCGTTTCCCTGCTCAGTTTGAACCGGGAAATGCCTGGCGCTTTATCTGCTTTATATCTGTCTCATCAAAACAGGCGCATCGTATCTTCAAATGTGATGGCCTGTGTTTATCCTATTACGGTCATTCTATTATCTTTGGCCGCCTCTTCAATCAATTGTTCGGATATCCAAAATCGGCTCAGATCCGCTGTATCTCTCAGCCATACAATCCGTCCGTTTCGGCTGGCATCACGTCGTACACATGTTTGCAGGCAAAAACGCAGAGCCGAATCATCCGTAAGCGTGACAACAGGCAGCTTTGCGCCTGCAGTGATTGCAACTGTTTGTCCTGCCTGTATAGTTCCAAATTCCGGTATTTCCACCTCAGACAACAGCTGCTCAAAAGCATTCTTCTCATTGCTCACACCATACCCCCACTACTCTTCATGTTTTCCCCAGCCCTCCAATTATTCAATGTTAAAACCAGCTTCTCTCCATCCAGCTACTTGTCATATTTTAAAAGGTCCGGCACAAGAACCGGACCATATGAAACAATTATATCTATACAATTTTTCCAGGATTCAGAATTCCCTTTGGATCGAACACACTTTTGATTCCCGACATCAGCCCCATCTGTTCCTCACCCAGCTGATGTTTCAGGTACTCTCTCTTTGCAAAGCCAATTCCATGCTCACCAGATACAAGCCCTCCATATTCTTCCGACTTTCTGTACATCCGTTCAAAGGCCTCCTGCTTTTTTTTCCTCCATGTATCTTCATCCATTTGGTCCCGACAGAGATACACATGGAGGTTACCATCTCCGGCATGGCCAAAGCTTGGAATCCTCATATTCAATTCTGCTGCAGTCTGATGCGTAAATTTAATAAAATCTGCCACATAGCTTCTGGGAACCACCACATCGCATTCATCCATCTCCGTTGTAGACGCCTTAATCGCCTCCAGAAAAGCCCCTCTTGCAGACCATACACTTTGTTTTCGCTCATCTGTATCTACCAAAAACACATCTTTTGCCCCATTATTGAGACATAAATCAGCCGCCCTCCATTTCTATGACGCCTCCCTGAGGCGCCTGTGTCTGTCCGGTCACACCCAGAAGGTTGAGAGCCATGGTGTTAAACACCCCCATGTGGCCTGACTGGTGTTTCAGTATCAATGGATTCTGAGGCGCTGCCTGGTCCAGGACCTTCCTGCGGGGGTGGCTGTGTTCCTTCAGGCGGTTGTGGTCATATCCGGACGCAGTGACCCATTTTCCCTCTGGAATCTTCTTATCTTCAATGTATTGCCGGATGCATGTTATCATGTCCTCAAAACTTCCCGCCCCGCCCAGGTCCACTTCCATTGTGTGGCTGGCGCAGGCCGTAAAATGGCTGTGGGAATCTATAAAGCCTGGCATCATCACCCTTCCCTGCAGATCCAGCCTGCGGGCCTTATCCCCTGCTCTTTCCTTTACCTTTTCCCATGTTCCTGTCTCCAGGATTCTTCCGTCTTCTGTCAGCACGGCTTCCACCTGGGGGCACCTGTCCTCCATGGTAAGAATGGTGCCGTTATAGTAAAGCGTCTGCGCCATGTCCTGTCCTCCTGTTCTATGAATTGACTTTCCCTGTTTTTCTTAGTATAGTACCTATATTATCACTGGTACAGCGTATCGCAGGTCCTTGTGCACACGGCGCCCGCTATCCGCAGTACTAAAAGTATGCACATAAAAGGAGTTTCTTATGATATGCAGGTGTATTACATGGATTAAAAAGCACCCTGTCCTCTCACTCTTTTTCCTGATACTGATGTATCTGGTGATTGGAGCCACAGCTCCCTTCTATCACTATAAGCCAATTTCCCAGGAAACACAAGATACAGTATTGGCTGAGAACTTCTATCAGGAGGGAGACAGCCGGGACCGCGCCATGATACTGGAAACCAATCAGAGCGCCTGGGATGAACGGATGCGCCTCATGAACCTGGCCAGGGAACGGATTATACTGTCCACCTTTGATTTCAGGGATGGCGAGAGCCCCAGGGATCTGATGGCAGTCATGCTCCACAAGGCGGACCAGGGAGTCAGCATAAAGATACTGGTGGACGGTTTCTCCGGCCTGGTGCGCATGGAGCCCAGCAAGCTTTTTTATGCCCTCTCCAGCCATCCGAACATTGAAATCAAGATTTACAACAAAATGAATCCCCTGCTTCCGTGGAAAACCCAGGGAAGGATGCATGACAAGTATGTGATTGTGGATGATTATGGATATATACTGGGCGGACGGAATAACTATGATTATTTCATCGGTTCCTATCCCACGGATTCCAGAAGCCATGACCGCGAAGTCCTGGTCTACAATACAGCCCACGGCACAGGCAGGGGAAAGGACAGCTCTCTGTATCAGGTGGAAGATTACTTTGAGCAGGTATGGAATCTGGATGTGTCCTCCCTGTTCCATGACAGCGAAAAGACCGGTGACAGGACCTCTGTCCGGAACGCGGCGGCCATGCTGAGGGAGCGGTATAAGGTCCTGGCCATCCAATATCCGGATCTGTTTGACAGTGAGGAGGATTATGCCGGCTGCACCGCCGCGCCCGGCCAGCCCGGTTGTCCGGCCCTGCCCATGGATTCAAGCATCAACGATTACGATTACCCCGCCGCCCCGGATATCCCGGACGCCCCGGATACCGCTCCCCCCCTGTTCCCGGCCTTATCCCTGACCGCCAATCAGTCAAAGGCCCTGGAGTATTACGGTTCCAACACGGTTCCCACGGGGAAAATCACCCTGGTGTCCAACCCCACCGGCATCTACGGAAAGGAACCCGTGGTCTTTCACACCATGTCTGTTCTTATGAAGGACGCAAAAAGGAGTGTGCTGATCCACACTCCCTATGCTGTATTCAATGACTATATGTACGATACCATGAAGGAAATCACGGCTCGGGTGCCGGTGACCATGATGATTAATTCAGTTGAAAACGGCGACAATTTTTTTGCCTCCAGCGATTATCCCATGCACAGGGACGCATTTGGGGATACGGGCATGGAGATTCTGGAATATGACGGCGGTCTCTCTTATCATGGCAAATCCCTTGTCATTGACGATGAGCTGTGCGCCGTGGGCTCCTACAATTTCGATTTGCGCAGCACCTATCTGGACACAGAGCTTATGCTGGTCATCCAGAGCCCGGAGCTGACAGCCCAGCTGGAAGAATACATGGTCTCCTACCAGAAGGACTGCCGACGTCTCCTGCCGGACGGAACATATGAAATACCGGAACATCTGACCATTGCAGATGTCCCGGCGTATAAAAGGGCGGCCTGGAAGGTGGTGGGCTTTGTGATGCAGCCCTTCCGCTTCCTTATATAACCTTTTTATCCCTCCATTTTCCTGTGAGGTAACGGCTGAAGGATATGACATAATTGGCAATCCAGCCCATGGGGACCGCGTACCACACGGCTGCCACGCCCCATATGGGAGCAAAATGAAAGGCTGCGTAGACACGTATGGTCAGATTCACCAGATTGGCAATGGTAAATACCAGCACATCCCCGGAGCCTCGCAGAACTCCGTCCGTACACGCCTTCATACCGATGAACACAAAGAAGTAGGCGATAAAGGACAGGTATCCCGTGCCCGCCCCATAGGCTTCCCGGCTCATGCCGTCTCCCAGGAAGGAGGTTATGATTGGGCCGTTAAGAAGCACCACTATCACGGCTATGATGGCGGAGAAACCGGCCACAATGCCGTAGCTGGCCCTGTACCCCTCCTTCACCCGCTCCATCTTCCCGGCGCCGATGTTCTGGGCCGTGAAGGTGGCTACGGCGTTGCCTGTTGCAATCATGGGCACCACGCAGATGGACTCAATTCTGCTTCCCGCTGAGTAACCGGCCAGGGCAGCGGAGCCAAATCCATTGACCACGGACTGGACCAGCAGCATTCCGATGGATACAATGGACTGCTGGAGAATGGACGGCACCGCGATTCTGGTCCCTGCCTTTAACATGCTGCTGTCGTAGAGCCTGAAACCATCCCCGTCCTCCTGCTCATATCCCCTTAATTTTTTCATCAGGATGCCGAAGGATATCAGGGCGGATATTCCCTGGGCCATGCCAGTGGCAATGGCCACACCGTCCACCCCCATCCCCAGCCATGTGACAGATATAATGTCCAGAACCACGTTCAGGATGGATGAAAATATGAGAAGGTACAGAGGCGTCCTGGAATCCCCCATGGCATTGAATATGGCGGCAAGAACATTGTACATAAACAGGAAAGGCATTCCCAGGAAGTAAATTCCCAGGTACAGCTTTGCCTGGCCCATGATATTGGCCGGTGTCTTAAGAGACTCCAGTATGAGGCCGTTCAGGTATAATCCCGCGCTCCCCAGCAGAATGCTCACAAAGAGGAAGGTGATCAGGGCCGTGGAAATGGAGGTTTTCATTTTTCCGTGCTGCCTGGCTCCCAGATACTGGGAGGTCAAAACCGACGCGCCGTTTCCTCCCCCTATGGCTATCATAATAAACACATTGGTCAGGGCATAGGAAGCACCTACAGCCGCCAACGCGTCCTCGCCCACAAAATTGCCCACAATCATGGAGTCCGCCATGTTGTAAAACTGCTGGAACAGGTTTCCCAGAATCATGGGAAGGGCAAACAGGAGAAGGCGGCGCCCCGGACTCCCTTCCGTCAAGTCAATCCGCTTTTTTATCTGCTTTCCCTGTTCACGGCTTTTTGCTGCACTCTGATTCATGTTCTTCCCTCAATCATTCATTTGTATGGATACACTTCTTAAATTCCTCAATCAGCTCCCCGAAGAAACCAAGGGCTTCATCCACCGGCCGGGTGGTGGACATATCCACACCGCAGAGCTTCAGAAGATCGATGGGCTTCATGGAGCAGCCTCCGCTTAAGAACTTCTTATACCCTTCCAGCGCGCCTGGTTCCCCGCTCATAATGCGGCTGCTGATGGCCACGGCTGCTGAGAATCCCGTGGCATACTGATATACATAAAAAGGTGTATAGAAATGGGGAATCCTCTCCCACTCATAATCAATCTGGCGGTCCACTGTCATGGCCGGCCCGAAATAGTCCGCATTCAGCTGGCGGTAGATACTGCACAGACTCTCAGCCGTCAGGCTCTCCCCTCTGGCCGCCTTTTTATGGGCCATATCCTCAAACTCCGCAAACATGGTCTGACGGAACAGGGTTCCCCTAAAGCTCTCCAGGAAATGATTCAGCAGATATGCCTTTTCCTCCCTGCTGCCTGCCTTCTTAAGGAGATGGCGTATCAGAAGCGCCTCGTTGCAGGTGGATGCCACCTCTGCCACAAATATCTTATACCCGGCATAGGTAAACGGCTGGTTCCTGTCGGAATACCAGGTATGGATGGAATGCCCCATCTCATGGGCCAGGGTAAACACATCGTTAAGGGTGCCATGGAAATTCAGCAGCACATAGGGATGGCTGCCGTAGGTCCCCCAGGAATAAGCGCCGCTGCGCTTGCCTTCATTTTCATAGACATCAATCCACCGGCTGTCAAATCCCTGCTTTAACAAGGACAGATATTCCTCTCCCAGCGGAGCCAGGCCCTCCAGCACAATGGACTTTGCCTCCTCATAGGTGTAACGGCGGTCAGCCGCTGCCACCATGGGTACATAAAGGTCATACATGTGAAGCTCATCCACTCCCAGCACATCCTTCCGTACCCGGGTGTATTCATGAAGCTTCATGATATTTTCCCGCACTGCCTTCACCAGATTGTCGTAGACCAGCTCAGGAACCTCGTTGTCAGCCAGGTAATACTCCCGGCTGGAGGCATACTTCTTTGCCTTTGCGTAGAACACGGCCTGCTTCACATTGGAGGAAAATGCAGCTGCCAGAGTATTGGAAAACTGTTCATACACACTGTATAACCCCTCGAATGCATCCTTGCGTATCCTGCGGTCCTGGTTCTCCATCAGGGAAATGTAATTGCCGTGGGTAATCTGGATTCCCTCCCCACTCTCCCCCGTGATAACGGGGAACTTCACATCCGCATTGTTGAACATGGTAAAAATCTGGCTGGCGCCCTGGGTGGCGTCATAGGACTGGGCCAGAAGCTCTTCCATCTCGCCGGACAGGGTGTGATCCCGCCTGGCAAGAATGATTTCCAGCGCCCGTTTAAAATGGCCTATGCCGTTATCCGCCGCCATATACTGTTCCAGAAGCTCCCGGTCCATGGACAGAATTTCCGGCACCAGGAAGGAGCTGTTCTCAGTTGCCCGGTAGGACAGCGTCTGGGCCCTGGAAAACATATCCTGGTATCTCTGCACGGTGGTATCCTCGTCGGAACGCATCCTGGCATAGACATACAGACGCTCTATCTTCTGGGAAAGCTTGTCGTCGAACAAGAGGCAGGCATACAGGGTATCCGCGGACCCGGCCAGTCTTCCCTTGTAGGAAGCATATTCGCTTATTTCCCCGGAAGCCTCTTTAAACATCTGTTCCCACTGGCTGTCCTCCGCCACCATATCCTCCAGTTTCCAGGTATACTTACTATCTGCTTCGCTTCGTTTTTTCATGCAGAACACACTCCTTCCAATACAATATTAAATGGGCGCTCAATTAAATATACATTATTTTAAATTACACGCTAAATTAAATTCGCTGCCAGAGGAACCACAATAACCGTCATCAGCCCTGCCACCGCAATGGAGAGACTGCTCATGGCGCCCTCGATTTCTCCCATCTCCAGGGCCTTGGCCGTCCCCACCGCATGGGCGCTGGTTCCCATGGCCAGGCCCTTGGCAACGGGATGGCGGACCTTTAAAAGCTTTAACACGGTCTCCCCGGCCATATTGCCTAACACCCCTGTAAGTATGATGCTCATGACCGTCAGTGTTACGATGCCTCCTGCTTCCTCGCTGATACCCATTCCGATGGCCGTGGTAATGGACTTGGGAAGCAGTGTCACGTAGTGGACATGGGCCATACCCAGCACCTTGCACATGAGGAAAATACTCACCGCACTGGTGACCACCCCCGATGTGATGCCCACCGCCACGGCGTCAGCATGTTTCTTCAGCAGATGCAGCTGCTTATACAATGGGATTGCCAGACAGACCGTGGCCGGCGTAAGGAGCCAGCTGAGATAGGATGCACCTTTATTATATGTTTCATAATCCATTCCTACTCCCAGAATGCAGGCAATAATCAGGGCTGCCGACACCAGAAGAGGATTCAGGATAGCCAGTTTTGTTTTATTCTTAAGCCAGCAGGCAAACAGATAGGCGCCTATGCTGAGCACAAGACCGAAATATTGTGTTTGTTCCAGTATCAACCGTATGCCTTCCCTCATGTCACTGCTCCTCCCCGCTGTGTTTTCTGCCCATGACCCACTGGGCCATGCATCCGGTCACTGCCATGACCAGAAGGGTGGATATTCCTATGATTATCAGAAAGGGCACCAGAACTGCCTTCACCTCTCCGATGCATTCCACAATCCCAACCGTTGCCGGTATAAACATCATGGTCATGGTATCCATGAGGAAATTACCCGTGCCCTCCACGCTCTCCAGCTTCACGGCCCCGCACATCAGGGCTGCCAGCATGATGAACAGGCCGTATACACCGGCCGGCACAGGCAGGGGCACCACATGATTCAATATCTCTCCCGCCAGGGTTATGCCCAGGATAATTCCTATCTGTTTTACATATCTCATATCTTTTGTTTCCTCCTGCTGCGTTAGAGCGTGTTTTAAGCCATGCTCCGATTATGTTTGAAATTCGCACGGCCTTTATTCTACCACTGCATTTTTCCATAATCAACCAGAATACAGATAAATACACAAGAAATACAATCTTGCCATTGCAATGAACGCCTTACTGCCCTACAATAAAGGAAAGTCCAAAGGTAAGAATCCAGGAGGCCGCGCCCGCATGAATATGATGCATACCAATACCGCACATACAAATCTGACTCGTACGAATATGACTCATACAAATATCACCCATACAACCACATTATCCCGGAAAGAACAGGAAGATATACGCAGGATTTCGGCCCTGTGCCGCCTCACGGACGGCCTGAGTCTTTCCTGCCCTGAGGACGGGGATGAATACTGGCTTCTGGAGGAGGACGCCACTGCGGCTGCCTTCCTGGCCGTGTATAAAACAGAGGAAACAATGTGGGAATGCTATGCTTTCACACACCCGGATTTTAGAAGAAAGGGATATTTTTCTGCGCTCCTGGAACAGGTCTGCCAGTACAGCGAGGCCCTGGGCGAGCCGGAACTCTGCCTTGTAACCGACAACAAGTGCCCGGCGGCCACGGCCGCTCTCCGGGAACTGGGGGCAGAGCTTTGGAATGAAGAATATATGATGGAATATAATACAGCAGCCGATTCTTCTGAGGATGGAAAATCCGCCTCCCACGCCTCCCTGCAAAACAGAGAGCCGGACGGAGCGGATGGCAGAAAGCAGGATATGGAACTGGACCTGGACATCCGTCCAATTCCGGAAGGGCTGCTCATCTGCGCCAGAAGGCCGGGGGACCATCCCTCCCCGGACAAGGATGGCAGAACTTCCCAGGACAGGGATGACATCACCGCCCGGAGCAAAGTTCACAGCACCGCCCAGGATAACACCTCCGGTACAGACAGCACGCCGGACGCCTGCGTTACCTGCCGTCTTTCCCTGAACAGCACCGCCGCATACCTGTACAGCCTGGAGACCGCTCCGGCCCTGCGACGCCGGGGGCTGGCCAGCTGTTTTCTCATGCAGCTTATCCGCTATCTGGAGCGTGAGGGTATCCGGCGGATCTGCCTCCAGGTATCCGGCTCCAATGAGCCTGCCCTGCATCTCTATAGAAAAACAGGGTTCCGCATAACGGAAACCCTGTCTTACTATCTCTACTAGAGCCTGTCTGAACTATCTGATTTACAGTCTCTGTCAGTCCCTGCGCACCGTGACGCCCTGGGCCTCAATTTTCTTGCGTATCTCCAGCATCTTCACGTCTGTGCCGGCAATGACCTCCGCACACTGCTTCAGTTCCTCGCTGATTTCTCCGTTGTCGTCAATAAAGGACTTCTTATACTTTAACTGATGGTCCAGGCTGGCCCAGAAGTCCATGGCAATGGTACGTATCTGCACCTCCACACGGATAGGCTTCTTGCTGTCGGAGAAGAACACCGGTATCTCGATAATCATGTGGTAGCTCCGGTATCCGTTGGGCTTGGGATTCTGAATATAATCCTTCACCGCAATCACCTTTACATCATCCTGCCTTATCAGCATATCCGCCACTTCATAGATATCATCCAGGAAGGAACAGATAATCCTGATTCCGGCCACATCATCCAGATTTTTCTCCATGGACTCCAATGATATCTCGAATCCTCTGCGCTGCAGCTTTTCCACTATGCTCTTGGGCTTCTTCACACGGGACTTTATCATCTCGATGGGATTGCGCTGGTTCTTTACGGACAGCTCGTCGTTCAACACTTCCAGCTTTGTCTTGACCTCCCTGATTGCACAGGTATACCTCATCATAGCCTGCTGGAACTGGCGCGCCTGGTCAACCCACATCTCCGGCACCTGGACCATATCCGGTACATTGACGATGGACTGATGAAGCTCACTGTTGGGATTGATGTTAATGTTCATCGGTTCACCTCATTATCTATGGTTTACTGCTGCCGCAGTTTTTTATAATGCCTCGACTGCCTTTACAGCCTCATCAAACCACGGCATTTCAAGATATTCCACCCGTCCTGCATCCACCATCTGGGCAATGGCAGGATTAATTGGTATCTGAGCCAGGACCTTGATGCCGTGCTCTGCCGCGATTTCCTCTACATGGCCTTCTCCGAATACGCTGATGCGTTTGCCGCAGTCGGGACATTCCAGATAACTCATGTTTTCCACAACTCCCACAATGGGGATATCCATCTTCTTTGCCATGTTCACTGCTTTGGCTACAATCATTCCAACCAGTTCCTGCGGTGAGGTGACAATGATGATGCCGTCCACACACGGATTTATGGCAGTTCCTGCTCACCAGGATTCTCCCGCCTCTGGGAACGGATCCGCATACTGCTGCCAGTATCCCGCCGGTACTTCCATTAATCATATAATAAGTCTGGTCCGCCCCATAGACATCTGCCGCCCATTTCATGGAGTCCCTTAAAATGCCCTCTGGATGGTGAAGATTATCAAACCCCTCAATCTCCGTTATATCCACTGCAAAGGGATTTGTAAAGGAGTCCACGCAGGAGTTCATAAAGGAATCCTCCGGCCCCGTCCTGCGCTTATGCCCTGGCATATGGAAGGGATACATGTCCGACCTGGCATATGCGGCCAGGCGGTTAATCAGAAGTTCTTCCTGTCTCATCCCAATGTCCTCTCACGGCTTCTCAATATCAGCCTTGTCATGCTGTCCTTCAGCTGTTTCCGGTTGCGGACCACCAGCGTCTTATGGGGATATCTGGCTTTAATGGACCGATAGCTGTGGTTCTCATCCCTCCCGTCACGGAGAATCCATTTCACAAAGTCCCAGTCAATCTTCTCCCGGCAGCCCTCTGCCATGCTCTCCCTGGTTTTATCCCTGTATTCCAGATACCGTTTCACCGCCTGCCACAGGCAGATTCTTCTGGTATAGTCCATAAATACAATGAGATCCGCTTCCTCCAGACGCCGTTCCTGGCAGAATTTAGCGTAGTTTCCGTCAATAATCCAGCCCGTGTCCTGATTATCATTCAGAAATTCCTCTGCCATACGCTTTGCTTCTTCCCGGTTCCTCTCTTTCCATCCGGGCTCAAATTGTATCCTGTCCAAATACAGAACCGGGCAGTCGTAGAGCCTGCCCAGTTTCTTAGCCAGTGTGGATTTCCCCGCACCGCTGTATCCCATCACTGCTATTTTCATATTGTCAGCTCCATATCATCCGCGTTTTTCTTTTCAT
>ENA-OWNQ01000606-OWNQ01000606.1-gut-metagenome-genome-assembly--contig:-NODE-606-length-12378-cov-4.054061_pt1 | contig 12378 bp, 5 predicted proteins | sample MGYA00248252_ERZ651782 | MGnify/ENA primary metagenome ERZ651782 (study PRJEB26908, sample SAMEA4031705) | gut metagenome | biome: gut; feature: normal infant; material: stool | place: China | collected 2015 ... | reverse complement strand
CAGAAGAGATGCATAAGACAGCTGAATACGGTATCGCAGCACACTGGAAATATAAAGAGACAGGCGGAAGCAACACGAAAGGATTGAACACGCAGGAAGAGAAGCTGAACTGGCTGCGTCAGATCCTGGAATGGCAGAGAGACATGTCTGATAACCGTGAGTTTTTAAGCCTGCTGAAAGGTGACCTGGATCTGTTCCAGGAAGATGTATACTGCTTTACACCGAACGGGGATGTGAAGAACCTTCCGAATGGCTCCACACCGGTTGACTTTGCCTATGCGATCCACAGTGCAGTCGGCAATAAGATGGTCGGCGCCAGAGTGAACGGTAAGCTTGTAAACATCGATTATAAGATCCAGAACGGAGACCGGATTGAGATCCTTACATCTCAGAACTCCAAGGGACCGAGCCGTGACTGGCTGAATATCGTCAAGAGTACACAGGCAAAGAGTAAGATCAATTCCTGGTTTAAAAAAGAATTTAAAGAAGATAATATTATCCGCGGAAAAGATCTGATCAGCGCTTACTGTAAGAGCAAGGGGATTAACCTGCCGGATGTGCTTAAACCGAAATATCAGCAGATCGTTCAGAAAAAGTACGGATTCCGTGATTGGGATGCAGTACTTGCAGCAATTGGACACGGCGGACTGAAAGAAGGGCAGGTTGTAAACCGTCTGCTCGAAGAGTATGAGAAAGAGCATAAGAAAGAGATCACAGACGAAAATATTTTAGAGAAGATTTCAGAAGCAAATAAACAGAGAGTACACATTGCCAAATCAAAGAGTGGAATCGTAGTGAAAGGAATCAATGATATGGCAGTACGTATCTCAAAGTGCTGTAACCCGGTACCGGGAGATGAAATCGTCGGTTTTGTTACCAGAGGCCGCGGAATTTCCATTCATAGAACAGATTGTATCAACATTATCAATCTGTCTGATGTGGAAAGATCCCGTCTGATCACAGCAGAGTGGGAAGAAAATGATCAGGATGAAGGCGGTCAGTATCTTGCAGAACTGAAGATATTTGCAGATGACAGAAGAGGTCTTCTGCTGGATGTATCAAAGGTATTTACCGAAGAGAAGATTGATGTGAAGTCCATGAATACCCGAACGAGCAAGAAGGGTACAGCGACAATGGAGATGGGATTTGTCGTACACGGAAGAGAAGAATTGAATCGTGTGATCGGAAAGCTCAGACAGATTGAAAATGTAATTGATATTGAGAGAACAACAGGCTGATCAAGGAAAAGTCGATGGAGGGAAAAGAATGAAGGTTGAAAGTATTGTACTTGGGTCTATTGGAACGAATTGCTACATTGTAACTAATGAAGAGACAAAGGAATGTTTTGCCGTAGATATGGCAGAATGTCCGCAGGAATATGTCAATTATATCAAGAACAATGGACTAGAAATGAAAGCATTGTTTCTGACGCATGGACATTTCGATCATATCATGGGAATTGATGATTTCCTCAAAGCCTTTCCTGTGCCGGTTTACGCAGGCGAAGACGAACTTCCTGTAATCGAAGATGACCGCCTGAATGTATCTTCTATGTACGGACCGAAATACGCATTCCACGGAGCAAAGCCGGTGAAAGACGGCCAGGTGATCGAATGCGCAGGGATTGAAGTTGATGTACTTCATACACCGGGACATACAGTAGGAGGATGCTGCTATTACCTTCCAAAAGAACACAGACTGTTCAGCGGAGATACACTGTTCTGTGCTTCCATCGGAAGAACAGACCTCCCGACAGGAAGCAGCAGCCAGCTGGTCCGCTCTGTACAGGAGAAGATCATGACACTTCCGGATGACACAAAGATCTACCCGGGACATATGGAAGAGACATCAGTTCAGTTTGAGAAGGAGCATAATCCATTCATATGATAAAGATAGAAAGTAAGAAGAACAAATTTACTTATAATGTATATCATGTCACGAAAGCATTTTATCCGAAAGAGGATATCGTGCAGACAGTAGATGAGAAGCAAGAACCACTGGTGAAGATACATTTGCCGGAAGGGACTTGCTTTTCCCTTGCACCGGAAGAATGCGTGCAGACAGAAGATGTGCAGGAAGAGAAACGCAATGTAACGAAGAAAGTCTATCAGTTTCTCTCAAAGCAGACAGGACAGGAACTTGCCTGGGGCATGCTGACCGGAGTCCGTCCGACAAAACTTGTAATGCAGAAAATCGAGCAGGAAATGACAAAAGAAGAAATCTTTGAATTTCTAAAAGAACAATATTGTGTTGGTGATAAAAAAGCACAGATCGCTTATGAAATTGCCTGCCGTGAGAAGGCACTTCTTGATCAGTTGGACTGCAAGAATGGCTATAGCCTGTATGCAGGAATTCCATTCTGTCCAAGCATCTGTTCCTACTGTTCCTTCAGCTCTTCACCAATTGCTGAGTGGAAAGATCAGGTCGATCGTTACCTCGATGCGATGATCAAAGAATTGAAAGCTACCGCAAAGCTGATGCAGGGAAAGACACTGGATACCGTATATATCGGCGGCGGAACACCGACGACACTCGAGGCAGATCAGCTTGACCGACTGCTCGGTACAATCCGGGAGAATTTTGACTTAGAACATGTGCTTGAGTTTACAGTTGAAGCCGGAAGACCAGACAGTATCACACGAGAAAAACTTGAGGTAATCCGCAAATATCCGGTAACCCGCATCTCTGTCAACCCACAGACAATGCAGCAGAAGACACTGGATCTTGTCGGAAGAAAGCATACGGTAGAAGATGTAGAACAAATCTTCCACCTCGCACGTGAGCTTGGATTTGATAATATCAATATGGATCTGATCGCCGGACTTCCGGGAGAAGATGCGGCAGATATGCAGGATACACTTGAGAAGATCGAGAAGCTTCATCCGGTTAGCCTGACTGTACACGCACTCGCGATTAAACGTGCTGCGAAGGTTGTCCAGGAAGGAAGATCAATGGATTCGGGAACAGAGATCACACAGATGGTCGAGGCGGCAGCAGCGTCAGCAGAACGCATGGGGCTTGTGCCATATTACCTGTATCGCCAGAAGAACATTGCCGGAAACTTCGAGAATGTCGGTTATGCAGAGCAGGACAAGGCTGGGGTGTATAACATCTTGATCATGGAAGAACGCCAGACAATTATTGCCTGCGGTGCCGGCTCTACGACAAAGCTTGTTTTGCCGGAGAAAATCAAGACAAGCAGTGGCAAAGAAACAAATCTGATCCGTGTAGAAAATGTGAAGAATATTATAGAATACATTGACCGTATTGATGAGATGATAGAACGAAAAAAAGTACTTTTTGAGAAGAATTAAAAGTGAAAATATAGCTGAAAAAAGTAACGAAAGGACGGTTCCACCGGGAGGTGGGCCGTCCTTTCGTTGTATTCTACTTGCTGAACAGGAAATGTTTTTTATATATATTTTTTTCTTTTAAAACAAAGGGCGTGTGAAAAAACGAGAGTTTTTTCATGCGTCCTTTTGCTTATGATTATAATAATAGTTATATTACATAAAAAAGGGCATAATTCCCCTTCCCCCATAAGAATGCTATTATGAACTCCTATGCGGTAGCTGCAACTTTTTTCTGTTTGTTGTGATATTTATAAAGATTGTGTCCGATAGAAACGAGAAATACTTCAAGCAATACAGATTTTATCCCTCTTCGGACAATTCTTTTGTACCACCGGTCGTTTTTCATGATACCAAAGGTACCTTCTGCCTGAATGGATCTGTTCATCCTTAGAAGCGCTCCCTGGATACTTTCGAGATTTTCTATCACTTCCTGATGCATCGCTGTAAGTTCGCGGTTGATCCGAACAGTACGGTTTTTGTCTGTCTTTTTACATTGTTCTGCGTATGGACAGCCGGAGCAGTCTTCACACTGATACACTTCTTCCTGTCGCCCATACTTGTTCCCTTTTACGTTTTTTCGATACTGAAGATAAAAGTTTTTCCCGTTTGGGCAACGCATGATTCCGTCTTCCCCGATTGGAAAATTTACTGCACGAAATGGATCTTCATGGTATTTCTTGTCCGTAGTTTCTTTCTTGAACATGGGAAACTTCATATATTTTTCCATTCCTTGCTGCTCACAGAAGATGTAATTGTTGTAAGAACCATAGCCGGCATCTGCTACTGGGTACTTCGGATAGAAGCCATATGTAGTATAAAACTTGTTCATTAATGGAATAAAACAATCCATATCTGAACGATACTGATTTACATCAACAACAGCAATGTATTCATCTGCAACACCGACCTGTACATTATAAGCTGGAAGCAACTGGTCATTTCCCATGTAGTCTGTCTTGATTCGCATAAAAGTGGCCGAATGATCTGTTTTTGAGTAGCTGTTGCGATCTTCTCCACAGATTTTGATTTTTTCCACGTATTCTTCCAACTTAGCAGCATACCCTTTGAGTTTCTCATAATGACGTTGCTGTGTAGTTTTGCGATGTCCCCTGCCATGAACAAATATTGCTTCATTAATCTGCCAGACTTCTGCATACTGTTCAGCAGCTTCCTTCAGATACTCTGGTGCGTATTCACTATTGATACAAAGTTTCATACCTGTACATGAAAGTTCCTCATTGATTTCCTCAAAGAGTGTAGTGATCTTACCAAAGAGACGGTATCTGGATTTTTCGGTTGCTTTTTTCCATACCCAGGAGTATTTATTCGCATTTGCTTCAAACTTGGATCCATCAATGTATAGATGTTGAAGATCCACATGTTCTGTCTTGAAGATTTTTTTGTTTATGTCTTGAAATATTTCTTCAATGGAATCAGCAAGAACTTCGTTGATGAAGTAGCCGAAAGTGCGGTAAGAAGGTGCTTGATGATCCATAAGATACATGAAGCGGAGATTCACTTTACACTGATCCTCCAGTTCACGCAATGATATATAGCCATTCGCCATAAATCCAAACAAAACTGTTTTCAGCATACTGACCGGGTCATACCTGAGTCTTCCTGTATTATGTTGAGGAATATTTTTCAGATATTTCTCCAGTTCGATTTCTCCCATAAATCTATCAAAAGTCAGCACTGGATCACAGATGTCCAAATAATCTTGAATTAGCATTGGCAAAACTGCCTGTTTTGGGTTAGAATAGATTATGTTATTAATTTTCATTGCAAGTTAATTATAACAGAAAGAAAGACCTTGAGTTCATTATAAACTCTTGGTCTTTCTTTTTGGGGGGACTATTCTTTTTTCACAGCCCCTTTTTTGGTTCTAATATCTTACATAATATGTAACACGTACAGAACTTACCTTAACCGGTACTCCTGTCTGCTGTGCTTCAATCATCTGTCCTCCGCCAATATAAATCGCTACATGCCCCGATGTCCAACAGATATCTCCCGGCTGAGGATTGCTTACAATTGTTCCTTTTGCAAGAATATCTCCACTTGTTCTTGGAATTGAAATTCCAGCCTGTCTGTAACAATACTGTACAAGTCCTGAACAGTCAAGTCCAACTCCCGGTGTAGTTCCGCCCCATACATATGGAACTCCGATCTGTGAATAAGCTGCATTTACAATAATGCTTCCCTTATCAGCACTATAACTTGGGCTTGATGAGGAAGAACTTGAGCTTGAACTGTTGGAAGAACTACTGCTTGAGCTTCCTGAACTTGAGCTGCTGGAGTTCGAACTACTGGAGTTTGAACTACTGGAAGAACTATTGCTTGAGTTATTTCTATTAGATGAACTACTGCTTGAGTTATTCTTCTTAGCTGCTTCCTCAGCTGCTTTCTTCGCTGCTGCTTCTTCTGCTGCTTTCTTCGCTGCTTCTTCCGCTGCTTTCTTCGCCGCTTCTTCCGCTGCTTTCTTTACAGCTTCATCAATCTTAACATCGAGATTTGCGATTTCACTACTCTTCTCTGTGATTGTTGTATTCAGTTCATCCTTCTGCGCATCATACTCTGTCTGTGTCTCCTGCAGATCAGCCATCTTTGTCTCAAGCGTTGTCTTAAGATCTTCTACTTTCTGAACTGTCGCAACATACTCTTCGAGCTTATCTCTGTCATAAGAATGTACCTGCTGGGAATATTCTGCCTGCGTCAGTACACTGGAAATATCTCCGGATGTCAGTACCTTCTCTACTGTAGCAGTTCCTGTTCCTTCTTCATACATATACTTAATACGAAGCTTCATAGCTGCATACTGCTGTTCCTGTTCCTCCTGCGCTGTCTTCAGATCTTCCTCCGTCTGAGAGATTTCCTCACCTGTTTCGATCAGATCATTCTCAAGATCAGAGATCTTGGTCATAAGTGAATTCAGCTGTGTCTGAAGATCGCTTACCTGATTCTGTGTCTCCTGCTTCTTCTGCTTCAGATCACTGACTTCGTCGGCAAGTACCGGTGTAACAGTCATTGTACATGCAAGTGTTACTGCAAGAATCATGCTGCTTACTTTTTTTAACTTCATCTTTCCACCTATCCTTATTTTTATCTAGTCCCCCATGTGATGCATTATAATTTTCGTATCATACTCGTTGTAAATAGTTACATTATAATTCCACATACTCATATGTTATAATACAACATCTATTGTGTTTTTTCAACATATTTCTCGTAACAAGAGGGTATTATATTTACATTCTACGCTCAACATTATAGCGTATTTATGTAATATTTTCAATAGTTTTCCTTACTTTTTTTCATTTTTTCGTAACATTTTTGTAACAAAAAATCTGGAAAGTTCTCTTTATTCTTAGATAAACTTTCCAGATTCCTGTTTCACTGTATGATCTTTTATTTTCTACTGAATATATAAGTTTGTATATCCCATCAGGCTTTCATCTACTTCTCTTGCCACTTCACGACCTTCACGGATAGCCCATACAACAAGAGACTGTCCTCTGTGCATATCCCCGGCTGTGAATACATCCTTCACATTTGTAGAATATTTTCCTGCCTCTGTCTTTACATTTGTGCGTTCATTCACTTCTACACCAAATGCTTTTGTTACATAATCCTGACTTCCAAGGAATCCAGCTGCGATCAGAACAAGATCTGCATCTACGGTATACTCGCTTCCTTCTACCGGAACCATCATTTTCCGTCCGTTCTTCTCATCTGTCTTACTCTCAAGCTTAATAAGAACTGCCTTACAGAGATTCCCTTTCTTGTCTTTTACGAATTCTTTCACTGTCGTTGTGTAAACGCGAGGATCAGAACCAAACACAGCGATTGCTTCCTGCTGACCATAATCCGTCTTGCAGACTCTTGGCCACTCCGGCCATGGGTTCAGCGGTGTCCTCTCGTCCGGTGCTTTCGGCATCATCTCCAGCTGGAGAACGCTCTTTGCTCCATGACGGATAGATGTTCCGACACAGTCATTTCCTGTATCTCCGCCTCCGATTACAATTACATTTTTTCCTTTTGCAGAAATGTAGCTTCCTGTTTTAAGCTTCATGTCATTTGCCCATAGTGCTTTCGTTGTTGATTTCAGGAAATCTACTGCAAAATAAATTCCCTGTGCATCTCTTCCCGGTGCTTTGATATCTCTTGGATTTGATGCTCCACATGCAAGGATCACGCGGTCATATTCTTTCAGGATATCTGCCGCCTTCACGTCTTTTCCGACATTACATCCAGTCTGGAAGATAATTCCCTCTTCTTCCATAATCGCAATCTTACGGTCGATAATCTGTTTCTCCAGCTTCATATTCGGAATTCCGTAGCGGAGCAATCCACCCGGTTTGTCCTCACGTTCAAAAACAGTTACCTGATGACCTCTTCTGTTCAGAAGATCTGCTGCCGCAAGTCCGGACGGACCGGAACCGATCACCGCGACTTTCTTTCCTGTACGCACTTTCGGTGGATTTGCCTTTGCATATCCCATCTCATATGCATTTTCAATAATTGCATATTCATTACTTTTTGATGCAACTGCTTCCTGATTCAGTCCACAGGTACATGCATTTTCACACAGTGCCGGACATACACGGGAAGTAAATTCCGGAAAATTGTTTGTCTTTTTCAGACGTAAATAAGCTTCCTTCCAATTTCCATTGTAGATCAAGTCATTCCACTCTGGCACAAGGTTGTGCAGTGGACATCCACTGGCCATTCCTGCAAGCGGCTTTCCAGACTGACAGAACGGAACTCCGCACGCCATACAGCGTGCGCCCTGAAGCTCCTGTTCTTCTTTGCTAAGAGGCGTATGGAACTCATTGAAATGTTTGATGCGTTCCAATGGGCTCTCTGCCGGTTTATCCTGTCTTTCATAATCCATAAATCCTGTCGGTTTTCCCATCTCTATGCCTCCTATCTTCCGTTCTTGTTCATATTAAATGCTTCGATTTTTGCTTTTTCTCTACTAAGTCCTTTTTCTTCCATCTGGATGATCGTGGACATCATTCTCTCATAGTCTTCCGGAATGATCTTCTTGAATTTTGGCAGATATTCTTTGAAATTATCAAGAATCTTCTTACCTACCTCAGAGTTTGTATAAGCAACATGCTCCTGGATCATTCCTTTTAATTCCTGTACATCATACTTATCTGTGACACGTTCAATGTTGACCATTGCTTTATTTACTTTACGATACAGGCTGTTATCGAGATCGATCACATAGGCAATACCGCCGCTCATTCCGGCTGCAAAGTTCTTTCCAACCTGTCCAAGTACAACAACACATCCACCTGTCATATATTCACATCCGTGATCTCCGACACCTTCTACAACTGCACGTGCACCAGAGTTTCTTACCGCAAAACGTTCTCCGGCAACACCTCCTACAAATGCTTTACCACTTGTAGCTCCGTAAAGAGCAACATTTCCGATGATAATGTTCTCATCTGATTTAAATTTCACACCTTTCGGCTGACAAACAACCAGTTTTCCACCGGAAAGTCCTTTTCCAAAATAGTCATTACTGTCTCCTGTCAATTCCAGTGTCAGTCCTCTTGGGATAAATGCTCCAAAACTCTGACCGCCGGCACCTTTACACTGGATCACATAGCTGTCTTCTTCCAGTCCTTCCGGATATCTTCTTGTGATCTCAGATCCGAAAATTGTTCCGAAAGTACGGTCTGTATTTGTAACATCTACTTCAAGTCCTCTCTTTTCTCCTCTTTCAAGGGCTGGGAGAAGCTGTTTCAATAGTACTTTTTCATCCAACGTCTTGTTAAGTTCAAAATCATAGACTTTCTTTGGATTAAAGATAACACCTTTCTTCTCTTTCGCATATGGATTGTACAGAATCTGTGACAGATCCAGTGTTGCGGCACGCTCTGATGTCGGAACGTCTTTTACTTTCAGAAGATCTGTACGTCCTACCAGTTCATCCACTGTGCGGACACCAAGTTTTGCCATATATTCTCTTAATTCTTCTGCAATAAAACGCATAAAGTTAACAACATATTCCGGTTTTCCACTGAAACGTTTTCTAAGCTCCGGATTCTGAGTTGCAACACCAACCGGACAAGTATCCAGGTTGCAGACGCGCATCATAACACATCCCATTGTTACAAGCGGAGCTGTTGCAAATCCAAACTCTTCTGCTCCAAGGATTGCTGCAATCGCAACATCACGACCACTCATGAGCTTACCGTCTGTCTCAATACGGACACGCTCACGCAGACCATTCTGAATCAATGTCTGATGAGTTTCTGCAAGTCCAAGCTCCCACGGAAGTCCTGCATTCTGAATCGAGCTTCTCGGTGCAGCTCCTGTTCCTCCGTCATATCCTGAGATCAGGATAACTCCGGCTCCTGCCTTTGCAACACCGGCAGCGACTGTTCCTACACCTGCTTCTGATACCAGTTTCACAGAAATTCTTGCATTTTTATTTGCATTTTTACAGTCATAGATCAGCTGTGCAAGATCCTCGATTGAATAGATATCATGATGTGGCGGTGGTGAGATCAGGCTCACACCAGGTGTTGAATGACGAGTCTTCGCAATCCATGGATATACCTTTCCACCCGGAAGATGTCCTCCTTCTCCTGGTTTTGCTCCCTGTGCCATCTTGATCTGGATTTCCTGTGCACTGACCAGATACCTGGATGTAACTCCGAATCGACCGGAAGCAACCTGCTTGATTGCAGAGCATCTGTTTGTGTCAAGACGTTCAATATCCTCTCCTCCTTCCCCGGAGTTTGATTTACCATGAAGCATATTCATAGCGATCGCCATTGTCTCATGTGCTTCTTTTGAAATAGATCCATAGGACATCGCACCTGTCTTGAATCTTGTTACAATTGAATCTACGCTTTCTACTTCATCAAGCGGTACACTCTTCTTCGGGAAATTGAAATCAAGCTGACCTCTCAGATTGATCTTCTTGCCTTCCTCATCAACCATCTCTGTATACTGCTTGAACATCTCATAATCGCCACGTCTTGTAGACTGCTGAAGCATATGGATTGTCTGTGGATTATAGAGATGTTCTTCTCCGCCACTTTTATATTTATGTTTTCCAACACTGTCCAGTGTCATATCAACCTGCAGTCCAAGCGGATCAAATGCTTCTGTATGAAATGCTGTGTAATCTTCTGCAATTTCTTCAATACCGATACCACCAACACGGCTGACTGTATCTGTAAAATAGCGGTTAATAAAATCTGTCTTGAGACCGATTGCTTCAAAAATCTTTGCTCCCTGATAGGACTGGATCGTTGAAATTCCCATCTTGGATGCAATCTTAATAATTCCATGAATTACCGCTGAATTATAGTCATCTACTGCTGCATAATAATCTTTGTGAAGCAGATTTGCCTCGATCAGATGACGGATTGACTCATGTGCAAGATATGGATTGATTGCACATGCTCCATATCCAAGCAGTGTTGCAAAATGATGAACCTCTCTAGGCTCTCCACTTTCCAGTATCATCGCTACGGATGTTCTCTTCTTTGTGCGTACCAGATGCTGCTGCAGTCCGGATACTGCCAGAAGTGACGGGATTGCAACGTGATATTCATCTACCTCACGGTCTGTCAGAATCAAAATATTAGCGCCCTCGCGGATCACACGGTCAACTTCAATGAAGAGATACTCTATCGCCTTCTCAAGACTTGTGTTTTTGTAATAAGTGATTGGAATCTCTGCAACTTTGAATCCATCCACTTTCATATTTTTAATTTTCAGAAGATCTGTATTTGTCAGGATCGGGTTATTGACTCTGAGCATCTTACAGTTCTCTTCCTTCTGCTCCAGAAGGTTACCGTCTGTTCCGACATAAATAGTTGTAGAAGTTACGACTTCCTCACGGATTGCATCGATCGGCGGATTTGTAACCTGTGCAAACAGCTGTTTAAAATATCCGAACAGCGGCTGACGTTTCTGAGAAAGCACGGAAATCGGTGCATCCATTCCCATTGCTGCGGTTCCTTCGGCACCGCTCTTTGCCATTGTCAGAATAGAAGTTTTCACATCTTCGTAAGAATAACCAAACGCTTTCTGAAGCTGTGTACACTCTTCAGCTGTATATTTTGGTACATCCTTATTCGGGATTTTCAAATCCTTCAACTGAATCAGATTACTGTCCAGCCATTCTCCATATGGGAACTGATTTGCATATTTTTCTTTTAATTCCTCATCATCGATCACACGTCCTGCAACAGTATCAACCAAAAGCATCTTACCCGGGTGAAGTCTTTCTTTCATCACTATCTTGGATGGATCGATATCCAGAACTCCAACCTCTGAAGAAAGAATCAGATTATCATCATCTGTAATGTAATATCTGGAAGGGCGAAGTCCGTTACGGTCAAGCACAGCTCCCATAACATCTCCATCTGAGAACAGGATAGACGCCGGACCATCCCATGGCTCCATCATTGTTGCATAATACTGATAGAAATCTTTCTTGTTCTGGGACATCTCTTTATTGTTGATCCATGGTTCCGGAATACAGATCATAACTGCAAGCGGAAGATCCATTCCACTCATCACCATGAATTCTAATGCATTATCAAGCATCGCGGAATCAGATCCGGAAGTATTGATTGCAGGAAGCACCTTGTGAAGTTCACCTTTCAGACATCCTGCCTCCATTGTCTCTTCACGGGCACGCATCTTATCTGCATTACCACGGATCGTATTGATCTCTCCGTTGTGGACCATAAAGCGGTTCGGATGCGCTCTCTGCCAGCTTGGTGCAGTATTTGTACTGAATCTTGAATGTACCATTGCAATTGCAGAAATAAATTCTTCGTCCTGCAGATCTTCAAAGAAAAGTCTCAGCTGTCCTACAAGGAACATTCCTTTGTAAACGATTGTTCTACTGGAAAGTGAAACAACATAAGTGTCATCACTGCTCTGTTCGAAAATTCTTCTGACTACATACAGTCGACGATCAAAATCAATTCCTCTCTCGTATTTTGCAGGGCGTTTAATAAATGCCTGCATAATACATGGC
>ENA-OWNQ01000604-OWNQ01000604.1-gut-metagenome-genome-assembly--contig:-NODE-604-length-12443-cov-2.733867_pt1 | contig 12443 bp, 10 predicted proteins | sample MGYA00248252_ERZ651782 | MGnify/ENA primary metagenome ERZ651782 (study PRJEB26908, sample SAMEA4031705) | gut metagenome | biome: gut; feature: normal infant; material: stool | place: China | collected 2015... | reverse complement strand
CCCCCGGAGCACCGGAAAGGATAATCACGGACCGCGGCATGGGGTATAAAAGGAATACAGCAGACAGAGGTGATATGAAGAAACTAATTGCCAACCGAAGAATCAAATTTCTTTTTGCCGGTATTTTGTGGTCCATCTTAGCTTTTACATTGATTTCAGCGCTGTTAGCAGGCTTTGAGGTCAGGAATGCGTCGTATTGCATCCTATTTAGCAGCCTGTGTATGGGGGCTGTAATATTAATGCTCTGTTTCCGGTATTTCAGAGAGCAGCATACAATCATGGAAAACGCCATATCACAGATAAAGGAATCTATTTCCGGCAACAAAGATGTTACCATTGAGTGTAATGACGAGGGCGAACTATACAGACTGTTCCATGAAGTAAACTCTTTGGTCTCTATCTTGAATGCCCATGCTGTAAATGAAACAAGCTCAAAGAAATTTCTGCAAAATACCATTTCAGATATTTCACACCAACTAAAGACACCCCTTGCCGCCCTGAATATTTACAATGGCATTATACAGGACGAAGGAAAAAATTCTCCGGTTATTCAGGAATTCAGCCTGCTTTCCGAACAGGAGCTGGATCGCATAGAAACACTGGTGCAGAATCTTTTGAAAATCACAAAGCTGGACGCAGGTACGATTATTTTAGAGAAGTCTTTAGAACATGTGTCCGAACTCGCGGAAAACGTAAAACAACATTTCCTGTTTCGCGCCCAAAGGGAGGGAAAAGAAATCTGCTTATCCGGCAGTGGAGAAATTACACTATTATGTGACCGTACCTGGATCATCGAAGCTATCAGCAATCTTGTCAAAAATGCCCTTGACCACACTGAAAAAGGCAGTTTTGTCCGTATCGAATGGCAGGCGTTTGCTTCTGTTGTCCAGATTACCATAAAGGACAATGGATGCGGCATTCATCCCGAAGATTTGCACCATATTTTCAAACGGTTTTATCGGAGCCGGTTTTCCAAGGATACACAAGGAATCGGTCTTGGTCTGCCGTTAGCAAAAGCGATTGTGGAAGCCCATAACGGTACAATTGAAGCAGACAGCACATTAGGCAGCGGCACCTCCTTTACAATAAATTTTCTAATTCCTTCCAAATTCTAATTCCTACAAAATTGTAGGCTTACAGTCATATTGGCGTAGGATTGCTCTGTTATATTGGGATTATCAAAACAGAAAGAGGCGTTTATACCATGAATTTATTAGAAATCAACCATATCTGTAAAACCTACGGAAACGGTGACGCCGCTGTGCATGCACTCAGGAATGTCAGTTTTTCCGTTCCCAAAGGCGAGCATGTGGCTATCGTCGGCGAATCCGGATCCGGCAAAAGCACGCTTCTCAATATGATAGGCGCTCTTGATACACCCACATCCGGCAAAGTAATGATTTGCGGCAACGATATCTTTTCCATGAGCGACCGCAAACGTACCATATTCCGACGAAGAAATATAGGTTTCATCTTTCAGGCCTTCAACCTTATACCGGAACTGACCGTTGAGCAGAATATTATCTTTCCGGTGCTGCTTGATTACCAGAAACCTGACAGGCAGTATTTAGAAGAACTGCTTATAATACTCAATCTGAAAGAACGCCGCAATCACTTGCCCAGCCAGTTATCCGGCGGGCAGCAGCAGCGCGCTGCAATCGGACGCGCCCTTATTACGCGTCCTGCGTTAATTCTGGCTGACGAGCCAACCGGAAATCTCGACACACAAAACAGCAGCGAAGTAATCGCGCTCCTGAAAGAAGCGTCAAAAAAATATGAACAGACCATTATTATGATTACTCATAGCCGCAGTATTGCGCAAACCGCGGACAGGGTATTGCAGGTATCAGACGGAGTCCTTACTGATTTTGGGAGGTGCCGCCAATGAAAAGCTATCTAAGTCTTATCCCTATCTCCGCAAAGGTAAGAAAACGGCAAAACTGCATGACACTTTTATGCATTGTATTTGCTGTCTTTTTGGTAACAGCTGTTTTCAGCATGGCTGATATGGGTGTCAAAATGGAGCAGTCCCGATTGCTGGAGAAGCATGGAAACCTGACCCTTCAGGACCTGCTAACTAATACAATGGCCCAAACCCTTTTTCTGACAGCTGCACCGACCCCTCCTCATGAAGGATGAAGCGCTTCATATTCTTCAGACGCCGTATCTCCTCGTCAATCTGGCGCTTCTTCCCGTCCATCATGGACATGAAACGCTCCGGAGAACGGTTTTCCATATACTCCTTGATTTCCCCCAGGGACATCCCCAACTTCTGCAGGGCACGAATCACCTCGAACATGTCCATCTGCCATACAAAATAATACCTGTATCCGTTCTCCTCCTTTAGGGCCGGTGAAAACAGGCCTATTTCGTCGTAGTGGAACAGCGTATGTTTCCTGACCCCCAGTATCCTGGCAAATTCTCCGGTGGTAAAGTATAGTTCCGACTTTTTTTCCATTTTCGCAAATCTCCTCTTGACTATCGGGTTACCCTATAGCATATGATAATACCTGCGGCTGAAATAATCAATATCCAACAGTACTTATTTTATTGAATCAAAACAGGAGTGTTAATATGAGTCATTCATTATCAAAAAAATTTACCTTCGGGTCCCTGCTGCTGTTTGCGCTGCCCACCACTATCATGATGGTGGTGATGTCCCTGTACACCATTGTGGACGGGGTCTTCGTATCCCGTTTCGTCAGCACCAACGCCCTTTCATCGGTCAATATCGTCTACCCCGTGATCAACATCGTACTTGGCATATCCGTCATGCTGTCCACGGGAAGCAATGCCATTGTGGCAAAAAAAATGGGGGAAGGACGGCCTGACAGCGCCAGAGAAACCTTCACCACCATTATCCTGCTGAATATCATAATCGGGCTGGTCTTTGCCGTCCTTGGGAACCTGGCGGCCGTACCCCTTTCCCGTATGCTGGGAGCCAGCGACCTGCTTCTTAAGGACTGCGTCACCTACCTGCGCTGGCAGCTGGCGTTTGCTCCCTCCCTCATGCTTCAGATTCAGTTTCAGATGTTTTTTGTAACAGAGGGAAAGCCCGGCATCGGATTGTTCCTCACCCTGCTGGCAGGCATTGCCAACGCAGTGCTGGACTATGTGCTGATTGTACCCATGGGAATGGGTATTGCCGGTGCAGCCATCGCCACGGTAACCGGGTACTCCATTCCGGCCCTTATCGGCCTCATTTACTTTGCCGCTGCCAGAAAGAGCCTGTGGTTCGTACGGCCCCGCATTGTAAAAAAGGAGCTGGGAGAAACCTGTCTCAACGGTTCTTCCGAGATGGTGACCAACCTTTCCTCCGGTGTCATCACCTTCCTGTTCAATCTGCTGATGATGCACTTTGCAGGCGAGGACGGGGTGGCCGCCATCACCATCATCCAGTATTCCCAGTTTCTGCTAAATGCACTGTTCATGGGATTTTCCCAGGGCGTGTCCCCTGTTATCAGCTTTAACTACGGAAGCCAGAACCATCAGCAGCTCAGACAGGTATTTAAAACCTCTCTCATTTTCACGGCAGCTTCCTCCCTGGCCGTTTTCCTCATGGCCCAGCTGGGCGGCAGTCTGGTGGTAGAGATTTTCGCGCGCAGGGGCACGCCTGTCTATGAACTGGCAAGGCACGGATTCATGATATTTGCATGCAGCTTTCTTTTTTCCGGCTTCACCATCTTTGCCTCCGCCCTGTTCACAGCCCTGTCCGACGGACGTATATCCGCCATCATCTCCTTCGTGCGCACCTTTGGCCTGATTATCACCAGCCTGCTGGTGCTGCCCTTTATCATCGGGATGGACGGCGTGTGGCTGGCCATTCCCATTGCAGAGTTCGGGGGAATCCTGCTGTGTCTTTATTTTTTACGCAAGTACAGGACCAAATATCACTATGCCTGATTGTTTAACTGCCCCTTAAAAAGGGGGATGGCCCGGCGCTTTGATACAAAGCAGTCCGGGCCAGCGTCATTTCTGACATATCCAGCATAAACCATGGAGCCGCTCTAAGGTCAAGGCAATTTCATCCATGGAGATAATTGTAAGGTTTCTTACGAATTCTCACGACACCCCTTTGATAAACTTGGTGGGAGATTTGGAGGTATACTTTTTGAACACGGAGCAGAAATGCTTGTAGTCCGTAAATCCGGTGGCCTCTGAAATCTCACTGATTCTGTACTGTCTGGTGCCCAGCATCACAATGGCCTGCTGTACCCTGTATTTATTGAGAAAGTCCAGGAAGGTCTGTCCCGTGACCTCCTTGAATTTCCTGCTCAGATAGCTGGCGCTGACTCCCAGGTCATCGGAGATGGATTCTATGCTCAGCTTCCTGGCAAAATCCTCCCGTATGGCTGTTATGGCCCTGGATACATACTGGTTCTCCGACAAATCCAGCTGCATGTAGTACTCCAGGTTTAAGTTGCCCCCCTCTATCTCCGCCTGCTCCATCACATGCTCCACCTGGCGGCTGCTCACGATTTCCTCTCCCAGCCGTTCCATGATGCCTGCCAGGGCCTCCTCGTCCACAGGCTTTAACAGGTACTCGCAGACCCTGGCCTCGATGGCACGCCTGGCATACTCAAAATCCGCGTAGCTGGTCAGGAGAATGCTCTTAAACCTAACCTGCTCCGAGGCTTTCTTTATCATCTCTATGCCGTCCATAAAGGGCATGCAGATATCCGTTATGACCACATCCGGCCTGTGCTCCAGAATCTTCTCATATCCGTCCTGGCCGTCGGCAGCCTCTGCCACTACCACGCAGTCCATGGACAGCCAGTCCGTGGTATAGACCAGCCCCTTTCGTATCATCTCTTCATCTTCCGCAATCAACACACGCAACATCCGTCTGATTCCTCTCTTTTCACCGGCAGGGTCACCACCAGGGTAGTGCCGTGGCCCTCCGCGCTTCTGATCTCCACCCCGTAGGGGCGACCGTACAGGATGTCAATTCTTCTGTGAATGTTATACAGTCCCGAATGCCTTCTGGGATTTTCCTTCTGCTCCAGCAGGGCTGTCAGCTCGCTTAGGGTTCCCTGAGGGATTCCCACCCCGTCGTCACGGCATATCATGATCAGCTTTCCCTCATGGATATAGGCTTTCAGCTCCACAGTCAGGTTGAGCTGCTTTCCAAACCCGTATTTCACCGCATTCTCTATCATGGGCTGGAGCACCAGCTTGGGAATCCGCAGGTCCATGGCTTCCGGCTCCACGTCAATCCTGCATCGGAACCGTTCCCCGAACCTGCGTTTTAATATGGTCAGATAGGATTCCAGGTGCTCCAAGTCCTCCTTTAGCGTCACCTCTGCCTTGCTGCCGTCCAGACTGTAGCGCAGAAGGTTTGACAGACTGAAGACCATCCGCTCCGCTGTTGCCGGCTCCAGCTTGCACATGTACCGGATGTTCTCCAGGGTATTGTACAGGAAATGGGGATTGAACTGGGATTCCAGCTGCTTGTTCTGGGCCATGGACACCAGCTCCGCCATCTTTTTGTTGTTCTCCATCTGGATTCTCAGGCTCTGTATGGTCTCGTTATAGGCGTCGGCAATGATTTTGAACTCATTGTCGCTCTGTATCCGTATAACGCCTTCCAGATCCCCGTCCCTGGCATTCTCCATCACATCCAGGATTTTATAGAAATCCTCTGTCTTTTTCTCCGTCACCTTCCTGGAGTTGAGAAGCATCCACAGGGTCATGAGCACCAGGGCCGTGATGACCAGGCCGCTGCCCAGGCCCAGGGAAATGACGATGTTCTGGATATCGGAGATGGAATACACGGTAAACCCGCCCCTGGGAACCTGCTGCCTGGATACCAGGTACATCTGTTTCTCATGGTTTAAATACCGGCCCGACTCCCTGAGGACCTTTATGACCTGGTTGCTGCTGTTTAAGAAGCTGTAATTACTGCTGACATAAGCCCAGCCAAAGGGATCGGCGATAATGGTCTGTATATCCGGCTTGTCCACAAGGGCCTTAAACTGGCTGCTGGGAATGGAACACAGGATATATCCCAGTTTCCGGTTCCCGTCCATCACGCTCCGGCCTATGGCAATCGTACTGTCGCCGCTCTTCCATCCTTCTGCCAGCCTGAGAGCCGTCTTATGGGGCTCCCGGTCCATATCGTCAAATATCCCCCAGGACACATCCTCCGGCACATCCAGGAACTGGGGGAGGTCACTCCGGCTGGACAGAAGAATGTTCCTGCTGCTGTCCATGACAAACAAATCCCCCTCCAGTCCCAGACTGTTAGTGATGCCGTAAAATATCCCAAACAGCTCAGCCTTCCCGTCCGGATCGCGGATGTTGTCAAAGCAGCCGGGCTGCGAAGCCATTTCCTCCACGCCCCCCTCATAGCGGGCCAGCACATTGTCCAGCAATCCTGCCACATACCGGTTGTGCTCAATATTGCCGCTCCTTTTCCCGTGAAGCAGCACGGTCATGAAAAGCATGCCGCATACCATGGTAAATATGACCGCCGGGACAATGGCGTAGGCGATAAACATGCGCTCCAGCTCGTGGCGGAAATACCGTTCCTTCTTCACTGGCTTCCCACCTCCCCGGACATGCCCCCATCCTCCTCAAGCACTCTGCTGTAAATAGAGGCAAAATGCTCCAGCCACGTCCCTTTTCTGGAATTCACCTCGTCCTCCCTGCTGTATATGATGTGGATGTCCTCCTTATCCGGCAGATAGGAAGGTTCCTCCACATCCATTCTCACAGAACGGCGGTCCAGCCTCATGGAGATAACGGTCTGTGCATCCCTGCCCGTGACAAAGTCCACAAACTCCCTGGCCTCCTTCATATGGCGGCTGCCCTTTACGATACAGACGCTGTCCGGCGTGGAGATAACCCCCTCCTTCATATACACCAGCTTTACCGGTCCCCTGTCCGCCACATAGTGGGCGGCCGCCTCCTCAAAGGTCAGGCCCACGGCGTATTTTCCCTGGGCCACTCCCTGATACACCTCCCCGGAACCGCCTAACAGAATGCCGTCCAGGTTCCGGCAGAAGTCCTCCACGTAATCCCAGCCCTGCTCCGGCTCCCCGTCCCCCATCGCATAGAGCATATTGATAAGATGCTCATAGGCCGAGGACGACGTGGCAGGATCGCACATGGCGATTCTGCCTTTCAGCTCCGGCTGTAACAAATCCTCATAGCCCTCCACCTTCACATCCCCAATCAGGTTTGTATTTACCATGATTACACTGGGAATATCCGTGAACCGGCTCATATTGCCTTCCCTGTTCTTAAACTCATCCCGCACCATATCCTCATTGCAGCTTATGTACGCCTCAAACAGCTCCCTCTTGGGACTGGTGGTGGACAGGGAACCTCCCCAGAATATATCGCAGGGGGGTTCGCTCCCCTCCTCCGCCATCTTAAGCAGCTCCCCTGTGCCTCCGGTCTGGACATAGACCCGTATTCCGGTCCGCCCCTCAAATTCCGCCACAATGGGGTTGATGAACTCAAGGGGATGGGGGCAGTAAATCACCAGCTCCTCATCCCCTGCATGGTCCGTGCCAGCCCCATGCTCCGTGCTTGCTGCACGATCCGCACCTGCCCTATGGCCCGCAGCCGCAGAAGTCCCGCTGCCTGCGCAGCCGGCCAGGCAGAGGGACATTCCTATCACTGCAATATATATGCTCCAACTCTTTTTCATACGCATCCGATTCCTCATACTGCCTATTGTACCAATGCGTCTACAGGATGTAAACCCCCTTGGGATCGAAATCCAGGTATGCCTTCTCCCCTACCTCGTATATCCTGCGGTTTACAGGATTGTAATCCGTAATCTGAATCTCCATGTTCCCCACCATGACCTGATAATACTGATAGGATCCCATAAAGGTGGACAGGGTGACAGTGCCTTCCAAAAGCCCCTGCTCCGCCAGGGTGGCTCCCTCAGGCCGGATAACCAGCACCGCGTCATCCCCCGGCCCTGCCTTTGCGAAATTGTTCACCGTAAGCTCCTGACCCACCACGTCGATGACCGCTTTCTCACCACTTGCGGACCTGACCCTGGCCTCCAGGAAATTAGCTTCCCCGATAAAGTCCGCCACGAACCTGGAGTTGGGATGGTAGTAAATCTCTCTTGGGGTCCCAATCTGCTCCACCTTTCCCTTGCTCATGATAATGATTTTATCGGAAATACTCATGGCCTCGGACTGGTCATGGGTCACGTAGATGGCCGTAATGCCTACCTTCTGCTGGATTTTGCGGATTTCCGTCCTCATGGTGACCCTCAGCTTGGCGTCCAGATTGCTTAATGGTTCGTCAAAGAGCAGTACGCTGGGCTCAATGACAAGGGCTCTGGCCAGGGCCACACGCTGCTGCTGGCCGCCGGAAAGCTGGTTGGTCATACGTGACTCCATGCCCTCCATCTCCACCAGCTTAAGGATGTTCATGACTCTCTCATGAATCTCCTCCTTGGGGAGCTTGCGTATCTTAAGGCCATAGGCCACATTGTCAAATACATTGTAATGGGGCAGAAGGGCATAGCTCTGGAACACCATGGCCGTATCCCTCTTATTGGGTGTCAGGGCATTGATAGCCTCATCCCCCAGGTAGATATCCCCCTCATCCGGGCTCTCAAATCCCGCAATCATGCGCAGGGTAGTGGTCTTACCGCACCCGGAAGGCCCCAGGAGTGTCACGAAGCTTCCGGGCTCGATATCCAGGGTGGTATCCTGCACCGCATAGAATTCCTTTCCTGTCTTTGGATCTGTATATATTTTGGAAATGTGTTCCAGGCGAACACCCTTTTTCTGTTTCTCCATATCAACTTTCCTCCTTGCTATGAGCACTTGGCGTCTGTCTTTTAGACGCTTACGTGCGATGCATGCCACTGGCGCTTTGCGGGCGTCCTTTGACCGCTTAGCGCAGCGTCCCGCTATGAGCGCTTAATTCTCCTGCTTTATCTTCCTGCTGACTCCGAAGAACTTCATCAGTGTATTCATGATAAGCACCGCGCCGTAGGTTATGATAATCAGAACGGTTGCATAGGCGCATGCCACGCCGTAATTTCCCTTCTCGGCCTGCTCATTGATCTGGCAGGTGATAAGCAGGAAATCGGGTGTCGCCAGAAGAATGATGGCGGAAATTGCCGTGATGCTCCGCACAAAAGCAGTCACCAGCCCGCTGAAAAAGGAATCCTTAATCAGGGGAAGGGTTACGGTCATAAACACCTTGGCAGAGTTAGCGCCCATATCGTAGGCTGATTCCTCGATGGACTTGTCTATCTGGCGCAGGGCTGAGATTCCGCTCCTGGTGCCGGTGGGAAGGCTTCGCACAATGAAAACGATAATCAGAATCAGGCCGGTGCCGTAAAGGCCGCTCATGACGCCGGTCCTGAACAGACCGTTGGCATAACCCCTGATATATCCGATACCCAGCACAGTGCCGGGAACCGCCATGGCCAGCATGGATACAAATTCGATGAACCCTTTGGCCTTAAACCGTTTCTTTACCACCAGGTAAGAGATGACCATGGACAGGAAAGCTGTCAGGGGAGCCGCAATCAGGGACAGGACAAAGGAGTCCTTAAAAGCCTTAAGTCCGCTGGTCTTAAACATATATTGGAACCATTTAAGGCTCAGGCTGTAATCCCTGCCCCAGAGGGTAAACAGCGCGCCAAAGGGCACCATAATGTACATCAGCATGACAAAGGCTGACACGGCGCCGCAGAAAAAGGTCAGGGGAACCGTAACGCTCTTATCCTCTATGAGCATCCTCATACGGGAAGCTTTTCCCGTAAGGGTGGCTGCGGTTTTCTTCTCAAGGTAATACTTCTGGATCAGGAACAGGACCACGGTCAGGGATAAAAGCACCACGGACATGGCAGCGGCTCCGGTGGAGTCATAGGCCCCTGTTACCTGCAGGTAAATGGTGGTAGCCAGTGTGTCGTAGGAACCTCCAATCAGCATGGGGTTGGCAAAATCCGCCACGGACTCGATAAAGGTTACCAGGAATGCATTGCCCAGTCCGGGAAGGAGAAGCGGGAATGTGACGCTGGTAAACACCTTCCACCGGGAGGCTCCCATGTCCCTGGTTGCCTCCTCCAGGGAGGGGTCGATATTCTTAAGGAGTCCCTTAAGCATCAGATAGCATACAGGGAAAAAGGTCAGTGTCTGCACAATGGCAATTCCCTTAAGCCCATATACATTGGAATCATAGATTCCCAAAAGGGAGCGGGTGATGATGCCGCTTCGTCCGAACAGCATAATCATGGACAGAGACAGCACAAAAGGAGGAGAAACAACGGGAAGCATGGAAACCATGGCAAACAGCTTCTCAAGCACCTTTGTCTTAAGCTTTACATACACCTCCACATAGGCAAACAGCAGGCCGATGGCTGTGGATGCGATTCCCGTAATCATGCCTAACACCAGGGTGTTTTTGAAAGCCTTCTGGAACCGCTCCAGGCTCAGCACCCTCCCGAATACCTCCAGGGTAATCTTACCTTCCGAATAAAAGCTGTCTACCAGCAGCATCAGAAGGGGGTACAGGATAAACAATGCCAGGAATACCAGCAGTACCACAATCATACTCACCAGTATGGGGTCTGAAAAAAATTTCTTGCGCTCCAGCTCAGCGCTCTGTTTTCTGGCCACAATGAGGCCCCCTTTCCCGAGGAATTCTTTCCTCTTGATTTCTTTCCTCTCTGTTTCTTATGATCCCTTTTGCCGAACCAGGACCATAATGTAACAAATGCTGCGTAATGAATGATGTCAACCATTACGCAGCACCCGTTTGCAGGCTTACACTACATTACGTTTCCAAGTGCCGGACACCGGCAGAAGCTCTGCCTATTCTGTCAAGAAACGGCTGGAGTCCGCGCTGTCGGAGGAGCTTCCAAGAGCTGCGAAGAAGTCCTCTACATACTTGGCACTGTTTTCCTTTGCATCCTCAAAATCATAGTCAATGGTATTGTTCATATCCAGACCAAATTTCGTAGCTTCTTCAGGCTGGGTGGCATTGCTTAATACCAGGAACTGATAGGATCCATTCTCCTTGGCGTGGTCCACACAGTCAGGAGACAGGGCGTATTCAATCCACAGCTTGGCTGCGTTTGGATGTGCGCATCCGTTGAAGATGGCGGTAGCGCCCACCTCAAAGGAGGTGCCGTCCTCAGGAACGATTAACTGGATATTGTCATAGCCCTGAAGAATCTGGTAAATGCCGTCATGAAGGAAACCGATTCCGATTACGCACTCGCCCGGGCCTACCATCTTGGATGGGCCGGAACCGGACTTGGTATACTGGGAAATGTTCTTGTCCAGCGCCTTAAAGTATTCCATCGCCTCGTCATGGCCCTTCATCTGAACCATTGTGTTGATCAGCAGTTTTGCCGTGCCGGCCGTGGTGGGGGTGGACAGCATGATGAGTCCCTTGTACTCTTCCTTGGTAAGGTCATCCCATGTCTTGGGAGCTTCCAGGCCCAGACGGTCCAGTTCTTCCGTATTGACCATGAAGCCCAGGATTCCCTTATAGATACCATACCAGCAGTTGGTCGGATCCTTGTACTGGTCACCGATCAGGTTCTTGGCATTGATGGCATTGTACTCCATCAGAAGACCGTCAGCCACTGCCTCGTTATAGGGGTCTGTAGTTCCGCCAAACCATACGTCGGCAGACGGCTTGCCTGCTTCCTCGGATATCTTGGTATAAACCTCTGATGTGGAAAGTCTCTGGTATTTCGTCTTGATTCCGTACAGCTTCTCAAAATTCTGGCAGGCAGCAGACAGATATTCCTCCTCGCAGGAGCCGTATACCGTCAGTTCGCCTTCCGCCTTGGCTGCCTCGATGAGGGCGTCCATGTCCCCGCCCGCAGCCTCAGCTGCTGTGGTTTCTGCCGCGTCCTCCTTGCTCTCTTCCTTTGCAGCCTCCGAAGCTGCTGCCGTGGTGGTCTCAGGCGCGGCCGTGGTTTCCGCCGGCTTGCTGCCGCCTCCGCAGGCAGTAAGGCTTAAAGCCATGGAGCATGCCAACAAAAGTGCCAGTTTTTTCTTCATAATAATACCCTCCTTCTCATTTCTGATGATTTCATCATAGCAGAAAAGAAGGAGGGTAAAAACCGCTTTTTAAGTAATTTTGTCGTAATTTCTGAACATGCCTTCTGTTTTTTTATCTAATATCCACAACCTTATCCGTTTACAGACATGCATCCAGCATTCTCAGCAGTTCCTCCACACGAATGGGCTTGGACAGGTGTCCGTTCATGCCGCTGTCCAGGGACTTCCTGCTGTCCTGATCAAAGGCATTGGCTGTCATGGCAATGATTGGAATTGTCTCAGCATCAGGATGTTTCAGTGACCGGATTGTTTTTGTCGCAGTAAGCCCATCCATTACAGGCATCATGATATCCATCAGAATTGCGTCAAAATAACCTTCCGGTTTCTCCTGAAACATCCTGACCGCCTGCAGTCCATCTTCTGCAACTGTCAGATTAG
>ENA-OWNQ01000603-OWNQ01000603.1-gut-metagenome-genome-assembly--contig:-NODE-603-length-12446-cov-2.728434_pt1 | contig 12446 bp, 12 predicted proteins | sample MGYA00248252_ERZ651782 | MGnify/ENA primary metagenome ERZ651782 (study PRJEB26908, sample SAMEA4031705) | gut metagenome | biome: gut; feature: normal infant; material: stool | place: China | collected 2015... | reverse complement strand
CAAATTCGGGGCTGACCATCTCATCGGCATTCTGGACAACAACGGAGTACAGCTGCGGGAGAAGTGGTACTGACCCTTTTGGACGGCTATAAGACCTTTCCGGTGCTGATTTACAGCCAGCCTTTATCTGCTTTTCGATACATCTCTCTCCCACCACTCTTTTCTCCACAGCACTTCTGTAAAACCGGGGGCCCGGCCTCAGCCATTTACTGCCCCCGGCCAGCATTTACTCAATGCCGCTAGTTCTTATACACTACGGATAATGTACCAGACCCAGGAACATTGACAGCTACTGTTTTTGTTACCGGATCCACCTTAACAGCCGGAATCAGCTGCCACTGGCCAGTAGCATTGTCATAGAACAATACCTGTACGTTGTTTACGTTTGAAACCAGGTTAGGCACATACAGGGATACCTCTACCGCACCAGTCTTAACCGCGCCGGTAGCCGCATCTTTTGTGATGATTGCGTGTGTTCCTGTCAAGGCATTATAACCTGTCAGGTCAACCCCCTGTACAGCTTCATTCAGAGGCTTCCCTGCATTGATATCGTTGATAGCTGATACCACATTAGAAGGAAGTCCTGTTGTTGCTGCAATGCTGTCTGCAAATGCAACAGCGGTGTCGCCGATAACAGCCTCTCCTTTGGAATTGGTTGTTACCTGCTGTCCTGTAGTCGTTACTGTGTCTACTGCAACGCCAATCGTACTGCCCGTTGGGCTTGCACAGGTTGTGGCGCCTGTAGTCTTGACACCAGTAGATGATACAGATACTGTGGTGTTGGACTTAGAGCTTGTAGTGCCTTTGTTGCTACTGCTGCTGGATGAGCTAATGGAACCGCTACCATCACTGCCGCTGCTGGAAGCACTGCCTGCTGCAAAAGCCCATGCAGGCTGAGATGCCAGAGCTGCTGCCAGCACTAAAGCTGCTATGCATTTCTTTTTCATATCCTTCACCTCTCCTTTCTCTCCTAAGAGTAGTTATATTCAATAAACAGCATAATACCATGCTGGATATTGCAGTATTTTACTGCACCGCGGGTATGGCGGTTCTCTGTCCTGCCGTCCTATTCTATCTCCCTATAAAACAGCTCCAGCAGTATAGGCGTCAATGCCTCTTTGTCAGCATAAAATTCATCATATCTGGGAGTCACCACGCCTTCACCAGGCACTGTGTAGAAATCTTCATCACTCAGTTTCCCGCTTCCTACTACGTCCATAGCTACTTTTAGATACTGGTCCTTGGCCATATTAGTAACCATGTATTCCTGAACCCGGTCAAATAACCTGACCACAAGCCCGCTGTCCTTAGCCGAATGCTTTTGGACTGCCTCAAAAAAACCTTTTATGTATTGCTGCGGCTCAGAATGGGCTTTCTGGGACAGGGCTGCAACCTTCCCGGCAAGGGCGGAAGGGAGCTTTTGATTCTGGGATATAAAATAACGCAGAAATTTTACGGTTTTAATTGACATCTTTTTAACGAAGTAGTATAGTATAGCCGGTATCAAGAAATTTCCATATGTTTGGAGGTCTTAAAAATGGTAAAAGAATTTCTGAAGTGCAATTCAATCAGGGAGCGGATTCAGTTTCTCGCAAACACAGTTCTTAAGGACTGGGATGCCAGTGAGCTGGATACGGTCATGGACATCATGGGACTATCTAAGGAAGGTATGGAGGCGCCCGAGGACAAAATCAGCGCCATCGAAAAATACCTGGCTGACTATAAGCATGAAGTAGAGATGAGAGGCGGCATTGACGGCGCCAGGGTGGACGGCATACCTGCCAAGGACCAGGGAAGCACCCTGTTTGAAGGCCCGTCTGAGGCGGAAGTGGTAAGCAAAATGCTGAATCCTTTTTCAAAGGGGCAGTAGGTCCAAGCGAAATTTGTCAATCTGATACTCAGGTGAAAAATCAAGTGAAAAATCCGCGGAAATCCTGTTGGCCAGGAGGACTGCGGATTTTTTGCTGCGTTTATGTGGTTGAGAAGATTGTTTTTCGGAGTTTTTCTTTGATATTTTCACCAACAAAGATTGACAACCATTTAACATTGTGGTATTATTTTACAATAAGATATAAATAAAACGTGAAAAAATTATTCATATATACAAACAAAAAAGTGGTTCTATGGAACGCATAATGGAAAAATAGCTATAATCAGGCTGTCTTTCTGTTTGCTTTCATAGGACCTTTTTATATGAAAAGGAGGTAAAATGAAAGAAGGCAAACACAAAAAAGAATCAGTTTTTGAACTGAACGGCGGGATGCCGCCTTTGGGACAGGCGCTTCCCCTGGCTTTCCAACACATTGTGGCGATGATAGTGGGATGTGTGACCCCTGCCATCATCATTGCGGGTGTGGCCGGTTTAAGCGGGGAAGATAAGGTCATCATTGTCCAGGCGGCTCTTGTGGTATCTGCTTTGGCCACCCTTTTGCAGGTATTCCCAGTCGGATTCAGGAAAGGCAGCCTTCAGTTTGGAGCGGGACTGCCGTTGATTGTCGGGGTTGGATTTGCCTATGTCACAAGCATGTCCACCATTGTGGAGGGCTACGGTATAGCCACCATCTTCGGGGCAGAGATTGTAGGCGGAATCGTGGCAGTACTGGTAGGTCTGTCCTACAACAAGATCAAGTCACTGTTTCCGCCGCTGATTATAGGTATTGTCATCCTGTGCATCGGCTTGTCCCTATACCCCATTGCCATTCGCTATATGGCAGGAGGACAGGGCAGTGAGTCCTATGGTTCCTGGCAGAACTGGCTGGTGGCAGCACTTACCCTGACTGTGGTCATAGTCTGTAATAATTATGGCAGGGGAATCATAAAGCTGGCTTCTGTACTTATCGGAATTATCGTTGGATACGGCGTTGCCCTTGGGTTTGGAATGGTTGATTTCAGCGCTGTGGGACATGCAGGCATATTTGCCCTTCCAAAGATAATGCATTTTGGAATTGAATTTGAAGTTTCATCCTGTGTGGCAATCGGTCTGCTGTTTGCCATCAATTCCCTGCAGGCCATGGGGGATGTGACAGCCACCACCATGGGTGGAATGGACAGGGAAGCCACGGATAAGGAGCTGCGGGGCGGTATTCTGGGATTCGGGCTGAGCAATATCATAGGAGCCTTTTTTGGGGGACTTCCCAATGTGACCTTCAGCCAGAATGTGGGGATTGTCACCACCACCAAGGTGGTGAACCGCTGGGTCGCTGCTCTGGCAGCCATTATATTGGGGATTGCGGGAATACTGCCAAAGTTTTCCGCCTTTCTCACCAGTGTTCCCCAGTGTGTGCTGGGCGGAGCTACCCTGACTGTGTTTGCCGCCATCACAGTGACCGGAATCCGCATGATATTCAATACCGGCCTGTCGGTGAGAAGCGGCTTTATCGTTGGTATAGCGGTGGCTCTTGGAGCAGGGGTTACCCAGGCATCCGACGCGCTCTGCGGTTTTCCCTCCTGGATGACCGTGGTGTTTGCAAAAACGCCTGTGGTCATAGCGGCAGTTGTTTCCATTCTCCTGAACCTGCTGCTGCCAAAGGATAAAGAGGAGCGGTAGGGGAGATATGTAACAGAAGTATAGAAATAAAAAGCATAGGGATAAAAGAACCGCTGTATGCCAGTTTGCAGAATGACTGACATACAGCGGTTTTGATTTTGCGAACATTTGATTTTGCGAACATTTGATTTTGCGAACATTTGATTTCCAAACATTTAATTTCCAAACATCTAAATTCCGGCCTTTTAACTGAGCGCTTTCTGGGTGACCTTCTTGTCTTCGGCAGACCAGTTGTATCCGTAGACGATCCCGTAAATCACATAAGCCATGATAGCTGCTCCCACCATGTCGATAACCGAGTGCTGTTTCAAGAATACGGTAGACAGGCAGATGGAAACCATAAGGATGGCTGAACCGGCCCGCACCCAGGGATATTTCTTAAAGGACTCGCTCTTCATGATGGCGATGTGGGTGCCGATGGAGTTGTACACATGGATGCTGGGGAATACGTTGGTAGGCGTATCTGTCTGGTACAGGGCGGCGACCATGCCGGAAAATATATTCTTACCCGGGTCAATGGCCGGTCTGAAATCTGTTCCGTTGTGGAAAAAGGTACAGATAATCAGGCTGATGGTCATTCCTGAGAACAGGAAGGTACAAATTCTGTAATAGTCTTCCTTATTACGGAAAAGAAAGAAAACTATGGTTCCTGCCACGTATAAAAACCACATCATGTAGGGAATAATAAAATATTCGTTGAAGGGTATGAAGTCGTCCAGGGCAACATGCATTACATGGTAATGACGGGTGACTGTCTTTTCCAGGTAACAGAACCATGGAAGATAAATGAAGCCGTAACACAGCAGCCATGCATGTTTGTACTTGGAAAGAAATGTTATAATATTTTTCATGATACCAGCCTCTTTCTCACATTTGAAGACCTGATAATATGCGGCTAAATATAAACAAATTGTTAATAATATGTTAACGTTTAGAGATTATAGCACAGTAAAAAAGGAAAAACAAGGGGAGTAACGAAAAGTTAATAAAGTTTCATAAAGCATTATAATATATGACGAAAAACAACTTTTATTTTTAAGTTTTGTGTGCTATATTTAGACCATGAAATAAATTTACATGAGACAGGCGGAATATGATATGGGAGAGACACGAAGCGCGTTGGGAGTCATCTGCTCCTCCTATGACGAATTTTTTGAAGCAGAGAAAAAGATAGCGGATTTCATGATGGAGCATAAGGCGGAAGTGGTGGATATGACGGTGGGCGAGCTGGCCAGGGCCAGCGGGACCAGCGACGCCACCGTATCCCGGTTTTGCAGACGGTGCGGCTTCAAAGGATTCCACAGCCTGAAGCTGGCATTGGCCAGGGAGGTGCTGGAAGAAGAACAAATGGACCGGAATGTGTCCAATGACATTGACCGCGGCGATCTGCGGCAGTCTCTTCAGAATATACTGGCTAACAAGGTGGCTGAGCTGACGGAGACCGTGAACATGATGGACCCGGCCAATCTGGAACATATTCTGGACAGGCTGGAGCATGCCCGAATGGTGCAGCTGGCAGCCGTGGGCAATACCATTCCCGTGGCTCTGGACGGCGCCTTCAAATTCAACCAGCTGGGAATACCGGCTGTGGCAGGGGATATATGGGAAACCCAGACTGCCTATACCTTTAACCTGGGCCAGGAGGATGTGGTTATGGTCATATCCAATTCAGGAAGCTCCAAGCGTCTTCAGACCCTGGCAGAGGGGGCAAAGGAAAACGGATGCACGGTCATTCTCATTACCAATAATGGAAATTCGCCCTTGGCCAGGATATGTGATTACAAGATTGTCACCGCCACCAGGGAAAAGCTGCTGACAGAGGAGTTCTGGTTTTCCAGGGTGACGGCCACGGCAGTGATGGAGATACTTTACCTTCTGCTGCGGGCTGGTATGAAGGGCTCCATGGAGCATATCCGGCGTCATGAAAAAGCCATATCGCCGGATAAGAAATAATGGAACCGTGTTTCGCTGTTATTTACGCGGCGCAGTACTAACGATAAAATAGAAAATAATGCACAAAAAACAGACGGCTTTTTACGGAAACAGGCCGTCTGTTTGTATATTGCGACAAAAAAATGCATGAAATGAATTTTCTTACAAAATACTATTGACGAAAATATAGCATCGTATTATGATAGAGACAACATAAGAAATAAAATTTCATAAAAAGGAGGTGCGGAGATATATGATTTACACGGTAACATTTAATCCGGCACTGGACTATGTGGTTAAAGTAGAACATTTTGCATTGGGAAGTGTAAACCGGACCATCAGGGAAAACATCTTTTACGGAGGCAAGGGCATCAATGTTTCAGCGCTTTTGGCAAACCTGGGATACAGGAGTACGGCTCTGGGATTCATTGCCGGTTTTACGGGCCGGGAGATAGAGCGGGGAGTCAGGAGCCTGGGATTTGATTCAGACTTTATCCAGGTGGAGAAGGGCATGTCCCGTATTAATGTAAAGCTGAAGTCCGACCAGGAAAGCGAGATCAACGGAATGGGACCGGAGATTACAGCCGGCGATGTGGACCAGCTTTTTGAGAAGCTTTCCTATCTAAAAAAGGAGGATGTGCTGGTCCTTTCCGGAAGCATACCGGCTGCCATTGACAGTGACATCTACCAGAGAATCATGGAACGCCTGGACGGCAGAGGAATCCGCATGGTAGTGGATGCGGAGAAGGATTTGCTCCTGAAGGTTTTAAAGTACCGTCCGTTCCTCATTAAACCCAATAATCATGAGCTGGGACAGATGTTCGGGCTGGAGCTTGAGACAGAGGAGGAAATCATTCTCCATGCCAGGAAGCTTAAGGAACAGGGAGCGGTGAATGTGCTGGTATCCATGGCAGGAAACGGAGCCATACTGGTAGCAGAGGACGGCAGTGTACACCGCCGGCAGGCTGCCAGGGGAACGGTAAAGAATTCTGTTGGGGCAGGGGATTCCATGGTGGCAGGATTCATAGCCGGATACCTGGAAAAAGGGGATTATGCATACGCTTTGAAGCTGGGAACAGCCTGCGGCGGCGCGACGGCATTTTCCGACGGAATTGGAACAAAAGATGAAATTATGAGACTCTTAAACACACTTTAACCGGTTAGGAGGGGCGCATTTATGCGGATTACAGAGTTATTAAAAAAAGAGAGTATTGAACTGGGCGTAAAGGTTTCAGATAAGGAGGAGGCCGTGGACAGGCTGGTATCCCTGATGGATGCCGGAGGAAGGCTTAAGGACACCGCCGGATATAAGGAGGGCATACTGGCAAGAGAAGCCCTGGGCAGCACGGCCATCGGTGAGGGAATTGCCATTCCGCACGCAAAGGTAGAGGCGGTAAAGGAGCCCGGACTGGCGGCCATGGTGGTTCCAGAGGGCGTTGATTACGACGCGTTTGACGGCTCCCTGGCCAACCTTCTGTTTATGATTGCGGCGCCTGCTGAGGGAGCAGACGTACACCTGGAGGCATTATCCCGCCTGTCAACCCTGCTTATGAATCCCGGATTCAAGGAAGGGCTTATGGGGGCAGCGGATAAGGATGAATTTTTACGCATCATAGATGAGGCAGAGACAGAGCGTTTTGGAGCGCCTGAGGGAGAGGCGGCCAAGGATGCAAAGGCGGATGCAGAAGCAGGCGCCTCCTCCGGTTACCGTGTTCTGGCGGTTACGGCCTGTCCCACCGGCATTGCCCACACCTACATGGCGGCTGAGAACCTGGAGAATACGGGAAAGAAGCTGGGAATTGCCCTGAAAGCTGAGACCGACGGTTCCGGCGGAGCCCAGAATGTGCTCACAAGGGAAGAAATTGCAGCGGCGGATGCCATTATCATTGCAGCGGATAAGAACGTGGAGATGGCCAGATTTGACGGAAAGCCTGTTATCATGGTCCCTGTGGCCGACGGCATCCACAAGGCCGAGGAACTGATCAAACGGGCTGTGGACGGCACGGTGCCGGTATACCATCACACAGGAGCCGCGGGGGGAGAGTCCGTGGCGGAAGGCAATGACAGCATTGGGAGGACCATATACAAGCACCTGATGAACGGCGTATCCCACATGCTTCCCTTTGTTATCGGCGGAGGTATCCTGATCGCCCTGGCATTCCTGTTTGACGATTATTCCATCAATCCGGCCAACTTCGGCAAGAATACGCCTCTGGCAGCCTATCTTAAGACCGTGGGCGAGCAGGCATTCGGAATGATGCTTCCTATCCTGGCCGGCTTCATCGCCATGAGTATCGCGGACCGTCCCGGCCTGGCAGTGGGCCTGGTGGCAGGACTGATTGCCAAGATGGGATCCACCTTTGCCAACCCGGCAGGCGGCGATGTGAACGCAGGATTTCTGGGCGCTCTGTTTGCAGGTTTTGTAGGCGGATATATTGTGGTGGGCTTAAGGAAGCTTTTCTCAAAGCTGCCAAAGTCGCTGGAAGGCATCAAGCCGGTGCTTCTCTATCCGGTTATCGGTATCTTCCTGGCAGCAGTGGTAACCACATTCATCAACCCATATATGGGTATGATTAACGATGGCCTCACCCACTTCCTGAACGGAATGGGCGGCACCAGCCGGATTGTGCTGGGGATGGTATTAGGCGGCATGATGTCCATTGATATGGGCGGTCCGTTTAACAAGGCAGCGTATGTGTTCGGAACCGCACAGCTGGCAGAGGGCAACTTTGAGGTCATGGCCGCTGTCATGGCAGGCGGTATGGTGCCTCCTATTGCCATTGCCCTGTGCACCACTTTCTTTAAGAAGTAGTTTACGTCAAAGGAGCGGCAGTCCGGTATTGTCAATTATATAATGGGCCTGTCCTTTATCACAGAGGGAGCCATTCCCTTTGCGGCCCAGGATCCGCTGCGCGTGATTCCTTCCTGTATCATAGGTTCTGCGATTGCAGGAGGGCTTTCCATGGCATTTGGCTGTACCCTCAGGGCGCCTCATGGAGGTATCTTCGTCCTTCCCACCATTGGAAATCCCCTTATGTATCTGGCTGCGGTGGTTGCGGGAGCAGCGGCCGGATGCGTGATTCTGGGGATGCTTAAGAAAAACGCGGCGCAATAGAGGGATAACAAGATATGCGGTGCTTCAGATGACAGGGGAGTATTTGGTCATAACAATATAAGAGTATAAATAGCCGGGGAATGCTGAGGTTTATCAGTGGCATGCCAATAGGTGCGGGGAGCTGCGTTTTTGACATATAGAAGCAGGTATGTTATAGTTACCACATGGAGATTAAGATTAATGATTACTATGAGCCGGACCATTTCCGGGCAATCAGTGAGGATAATTATAATATTTCACGGACCTGTGAATATGAGAAGAACGAGATGCACCACATCCATAATACCAGTGAGATTCTCCTGGTGGAGGACGGGGCTGCGGACTACTATATCTCAGGCAGGAAGTACCATGTGGAGCCCTATGATATTCTGGTCATAGGTGCCATGGAACACCATCTGAGGCGGATTGACAGGCTGCCGTTTTCAAGATACGGCTTCACAGCCAAACCAACCTACTATAGAAGTATTATCTTGGACCATGACCTGCAGAAGGTATTTGGTACGCCCCCGCCGGATGTGTTTGTCCAAAATTATAAAAATGTGGACCGGGCGGTGTTTGGACATCTGATTGATATGCTGTGCTATTTAAAGGAGGAGGGCGAGGTGCATAAGCCCTTCCGTACCCAGATTCAGCGGACCATTATCACCCAGATAGCAGTGCTGCTGTTTCGAGTCTTCCGGTTTGAGCGGAGTGAGTCGGGTATCTCGCCTTCCAATGCCAGGATGCTGGAGATTAAGGAATACATTGATGTTCATTTTAATGAGGAGCTGAACCTGAATATGCTGGGTGAAAAATTTTTTCTTCACCCAACAACCATCAGCAAGGATTTCACCAAGTATTGCGGATACAACTTAAACAAGTACATCAATACGGTGAGGGTCTGCGAGGCTGCCAGTTTATTGGAAAATAGTAGTGATAGCGTGGCAGTGATAGCGGAGAGATGCGGTTATGACAGCGTAAACACATTTTTAAGGCAATTTAAATCAATTATGGACGTTTCTCCCCTTCAATACCGTAAATCTGCACATGAATGGTGGGAAACAAGCAGACGATGCAGAAGAAAGTAGCTGGTGATTTTTGTATACCAGCTGCTATTTTTATGCAGATTTTTGTCACAGGACAAAAAAATGGTGATTTTTGACTAAATAATAATCACATTCCTCATATCAGTTGTTGTATGATATTCCCATCAGAACAAACGATTACCGGCCGGTAATTAAGAGAGATTTATAACAATGAAATGGAGGAACTGACATGAAAAGAAGATTCTTATCAGCAATGCTTTCCGTAGTGATGGCGGCATCCCTTGTGACAGGATGCGCAGGCTCATCATCCGGCACGGCAGATACAAAGGCAGAGGAAGTAAAGGCAGGGGACACAAAGGATAATGGCGGTACCGGGACGGGAAATAAGGATACACAGGCCGCGTCCGGAGAACAGGTTACTTTGACCGTCATGGACGGATATGCGCCTGAGGATCCTCATGGCCAGTACATATATCAGTACGCAGAGGAATTTATGAAGGAAAATCCGGACATTAAGGTGGAAATCCAGGCCATTGCCTCCGGTGATATTTATACAAAGCTGGCAGCCATGGCAACCTCCCCGGATGACCTTCCCACCATGTTCTTCACATCTGCTGACCAGGTGCCCACCCTTTATGACCTGGGTTTGACAGAGGACCTTAACAACTGGATGGACAAGGAAGCTATTGACGGCCTGGCAAACGGCGTTATGGATGCCTGCACCATTGACGGGCAGATGACCTATTATCCGGTGGCCGTGCAGCCGCAGGCCGTTATCTACCGGATGGATCGTTTTGAGGAAGCTGGGCTTAAAGTGCCTGCCACATGGGATGAGTTTGTGGACTGTGCAAAGGCGCTGACAAAGGATACGGACGGGGACGGACAGGTGGACCAGTGGGGATTCTCCATGGTAGGCTCCAATAATTCCTCAGGGCAGAGCCGTTTTATGTCCTATCTCTGGAGCAATGGATATGAGCTTGCTTACCAGGAGGATGGATCGGATGAGTGGAAGACAGATATTACCACAGACCCGGCATTCGTGGATGTATTTTCTAAGTGGACAGATATGAACAATGTGGAGGGTGTGGTTCCCACCGGTATCACAGAGGTGGATTATCCCACAGCGGCAAACTACTTTGCCATGGGCTATACCAGCATGTTCCTTACCGGACCAAATGCCCTGGGCGTTGCTTATGCCAACAATCCTGAGTTAAAAGGAAAGCTTGGTTCCTTTAAACTCCCCGGAGAGTATTCAGGCACTATGCTGGGAGCTGAGGGATATGCTATTACCGCCAAATCAACTGACGCAGAGAAGGCAGCTGCCGCCAAATACCTGGCATTCTTTACCTCCCACGATAAGGATATGAAGTTCTGGGAGTCCAGCGGCAAGATTCCGTCCACCACCGAAGGACAGAAGGTTTCCTATATAACAGGAGATGATTATGCAGGTTTCTTAAAGCAGATTGAGGACGGCTGCCGTCCGACCCTGGCTTTTGCGGGAATCAGCGGACTTAAGAGCGCCCTGGGCGATGCCTATGCAGCTGTATTCAGCAACGAGAAAACAAACGACCAGGCAGCGGAACAGCTGGTAAAGGATCTTGATCAGCTCCTGGAAGATTACAATTAATACAGGCAAAGAAAGGGTCATGATATCATGTCTAAGGTAAAAACAAAAGGAACCGCGGGTAAAATCAAATACCAGAATGACGGATACTTATTTGCATTCCCCATTGTATTCATGCTGGCAGCCCTTATTATATATCCCATGGCCTATGGCTTTTATATCAGCTTCTTCAATACTAACCTGGTGACTAAGTGGAAATTCGTAGGCTTCAAATACTATATAGAGGCGTTTACAGATCCGTCTTTCTATAAATCGGTGCTGCTTACGTTTGAGTTCATGATATTTGTGGTAATCGGGCATTTTGTCCTGGGTTTCATCCTGGCAACCTTGCTAAACAGGGAGTTCAGGGGAAGGACTGTATTCAGGGTCATTTTTATGCTCCCATGGCTTTTTCCGGAAGCTGTCATAGCCCTTTTGTTTACCTGGATCATGAATCCCATGTATGGTGTACTAAACGATATGCTGAAGTCACTGGGTATCATTTCAGCCAACATATCCTGGCTGGGCAGCAAGGAACTGGCGTTTCCGTCCGTGGTGTTCACTTGTATATGGAAGGGATTTCCTCTGGTCATGACCATGATACTGGCCGGACTCCAGAGCATCTCCAAGGACCTGTATGAGGCGGCGGTGATTGACGGGGCAAATAAGTGGGACAGCTTCCGCTACATCACCCTGCCTTCCCTAAAGCCCATCCTGACAACGGTGATTATCCTGGACAGCGTGTGGTGGTTCAAGCAGTATACCCAGGTTTTTACCATGACAGCAGGCGGGCCGGGCACAGCCACGAACCTGATCAGCCTGAGCATATACGGAACCGCATTCAACGACCTGAGATTCGGTAAAGGAGCAGCATGGGGAATCCTGGTTTTCATTATCTGTTATCTCATAAACTCTGTGTATAAGGTGGTGCTGAAGGATGAATAAAATGAAGTCGAAACGCAGAATGGAACAAGTACTCTGTTATGTGGTCCTGATTCTGCTGGCCCTTATGGTGCTGGTGCCTGTTCTCTGGATGATTTCCACTGCCTTCAAAACAGAGGCCCAGACCTACTCGCCTAAACCCCAGTGGATACCGGACCCAATCAGCCTGGAGTCCTTCCGCAAACTTTTCACTTCCTACAATTTCGGAATTATGACCCTTAACAGCCTGGTAACTTGTAGCTTTGCCTTGATTATCTGTATTTCATGTGCATGTCTGGCCGG
>ENA-OWNQ01000587-OWNQ01000587.1-gut-metagenome-genome-assembly--contig:-NODE-587-length-12810-cov-7.485903_pt1 | contig 12810 bp, 11 predicted proteins | sample MGYA00248252_ERZ651782 | MGnify/ENA primary metagenome ERZ651782 (study PRJEB26908, sample SAMEA4031705) | gut metagenome | biome: gut; feature: normal infant; material: stool | place: China | collected 2015... | reverse complement strand
CAGTATCTGGCGCAGGCGAAATGGGACACGCCGCGGGTGGTGAAGGGTGTGCGCTTCAGTCTGCGCCTGACCAGTGGAAGCGGTGAAAACAGCCGCCTGGTGACCACCGCCATCACCGCAGACACGGCGCACCGTTTCAGTGGCCTGCCGCTCGGGGAATACACCCTGACAGTCAGGGCAATTAACAGTTATGGCCAGCAGGGCGAACCGGCCACCACCACCTTCCGGATTAACGCGCCAGCAAAACCCGCCACCATTGAACTGACGCCGGGGTATTTTCAGATAACGGCGGTCCCGCGTCTTGCGGTGTATGACCCGACGGTACAGTTTGAGTTCTGGTTTTCGGAGACAAAAATCGCAGACACATCTCAGGTGGAAACCTCTGCCCGTTATCTGGGGACCGGCAGTCAGTGGAGTGTATCCGGCCCGCACATTAAGCCCGGGAAGGATTTCTGGTTTTACGTGCGCAGCGTCAACCTGGTGGGGAAATCTGCGTTTGTGGAAGCCAGTGGCCGGGCCAGCAATGATGCAGAAGGGTATCTGGGGCTGTTTCGGGAAAAAATAGGAAAACTGCATCTGGCTCAGGGGCTGTGGGAGCTGATAGACAACAGCCAGCTTGCGGATGAGATGGCGGAGATGAAGACCACCATCACCGAAACCCGCAATGAAATCACACAGACGGTCAGTAAAACGCTGGAAGACCAGAGCGCCACCATTCAGCAGATACAGCGCGTGCAGAAGGACACAAATGATGACCTTGCTGCACTTTACATGCTGAAGGTACAGAAAACAAAAAATGGCATACCCTATGTTGCCGGTATTGGAGCGGGGATTGAGGATACTGATGGCCAGCCCCTGAGCAACATACTGCTGCTGGCTGACCGTATTGCGATGATTAACCCGGAGGACGGCAACACCACGCCGTTATTTGTGGCGCAGGGGAATCAGTTGTTCATGAACGATGTGTTCCTGAAGCGGCTGTTTGCGGTGAGTATCACCTCGTCCGGCAATCCCCCGACGTTTTCCCTGACGCCGGAAGGGAAGCTGACAGCCAGGAACGCGGATATCAGCGGAGCAATTACCGCGAATACCGGCACGCTCAATAATGTCACCATTAACGAGAACTGTGTCATCAGAGGGAAACTGTCTGCAAACCAGATTGAAGGCGACCTGGTGAAGACGGTGGGGAAAGCCTTTCCCCGGAATAACAGTTATGCCAGCGGGACGGTAACCGTCACAGTTTACGATGACCAGGGCTTCGACCGGCAGATTATCATTCCCCCGGTGCTGTTTCGCGGGACGAAACACCAGAATTTCAACAGCCCGAATCAGCAGTCGTACTGGTATTCCACCTGTAAGCTGCAGGTGCTGAAGAACGGGGTTGAGATTTTCCATGAACCGGCAACGGATGTCAGCCGGGTGTTCTCATCGGTGATAGATATGCCGGCAGGGCGGGGTCATGTCACCCTGACGTTTAATGTGTCGTCGGCCGGTGCGAACAACTGGACGCCGACAACGTACATCAGTGATTTACTGGTTGTGGTCATGAAAAAATCCACGGCAGGGATCAGTATCAGCTGACGGTTTATTAACCCGGACGGGCACCTCAGGAGGTGCCTTTTTTATTGACTGAAAACAAAGAGGTAATCATGCGGCATTTATACGCAACGATATTATTGTTTACTACCCTGCTGGCAGGAATTGCCTTTCCTGCACAGGCTGAAAGCGGACACGGTGCATTTTCCGTGGGATATGCTCAGGTTCACCCGGGCGGCGTACCGGCATTGTCCGGTACCGGTGCGCGTGCAGGTGATTTAAAAGGGATTAATGTGAAATACCGTTATGAGTTCACGGATCACCTGGGCGGCATTGTCGCGCTGAGTTATGCATCGGTGAAGAAAAGTGACACGATGAAGACGGGTGAAAATACCTTCCATTATGAAAGCCTGCGCGGTCGTTATGTCAGTCTGATGGCCGGCCCTGTCTGGCAGCTCAGTGAGCGGGTCAGTCTCTATGGCATGGCCGGGATGGCGTACACCCGCTGGTCTGACAGTGTTCAGGATTACCGGCGTGATGAAGTGAAACCGGGGTATGTGAAGGAGACCACCACCGCCAGTGATGGTCATACTGCGCGTCATCTGTCGCCGGCCTGGAATGCCGGGATTCAGTTCAGTCCCGTAGAGACGGTGGTTATTGACCTTGCTTATGAAGGTTCCGGCAGTGGCGACTGGCGCACTGACGGTTTCATCGTGGGTGTCGGCTATAAATTCTGATTAGCCAGGTAACACAGTGTTATGACAGCCCGCCGGTTCAGGCGGGCTTTTTTGTGGGGTGAATATGGCAGTAAAGATTTCAGGTGTACTGAAAGACGGCACAGGAAAACCGGTACAGAACTGCACAATCCAGCTGAAAGCAAAACGTAACAGCACCACGGTGGTGGTGAACACGCTGGCCTCAGAAAATCCGGATGAAGCCGGGCGTTACAGCATGGACGTTGAGTACGGTCAGTACAGCGTTATTCTGTTGGTGGAAGGATTCCCGCCGTCACATGCCGGGACCATCACCGTGTATGAAGATTCCCGACCCGGTACGCTGAATGATTTTCTCGGTGCCATGTCGGAGGATGACGTCCGGCCGGAGGCACTGCGCCGTTTTGAACTGATGGTGGAAGAGGTGGCGCGTCACGCTGAAGAGGCGAAGAAGAATGCCGGAGAGGCGGAGACGTCAGCGAGGAATGCCGGCATATCAGCCAGTCAGGCAGAAGAGAGCGCTGCAAATGCTGAGACTTCAGCAGGGGAGGCATCGGAGTCAGCCCGGCAGGCGGCAGAAAGTGCAGCCTCAGCAAAGCAGTCAGAGGATGCGTCCTCGTCCTCGGCTTCTGCGGCCGCTCAAAAAGCCAGTGAGTCATCACAAAGTGCAGCAGAAGCTGAATTGTCAAGAAAGACGGCAGAAAGTGCAGCCGGTAATGCAGCCAGGGATGCAACGACCGCAACAGAAAAAGCCCGGGAGTCAGCAGAAAGCGCACAGTCAGCGGAACAAAGCAGGATAGCGGCGGAAGAGGCCGTAAACCGAATCCCCACCGTGGTGGGACCTCCCGGGCCAAAGGGGGAACAGGGGCCCGCGGGTCCTCAGGGGCCGAAGGGTGATAAGGGAGAGCGCGGTGACACCGGCCCTGTCGGGGCAACCGGCGAACGGGGACCGGCAGGTGATGCTGGTCCGGCAGGCCCGCAGGGGCCGAAAGGTGACAGGGGAGAGCGGGGAGAGACCGGTCTGACGGGAAATGCAGGTCCACAGGGTCCAAAGGGAGATACCGGTGCGGCAGGCCCGGCAGGCCCACAGGGACCGAAAGGAGAAACAGGTGCGGCTGGCCCGGTGGGGGCAACCGGACCTCAGGGACCGAAGGGCGACCCGGGGGAGACACAAATCCGTTTTCGTCTGGGGCCGGCGAGCATTATTGAGACAAACAGCAATGGCTGGTTCCCGGATACAGATGGCGCACTCATCACCGGACTGACCTTTCTTGACCCCAAAGATGCCACACAGGTTCAGGGGCTGTTTCAGCATTTGCAGGTCAGGTTTGGTGACGGGCCGTGGCAGGATGTTAAGGGGCTGGATGAAGTGGGCAGTGATACAGGCAGAACAGGAGAATGACATGAACGTACTAAAAAAACTTATGCAGCGTCTGTGCGGGTACGGAAAGCATGATGACCGTGAACACGGGGAGTTACTTACAGCACAACTGCGTCTGGGGCCGGCAGACATCCTGGAGTCAGATGAGAATGGTATTATTCCGGAGCAGGCCAGGGTAATCACGCAGGTGGTGATACTGGATGCGGATAAAAAGCAGATACAGTGTGTGGTAAGACCGCTGCAAATCCTGCGTGCTGACGGGACGTGGGAAAATATTGGCGGGATGAAGTAACCCGACAGCTTCACAAAACCGGAGTCCGGCTCCGGTTTTTGTTGTCATGTCCGGTGGATGTTTGTTAGGAAAGCAAAGATGGCAAAACTGCTGGAGGTTTTGTGGTTGAGTATGCCAATATAATTAATAGATTAAAGAGTTAGTTGTGAAGAAAATATGGATAAACAGGACGACGAATGCTTTCACCGATAAGGACAACTTTCCATAACTCAGTAAATATAGTGCAGAGTTCACCCTGTCAAACGGTTTCTTTTGCAGGAAAGGAATATGAGTTAAAGGTCATTGATGAAAAAACGCCTATTCTTTTTCAGTGGTTTGAACCTAATCCTGAACGATATAAGAAAGATGAGGTTCCAATAGTTAATACTAAGCAGCATCCCTATTTAGATAATGTCACAAATGCGGCAAGGATAGAGAGTGATCGTATGATAGGTATTTTTGTTGATGGCGATTTTTCAGTCAACCAAAAGACTGCTTTTTCAAAATTGGAACGAGATTTTGAAAATGTAATGATAATCTATCGGGAAGATGTTGACTTCAGTATGTATGACAGAAAACTATCAGATATTTATCATGATATTATATGTGAACAAAGGTTACGAACTGAAGACAAAAGAGATGAATACTTGTTGAATCTGTTAGAGAAAGAGCTGAGGGAAATTTCAAAGGCGCAGGATTCTTTGATTTCTATGTATGCAAAGAAAAGAAATCATGCATGGTTTGATTTCTTCAGAAATTTAGCCTTATTAAAAGCAGGAGAGATATTCAGGTGCACATATAATACAAAGAATCACGGTATTTCATTCGGGGAGGGGTGTATCTATCTTGATATGGATATGATACTTACAGGTAAGCTTGGTACAATATATGCTCCTGATGGAATTTCAATGCATGTGGATCGTCGTAATGATAGTGTAAATATTGAAAATAGTGCAATAATTGTTAACCGTAGTAATCATCCTGCTCTACTTGAGGGACTTTCTTTTATGCATAGTAAAGTAGATGCTCATCCATATTATGATGGTTTGGGGAAAGGAGTTAAGAAATATTTTAATTTTACACCATTACATAATTATAATCATTTTTGTGACTTTATTGAGTTTAACCACCCTAATATAATCATGAACACAAGTCAGTATACATGCAGTTCATGGTAAATGAATTTGATATAGTTTATTTTGTTGTAATAAATGATTTGCAGGGTATTAGATATAAACATGAAAATTCCCTCATTACAGTCCAACTTCAACTTTTCCGCCCCGGCAGGATACTCTGCTCCCATTGCTCCTAATCGTGCTGAAAATGCCTATGCGGATTACGTTTTGGATATAGGTAAGCGAATACCACTTTCCGCAGCAGATTTAAGCAACGTATACGAAAGTGTAATACGCGCCGTCCATGACAGCCGTAGCAGGCTTATCGATCAGCATACAGTCGATATGATCGGCAACACTGTACTTGATGCTTTGAGCCGATCACAGACATTTCGTGATGCCGTAAGCTATGGCATTCATAATGAGAAGGTACACATTGGTTGCATTAAATACAGAAACGAATACGAGCTTAACGAAGAATCTTCTGTCAAAATTGATGATATTCAATCACTAACCTGTAACGAATTATATGAATATGATGTCGGGCAAGAGCCAATTTTCCCCATTTGCGAAGCAGGAGAAAACGATAACGAAGAGCCTTATGTCAGTTTTAGTGTTGCGCCAGATACTGACTCTTATGAGATGCCATCGTGGCAGGAAGGACTGATTCACGAGATTATTCATCATGTTACTGGATCTAGCGATCCATCTGGAGATAGTAATATAGAGTTAGGACCCACCGAGATTCTCGCACGTCGTGTCGCTCAAGAACTGGGATGGAGTGTTCCCGACTTCAAAGGATATGCAGAGCCAGAACGTGAAGCTCATCTTAGGTTACGTAACCTAAATGCCCTTCGACAGGCTGCCATGAGGCATGAAGAGAATGAGAGGGCTTTCTTCGAAAGGCTGGGTACGATCAGTGACCGATATGAGGCGAGTCCTGATTTCACAGAGTATTCCGCTGTGTCTAACATAGGATACGGATTTATCCAGCAACATGATTTTCCTGGATTGGCTATCAACGATAATTTACAGGATGCAAATCAGATCCAACTGTATCATGGCGCCCCTTATATTTTTACATTTGGGGATGTGGACAAACACAATCAGCGATGATTCGTCTTTGCAGTGACATAAGGTTACTATTCATACATTTTAACGGAGTTGATGATGGGTAATCGTGCAACATTGTATGTAAAGGCAATTCCCCTAATTTTACTGTAGTAAGTGAACATGGCCGGAACGAGACTATCAGCATCATCGGCTTCGGCCCAGTAAAAAGAGGCTCGGAAAAATGCACAATAGGCATCACACGTCATGCATGGATTCAAATTGTACATAATTCAACAGTACAGCTATAAATCGTAAAGAAACTGCAGTACGTTGTGCACAGAAAAGTACCGTGATTCACTATTGTACAGGTCCATTGCAGCAACAATATTTTGTGAATTTTGCGTGAGAGAAAGAAAAGGAATAATTTGTATATAAACAATTGATTAATCAATTGCTGGAAAATAAATAAAACTGATAATTAAAGGCTTAAAGCTTGTATTAAATCATATTTAAAATTTTTGTTTTAAATGCAGCGTGTTATTGTGTTTTTTTTAATCTATCGGTCTGGTACTTGTAATCAGTGAGTATATCGCACCACTTCAGGATGCTGCAGATTTAGATATTGCGACGGATGAGCAGACATCGTTACTGGCGGCATGGAAGCAGTATCGTATGCCGCTCAATCATGTTGATACGTCTGTATCTCCAGATATCGAGTGACCGGTAATACCTGCGTTATAGTTCGTAAACGTTCGTTTGATGGGATGCTGGAAGGATGAATTAGTTGCCAGATACAAAAAGCAAGAGTTCATTTCTAATTTTTGTTGCCATGTTAGGGGGATGTTTGTTAAAGAAATTTAGATGGGTTTATTTTGAAGGTTGAAATGTATGTTATCGCCATATTCTGTAAATTTGGGATGTTCATGGAATTCTTTAACCAGAAACCTGACTTCGCCTGATAATCGTGTTTTATCCTCTGTAAGGGATGCTGCCGTTCATTCTGATAATGGGGCGCAAGTAAAGGTTGGCAACAGAACATATCGTGTTGTTGCCACCGATAATAAGTTTTGCGTTACAAGAGAAAGTCATAGTGGTTGTTTTACTAATCTGTTGCACAGGCTGGGATGGCCTAAGGGGGAGATTAGCAGGAAAATTGAGGTCATGCTGAATGCATCACCAGTGAGCGCTGCTATGGAAAGAGGCATTGTTCATTCGAACAGACCTGATTTACCTCCTGTTGATTATGCACCGCCAGAGTTACCGAGTGTGGACTATAACAGGTTGTCAGTACCTGGTAATGTTATTGGCAAAGGGGGGAACGCTGTAGTATATGAAGATGCTGAGGATGCAACAAAAGTCCTGAAGATGTTTACTACATCTCAAAGCAATGAAGAGGTGACAAGCGAAGTTCGTTGCTTCAACCAATATTATGGTGCCGGGAGTGCAGAAAAAATATATGGCAATAATGGTGATATTATTGGTATTAGAATGGATAAAATAAATGGAGAATCGCTTTTAAATATTTCGTCCTTGCCAGCACAGGCTGAGCATGCTATTTACGATATGTTTGATAGACTGGAGCAAAAAGGAATTCTTTTTGTCGATACAACAGAGACAAATGTCTTATATGACCGCGCGAAGAATGAGTTTAATCCAATAGATATATCATCTTATAATGTTTCCGACCGTTCATGGAGTGAAAGTCAAATAATGCAATCTTATCATGGCGGAAAGCAAGATCTTATTAGTGTGGTATTAAGTAAAATTTAGTAATTTTATCCAGTGTAGTGGATTTGTTGCATGGATGGAGTTGGTAACAAATTGTGTGGTTGGCAATTCTTGGCGGATCACGGAAATGGGCAATGTCGCTGAGGACTGGCAAATGGCTATGATCCGCTTTATTATCGGGTTTGGTGACCGCCTTGACGGTCACTTTTAAAAAAATCATTTTCACAGAGTGGTAAACAGGCTGCTAATAAGTAGCATTCTCAGGAGTCCTGATGCGCCCTACGTCCCTCAACTTGGTATTACATCAGTCATCAACGTCGAGCTCAATGTCAGATACAGATATCGAGTCTCTTGTAAAAGCATCGAGCGTTCAATGGATAAAAAATAATCCGCAACTTCGTTTCCAGGGGACTGATCATAATATATATCAGCAGATTGAAGCAGCACTCGATAAGATTGGCTCTACAGAGACAGGGCGTGTACTCCTGAATGCTATTGAATCAATATCCCGACTTAAATCAGAAACAGTGGTAATACACCTCAACTCTTCCAGACTAGGAGTTATGGCACATAGAGATATAGATGCTGAGAACCATCGGGGGACTGGTTCCGATTTTCACTGTAATCTGAATGCAGTTGAATATCCCTGTGGGGAGGGGATTAGCGTGGTGGACTTTCATGCGATTATTGTTTTTCATGAGTTGCTCCATGTTTTCCACAATTTAAATGGGGAGCGTTTGAAAGTTGAGAGTTCCCGACCAGAATCACAAAAATACTCTCCACTTTTACTCGAAGAAGCCAGGACTGTTGGGTTGGGGGCTTTTTCAGAGGAGGTGCTTTCAGAAAATAAATTCCGCGAAGAGATTGGGATGCCCCGTAGAACCTCCTACCCGCACGACTCAGCTCTTATTCATGATGACAATACAGTGAGTCTGGGATTCCAACAGGTAAGACTGCATCCATTGCTTTAGCTGTGTTTCTTGTGCTGAATATATATTGGTGGGGCAAACGGAGGCACACAAAACTTTGCACTGGATTGCAAGGCTTTGTGCTATTCCGATAGTGGTTCAGGTGGAGTACCCCACCTTTTCATCAAGCCAGCCCACCCACCACTGCATCATTTCTCTGCGCTTATAGAGATACTGAGCATGGTTGTAAATTCAGCAAACGACGTAATGTGTTTGACAAAAAATTAGCGCAAGAAGACAAAAATCACCTTGCGCTAATGCTCTGTTACAGGTCACTAATACCATCTAAGTAGTTGATTCATAGTGACTGGATATGTTGTGTTTTGTAGCATTATGCAGTCTATTTTTTAGACTGAATCAATTGTAAGCCGTTGATATTAATTGTTTTTACCGTTTCACATTCAACTTTTTTATACTAACTTGAGCGAAACGGGAAGGTAAAAAGACAAAAAGTTGTTTTTAATACCTTTAAGTGATACCAGATGGCATAGCGCCATCTGGCAGAGTGATTAACTAAACATCGCAGTAATCGAGGCGCTTGCCAGAGAATGGAAATGGACGTTAAACCCGACCATCGCGCCGCTGGCACCTTCATCGACATCAATACGTTCTACATCCAGCGCGTGAACGGTAAAAATGTAGCGATGGGTTTCGCCTTTCGGCGGCGCTGCACCATCGTACCCGGTTTTACCAAAGTCGGTACGCGTCTGCAAAACGCCGTCTGGCATTGCTACCAGACCAGAGCCAAACCCTTGCGGTAATACGCGGGTATCAGCGGGTAAATTAACAACTACCCAGTGCCACCAGCCGGAGCCGGTTGGCGCATCCGGGTCGTAGCAGGTGACAACAAAACTTTTCGTTCCCGCAGGAACATCATCCCACGCCAGATGCGGTGAAACATTATCGCCATCGTAACCCATGCCGTTAAAGACATGACGATGTGGCAACTTATCGCCATCGCGCAGATCATTACTGATGAGTTTCATGAACCCTCCTTTCTAGTTTGCAGAAAGTGTAGCCAGAAACCCTCACGCTGACTTCCCGTTATTGGCAAAAAAATGTTTCATCCTGCACCGCACGATTAACCGCTGCGGTCAGACGCTGCAACTGTTGCGGGAGAATAATATAGGGCGGCATCAGGTAAATCAGTTTGCCAAAAGGCCGGATCCAGACACCCTGTTCGACAAAGAATTTTTGCAGCGCTGCCATATTCACCGGACGAGTGGTTTCGACCACGCCAATGGCCCCTAGCACGCGCACATCGGCAACCATTTTGGCATCACGGGCTGGTGCCAGTTGCTCGCGCAGTTGTACTTCAATAGCCACCACCTGCTGCTGCCAGTCGCCAGATTCGAGAATCGCCAGGCTGGCGTTTGCTGCCGCGCAGGCTAGCGGATTGCCCATAAAAGTTGGCCCATGCATAAAGCAACCGGCTTCGCCGTTACTGATGGTTTCCGCAACCTCGCGCGTGGTGAGTGTGGCGGAAAGGGTCATTGTACCGCCGGTTAAGGCTTTACCGAGGCACAAAATGTCCGGCGCGATATCTGCATGTTCACAGGCAAACAGTTTGCCAGTACGACCAAATCCGGTGGCGATCTCGTCGGCAATCAGCAAGATACCTTCGCGATCGCACATTTTGCGGATTCGTTTTAACCATTCCGGATGGTAGATGCGCATCCCGCCTGCGCCCTGGACAATCGGTTCAATGATCACCGCCGCGATTTCATGACGATGCGCCGCCATCAGGCGGGCAAAGCCCACCATATCGCGCTCATCCCATTCACCATCCATGCGGCTTTGCGGGGCGGGAGCAAACAAGTTTTCTGGCAGATAGCCTTTCCACAGACTGTGCATTGAGTTATCCGGATCGCACACCGACATCGCGCCAAAGGTATCGCCATGATAACCATTGCGGAAGGTCAGAAAACGCTGGCGCGCTTCGCCTTTGGCTTGCCAGTACTGCAACGCCATTTTCATCGCCACTTCCACCGCTACGGAACCGGAGTCCGCGAGAAAAACGCATTCCAGCGGTTGCGGCGTCATTGCCACCAGTTTGCGGCACAGCTCAATGGCTGGCGCATGGGTGATACCGCCAAACATCACATGCGACATGGCATCAATTTGCGACTTCATCGCCGCATTAAGCTGCGGGTGATTGTAACCGTGGATCGCCGCCCACCAGGACGACATACCGTCAACCAGGCGTCTGCCGTCAGACAAAATTAGCTCGCAACCTTCGGCGCTCGCCACCGGATAAACCGGTAGCGGGGAGGTCATGGATGTGTATGGGTGCCAGATATGGCGTTGGTCAAAGGCAAGATCGTCCGTTGTCATAATCGACTTGTAAACCAAATTGAAAAGATTTAGGTTTACGAGTCTACACCGAATTAACAACAAAAAACACGTTTTGGAGAAGCCCCATGGCTCACCGCCCACGCTGGACATTGTCGCAAGTCACAGAATTATTTGAAAAACCGTTGCTGGATCTGCTGTTTGAAGCGCAGCAGGTGCATCGTCAGCATTTCGATCCACGTCAGGTGCAGGTCAGCACTTTGCTGTCAATTAAGACCGGAGCTTGTCCGGAAGATTGCAAATACTGCCCGCAAAGCTCGCGCTACAAAACCGGGCTGGAAGCCGAGCGGTTGATGGAAGTTGAACAGGTGCTGGAGTCGGCGCGCAAAGCGAAAGCGGCAGGATCGACGCGCTTCTGCATGGGCGCGGCGTGGAAGAATCCCCACGAACGCGATATGCCCTACCTGGAACAAATGGTGCAGGGAGTAAAAGCGATGGGGCTGGAGGCGTGTATGACGCTGGGTACGTTGAGTGAATCTCAGGCGCAGCGCCTTGCGAATGCCGGGCTGGATTACTACAACCACAACCTCGACACCTCGCCGGAGTTTTACGGCAATATCATCACCACACGCACTTATCAGGAACGCCTCGATACGCTGGAAAAAGTGCGCGATGCCGGGATCAAAGTCTGCTCAGGTGGCATTGTGGGTTTAGGCGAAACGGTAAAAGATCGCGCCGGATTATTACTGCAACTGGCAAACCTGCCGACGCCGCCGGAAAGCGTGCCAATCAACATGCTCGTGAAGGTGAAAGGTACTCCACTGGCAGATAACGATGATGTCGATGCCTTTGATTTTATTCGCACCATTGCCGTAGCGCGGATCATGATGCCGACCTCTTACGTGCGCCTTTCTGCCGGACGCGAGCAGATGAACGAACAGACTCAGGCGATGTGCTTTATGGCCGGGGCTAACTCGATTTTCTACGGTTGCAAACTGCTAACCACGCCGAATCCGGAAGAAGATAAAGACCTGCAACTGTTCCGCAAACTGGGGCTAAATCCACAGCAAACTGCCGTGCTGGCAGGGGATAACGAACAACAGCAGCGTCTGGAGCAGGCACTGATGACCCCGGACACTGACGAATATTACAACGCGGCAGCACTATGAGCTGGCAGGAGAAAATCAACGCGGCGCTCGATGCGCGGCGTGCTGCCGATGCCCTGCGTCGCCGTTATCCGGTGGCGCAAGGGGCCGGACGCTGGCTGGTGGCGGATGATCGCCAGTATCTGAACTTTTCCTGCAATGATTACCTCGGCTTAAGCCATCATCCGGACATCATTCGTGCATGGAAGCAGGGAGCGGAGCAATTTGGCGTCGGTAGCGGCGGTTCCGGTCACGTCAGCGGTTATAGCGTGGCGCATCAGGCGCTGGAAGAAGAACTGGCCGAGTGGCTGGGCTATTCGCGGGCACTGCTGTTTATCTCTGGTTTTGCCGCTAACCAGGCAGTTATTACCGCGATGACGGCGAAAGAGGACCGTATTGTTGCCGATCGGCTGAGTCACGCCTCATTGCTGGAAGCTGCCAGTTTAAGCCCGGCGCAGCTTCGCCGTTTTACCCATAACGATGTCGCTCATCTGGCGCGACTGCTTGCTTCCCCCTGTCCGGGGCAGCAACTGGTGGTGACAGAAGGCGTGTTCAGCATGGACGGCGATAGTGCGCCACTGGCGGAAATCCAGCAGGTAACGCAACAG
>ENA-OWNQ01000585-OWNQ01000585.1-gut-metagenome-genome-assembly--contig:-NODE-585-length-12817-cov-2.915228_pt1 | contig 12817 bp, 12 predicted proteins | sample MGYA00248252_ERZ651782 | MGnify/ENA primary metagenome ERZ651782 (study PRJEB26908, sample SAMEA4031705) | gut metagenome | biome: gut; feature: normal infant; material: stool | place: China | collected 2015... | reverse complement strand
GGAAAGGTCCAGGAAACGAAAGCGCCGGACCGGGCAGCGGCAGCTGGAAGTGAAGGCTGAACTGTTACATAATTTATCCTGTAAAAACACAATTGAGCGGCGGAATCGTTCCCGCCGCTCTGTGTTATTGCGCAGTCTTTATTTCTTTACAAACTGCTTATCAAATTCCGGATTGAAATAGTAGAAATTCTTGGAATCCAGATTGGACTTAATCTTCTCCAGCGCCTCGCCGAATCTCTGGAAATGAACCACTTCACGTTCACGCAGGAACTTGAGCGGTTCCCTGACTTCCGGATTGTCGATGATACGGATCAGGTTGTCGTAGGTGGTTCTGGCCTTCTGCTCGGCGGCCAGGTCCTCGTGCAGATCTGTGATGGCGTCGCCCTTGGACTGGAACTCACAGGCGTTAAAGGGAACGCCTGCCGCGGCCGTGGGCCAGAGCGCGGTGGTGTGGTCGATATAATAGGCGTCAAAGCCTGCTGTCTTGGCCTGTTCCGGGGTCAGATTCTTGGTCAGCTGATAGATAATGGCGCAGATCATTTCCAGATGGGCAAGCTCTTCTGTGCCAATATCTGTCAGCAGTCCGCCCACTTCCTTGCATGGCATAGTGTAACGCTGGGAAAGATAACGCATGGAAGCAGCTAATTCGCCGTCAGGACCGCCGAACTGGCTGATAATCAGGGACGCTGTCTTGGGACAGGTCTGGGTAATTTTTACGGGAAATTGTAACCGTTTTTCATAAGTCCACATGGTCAGACACCTCCTTATTTTAATGTTCCGGGCAGTCCCATGGCAGAGGTCCGTCTGACCAGGTAAAATGCTTCTGGCCGGGATACTTGGTATGGGATTCGGACTTGTTATTGGTTTCAGGGCAGACACAGTTCAGGGTAAGGGGTTCATATTCCTTGGCAAAGGAATCCAGAAGCTGTTTTCTTTGGGCCATGGCCTGGCTGAACGCGTCTAATGCCTGGCCGTCTGTTGGGTGGGTATCCAGATACAGGTTCAGGTCATTGACAACAAAACTTATCTCATTAATCTGCTGAAGCAGCTGGCAGCGGTCAGGCATTTTTTTCACCTCCTACTATAAAAAACGGCAGATCCAGGCAGGGAAAAATAGTTCCCTGTTTCAGGGCTTTGGATGGCTCATAAGGTGTTTCCCAGGGCTGCATGGGAACAGTGGCAATGGCCAGCTGTACTCCTGGTCCGGGAGCGGGAAGCTCTTTGCTGCACCCGCATTGTGATGCAGGAACTTTGGCGTCGCAATTGCATAAATTCATATGATTCACTCCTTTCTGTTGATTGGCCTTGTACAGGCTTCATGATTAGTATGAGCCTGATGCGTTTTTTTAGGTTATTTAAAAACTGTCAGTATATCCAGAAATCGTCGGAGTGTTTTTAAATGGGATTTTTTGCTGAATCCGTATTTCTAAAGTTGAACGTGCAGTATGTTTTTCCGGTTGTATCGGCAGCAGAAAGATAGAGTGAATCCTGATTTAGAATTGATTAAGAACAAGCGCAGAAGTCAGAAATTCTAATATTGGCAGTAAAAGAATGTTTGATTGTCCCTGCCTTTCAATATAAAATTTAAAAAAATTAGGCTATGTTAAAGTAGTTCGGTGCCCGGACTTGCGTCCTGAGCACCGATGTATCTGCAGTCTGACATGATACAGGTATCATGTCTCATGTTTCCCGCCTGCTGTATGGGGCGCTGTATTCCCCTTACCGCTCGGCAGTCTGCTGTTCCCCGCGTATCCGGCACACCGCACGGCCCTCCTGGGCATCCAGGGTCAGTGTGGCACCGGACCGGCTTACATCATGGATCTTTACAATGTCAGCCAGTTCCTGGGATTCGCCGGGCAGAATATCCTTCAGCACCTCAGGATATCTGGTGAGGAGTTCAGGGCGGTACAGCCTGGTCTTGCTGTTGTCATTGATGGCGCCGTAATACACATCTGCCTCCACCATGTCCTGGAACATGTGGCTGCCGTAGGAAAGATCCGGGTGGTATCCTGCCTTTCCGTAAGCCACCTCGCAGATGGCGCTGAACTGGCTGATTTCCGCGTAGACCACGGGTACGCCTAATTCAGGGGACGAGGTTCCGATGCGGCCGGGCACCAGCAGCATCAGCTTCTTATCCGTATCCTCAAAATGCTGGTTGATGCGGCTGATTAAACGGGCCACGTCCGGCTTCTTGGCATATTCGTATTCATAGTATTTCTGGGGATCCACCCACACAATGTAGTCGATGGGTTCCTCCTTGGACCGGCGCATGGACGTTCTGCGCACGTCAAAGAGAAATTCGTGGTCCACGCCGTCCGGTATATGTACCTGCTCGGATTTGGCGGTCTGAAGGGGACGGCATTGCAGCAGGTTCAGCCTCCACATGCCTTCCTCCGGACTGGTGACGGCAAACTCCACATCCACCGGGCGTTCATATTCTTTCTCCAGCATCTTCATGAGGGTGCGCATCATCCGTATGAATTCCAGATTGTCCACCAGGCCCTGGCAGTCCCCAAAATAGATGGTTCTGTATATATGGCGCTCGGCCAGCATGTCCTCGGCATCCGTATCCCTGCTCAGCACCATTTTCTTCTGCCATTTGGGAAAAAGGTCCAGTATTTTTTCCAGGGACTTGGTACAGAGCGACTTGGTTCCAAAATCCAGGACATCCACCTTGCGCTGGGAAAATTTGTGGCGTTCAGCCAGGGTGGTCCTTAAGTTGGCCTGCGCCCTGTCAAGGCCGATAAGACGGGGGTAATCGCCGGGCGTCCTCTCCACAGCCCTGGTCCCCAGCCCCATGACCATGCGCAGCATTCCTGCTTCCGGGTTCAGGTGCTCCATCCATTTATAAGGGTTATAGGAGCAGCCCATACCGGCAGCCACTGGCATATAGAGGTCGCCGTACTGCTGCCCGGCCACCTGCTGAATCAGCAGGGCCATCTGTTCATCCACATCCAGCAGGTGGCGTTTCCTGCGGTATTCAATGGCCTGTTCGTTCATGGTGCTGGCGTATACGCGGCGGATGGCTTCCTCCAGTTCCTCCATCCGTTCCTCCTTGGTGCCCTGGTTCATACAGAAGATGGATTCGTATTTGCCGGAGAATGCATTGCCGTATCCGTCCTCCATGATGCTGCTGGAACGGACAATGATTGGGGTGGTCCCGTAGTGGTCCAGCATATCGCTCAGCTCTTCACGTATATCTTCGGGCAGGGAACCGCCCCGCAGCCGTTTGGTCAGTTCCTCGGTCTCCTTAAAATGTTCCTTTTCCAGACGGTGTCTGGCCTTTAACTCCGCACAGCGGTTATATACCAGATACCGGTAGAAAACATCCGTGCCGATGAAAAAGGAGTTATGGGGTTCCACATGCCCTGCGTACTCCGGCATGTTGAGTTCAATCAGCTTCCTGGCAACCAGCAGGCCGCAGGCCTTGCCTCCAATTACACCCCCGCCGATTTTGCGCATCCAGACCCTGCGGAAATCCTCCTCTGTGAAATGCTTCAGTATCAGCTGTTCCATGTGGCTCTCCGTGGTCATGAGCCGGTTGCAGATACATTTTTTTTCTTCTCTTGTCAGGTTTTCCTTTTTAAGGATTTCTGGCCATCCAACCATGTTTCTTACCCCCTTATGTATTTTTATTTGCTGAAAAAATGACACTTATAACACTTATAAGCATATGATTATACATACTTCTCCGAGTTTTTCTCAATGCCCGGAATTGCCATTTTGATAAATTCAATCATGCTCCGGGTCAGGTATTTATTTTTTTTATAATACAGGTAAACATCTCTTACTGCCTCCGGGTCGTCAATTTTATAATATATGATATCCGTGTTTTCCGGAAGGCATTTGACCACGGTGTCGCTGACAAATGAGGCGCCCATGCCGTACTCTGTCAGGTGATAGGTGGTTAAGAGCTGGTTCAGCTTTAAGGTATAGTTTAACTGGATTCCTGCCCGGCCCAGTATGGCGTCCACACGTTCCCTGGTATCATTGTGGGACCGCAGCATGACAAAGGGCTCATCCTTGAACTTCTTTAGGGATACGGCCGGAAAGGTATCGTTCTGGTGAAGGCAGCGCTTTATGTCGGAAGCCTTAAGCTGGTATTTTACCGCTCTCCGGTTGCTGTCAAAGGAGGAGGGAACAGCCAGCAGCAGGCGTTCCTCCATGAAGCGCTCCTTTTCGTAGATGCCCGCGTCCAGCAGATAGTTGTCTATGATAATGTCCAGTTCCCCGGCAAAGAGCTTTTGCTCCAGCAGCGGGGTGTGTCCCTCAAACAGGTTCAGCTTCACGTGAGGGTAGGCCCTGCGGAACTTATCAATGATGGGTGGAAAAATAAAGGATGAAAAGAGATAGGTCCCGCCCACGGACAGACGGCCTGTTTTCAGCTCCTGGAGATTGCCCACATAGTAGGCGAACTCATTTTCCAGGTCCATGATTTTCTCGGCGGTCTTGATGTATTTCTTGCCGCATTCCGTCAGCTGGATGGGGCTGGTGCTCCGGTCAAAGAGGGGCATGCCTATCTTTGTCTCAATCTTCTTAATCATGGAACTGAGGGCCGGCTGGGATATGTAAAGGTTCTCAGCAGCCTTGGAAAAGCTCTGTTCCTTATAGACTTCGTATACGTAATTCATCCCGCTGAACATAGCTGCACCTCCTATAAGTTTTTGATTATATGTTTTATTCAAATATAAATATTTGTTTTTATTCTAGGATATTTTTATAATAAAGGCAAGAACAAATATATCTGACTAATGTTTGATGCGGAGGCCATGAATGAGACATGTAACGGAATATTCAAAACAGGAACTGAATGATATGTTAAAAGAGCTTACCATACAGTTCCAGGAAGCCAAGAAATTGAATTTAAAACTGAATATGGCCAGGGGAAAACCCGCAGCAGCCCAGTTGGATATGAACATGGGCCTGTTGGAGTTTCCAGAGGGCTGTACGCTGGAGGACGGTACAGATGCAAGGAATTACGGCGTTTTAGAAGGGATTCCTGAATGCAGGCGTCTGTTGGGCCAGCTTTTGGGCCTGAAGCCGGACCAGATTATAATAGGAGGTAATTCCAGCCTGAATCTGATGTTCGACACCATGGCGTTCCACTGTCTTTTCGGAACACAGGGAAAAAAGCCATGGAGCTTCTATGCATATGAGGGCAGTCCTGTGAAATTCCTTTGTCCGGTCCCGGGGTACGACAGGCATTTCCAGATTTGCGAGGAGCTGGGAATCCAGATGATTCCGGTCCCGCTTCTGGAGGACGGACCTGACATGGAGATGGTGGAAGCCATGGTAAGGGAGGATGCTTCCATCAAGGGAATCTGGTGCGTTCCCCTTCATTCCAATCCTCAGGGAGTATGCTACAGCGACCGGGTGGTGGACCGCCTGGCGTCTATGGAGACGGCTGCCCCGGATTTCAGGATATTCTGGGACAATGCCTACGGCGTGCACCATATTTACCAGGAAGTGCCCCTTAAAAATATCCTGGAGGCATGTGAGGCCGGCGGCCATCCAAACAGGGCTTACTATTTCTTCTCAACCTCTAAGATAACATTTCCGGGGGCAGGTATTTCCCTTATTGCTTCAGGACCGGACAACATGAAGGAGTTTAAGCGCCATATGTCCTCACAGACCATTGGACATGACAAGCTGAACCAGCTAAGGCATGTGCAGTATTTCAAAACGCCGGAAAACATCCGCGCCCATATGGCGGATCTGGCAGAGGTGCTGAGGCCCAAATTTGATATGGTGTTAAACCGTCTGGAGGAGGAACTGGAAGGCAGCGGACTGGCAGTGTGGAGCCGTCCGAAGGGAGGCTATTTCATCTCCCTGGACACGCTTGCAGGATGTGCAAAGCGTACCGTGCAGCTGGCTAAGGAGGCAGGTGTCACGCTCACAGGCGCAGGCGCAACCTATCCCTACAAGAGGGATCCGCAGGACAGAAATATCCGCATTGCTCCCACCTATCCCACGCCGGAGGAGTTAAAATCAGCCATGGACATATTTATTCTGTGCGTTAAGATAGCGGGAATCGAGTCAGTGGTGAATCAGGGGAACTAAGTATTGGGATACTATAAACAGGCAGCAGCCGGGCAGAAAAGGAGAACAGGTATGGAGAAACTATATAATCCTTATGATAATGTGTTAAAGGTAGTAAAGGAAGCAGCCGATATACTGGGCTATACGGACAGTGACATAGAGGCCATTAAGTACCCGGAGAGGGAACTTAAGGTTGCGATTCCGGTGCGGATGGACGATGGGACAACGAAGGTATTTGAGGGATACAGGGTGCAGCACTCCACATCCCGCGGACCGGCCAAGGGCGGAGTGCGTTTCCATCCTGCGGTAAATCCTGACGAGGTCAGGGCCCTGGCAGCCTGGATGACATTCAAGTGCGCAGTGGTGAATATTCCTTACGGCGGCGGCAAGGGCGGCGTTGTCTGCGACCCCAATGAGCTGTCTGAAAATGAAATCCGTGCAATCACCAGAAGATACACGGCAGCCATTGCTCCCCTTATTGGGCCGGAACAGGATATCCCGGCTCCTGATGTAGGCACCAATGCGGCTGTTATGGGCTGGATGATGGATACCTACAGCATGCTGAAGGGCCACTGCATCCACGGCGTGGTTACAGGCAAGCCAATCTGCCTGGGAGGCGCCCTTGGAAGAAATGAAGCCACGGGACGGGGCGTCATGTATACCACAAAAAATATACTGAATAAAATGGGAATTCCGGTTCAGGGAACCACGGTAGCCATTCAGGGAATGGGAAATGTGGGCAGCATCACAGCCAAGCTGCTTCACAGGGAAGGAATGAAGATCATAGCGGTCAGCGATGTATCCGGCGGAATCTGTAATCCGCAAGGACTTAACGTACCGGCTATCCTGGATTACCTCTCCCTTAACAGAAAGAATCTGTTAAAGGATTACAATGAAGAGGGAATGAGCCGCATTACCAATGAGGAACTGTTGGAGATGGATGCCAGGGTACTGGTGCCGGCAGCCCTTGAAAATCAGATTAACGCTTCCAATGCACATAAAATCCGTGCGGAAATCATCGTGGAGGCTGCAAACGGCCCGGTGGCCGCTGACGCTGACGGGATACTCCAGGAAAGAGGCATTACTGTTGTGCCTGATATCCTGGCCAATGCAGGCGGCGTAGTTGTTTCTTATTTTGAATGGGTTCAGAATATACAATCCGTGAGCTGGACCGAGGAAGAAGTCAACGAGAAACTGAAGGATATCATGGATCCTGCGTTTGAAGCAGTATGGGATATTGCAAAGAGACAGAACGCCACACTGCGCACCGGCGCTTACCTGATTGCCGTGAAGCGGGTAGTGGAGGCCAAGGCGGCAAGGGCAATCTGGCCATAAAGCGAATCACAGAAAAAATCATAGAATTTCCGAATAGCAGCAGTTACACAAAGACCAGGCACTGGGGATGCCTGGTCTTTTACTGTGTATAAAGGGGGATAAAATGTGTGAAAGGGGGAGGGCCCTTTCGGTTTTTGCAACAATTTATTTGCTGTGTTTTTCTTGCTTACAGGACACATTATAATACAGGTATATTGCAAAAACCATTGTCAGAAGACAAAGAAATATTGCAATTAGCACAAGCTGTGTTAGAATAGGGTTAAACGCACCTGCGGCTTGCGGCCGCGCAGGGCAGGGACGGCTGGGGACAGCCGGTATTTTTAAGGAGGAGATCCATGTACCAGGAAGAAAGTTTTAAGACGCAGAGGGTGGTATATGCCCATACGCGCAGCGATGAAGGGGATATGGAGTATAAAATGCACTGCCATGATGTATATGAGGTTTATTACATGATTTCAGGCAACGCAGAGTATCTGCTGGAGGGCAGGACCTACACACCCAGGCCCGGAAGCCTGATTATCATACCGCCGGGCTGTTTTCACGGGTTAAGGGTGCTGGATTCGGATGAATATAACCGGATACGTCTGCACTTTGCCGCCGAACTTCTGCAGGAAGAGGAACAGGCTCTTTTGCTGGAGCCTTTTGGAACCGGATGGTGCTGCTATGAGGAACAGTTTCAGCTGGAGTGGTATTTTCACTCCCTGGAGGAGTGTGGGAATTATGGAAAAGATTTACAGGATATTGCAATCCGCACACGGGTTCTGTCTCTTTTGACCAAGATTTTTGCAATATATAGGGAGGCTTCAGGAACTTCCAGGGGAAAGGAAGGACAGGTCCAGGAAATCATCCGCTATATCAACCAGAATCTGTCCGCTCCGCTGAGCCTGGAAGGGCTGGCACAGACCTTCTATATGAGCAAAAATCATCTCACAGCTGTATTTAAGAGGGCCACGGGAACCACGGTGGCCAGGTACATTCTCTATAAGCGCATGGCCATTGTGAGAAAAGAGCTGTCAATGGGGGTGCCGGCAGCAGAGGCAGCGTCCAGAGCGGGATTTGGAGATTACTCCAGTTTTTTCAGGGCTTACAAAAAAATGTTTGGATGCGCGCCCTCTGATAAAAGCGCGCCGGGAATGCCTGAGATGGATAAGGGAAGTATGGTTTGAGAATGCGCGGGGACTCAAAAATAAGGTTTAAGAATGTACGTAAATAAATTCTTGACAGGAAAAAAATACCATGATATTATCAATTAAACCTATAGAAATAGTAGGAATTGAGAGACGGAGGACAATATCATGGGAGAGAAGCGTAAGAGATCAGACAGACATTTTAAATTTGAGACAACCCAGCTTCACGGAGGTCAGGAGCAGCCCGACCCTTCAACAGGGGCAAGGTCGGTACCGATTTACCAGACATCATCGTATGTATTTGATAACTGCGACCACGCGGCGGCACGGTTCAATCTCAGCGATCCGGGTAATATATACAGCCGTCTTACCAATCCTACCCTGGATGTATTTGAACAGAGAATGGCGCAGCTGGAAGGCGGCGTGGCGGCCCTGGCCACGGCTTCCGGGGCAGCGGCCCTGTCCTATACCTTCCAGAACCTGACACGGGCAGGGGATCATATTGTGTCCTCCGGCCATATATACGGCGGCACCTATAATTACCTGGCCCACACCTTTCCGGAATACGGGGTGGAGACTACATTTGTGGATCCGGCTGATTTAGAGGCGGTAGAGGCAGCTATCAGGGATAATACAAAGGCTGTCTTTATAGAGACACTGGGAAACCCTAATTCCGATATCGCTGATATAGAAAAAATTGCTTCTATTGCACACCGGCATCAGATTCCTTTGGTAATAGATAATACCTTTGCAACGCCGTATCTTGTCCGTCCCATTGAGTACGGTGCTGACATCGTGGTACATTCAGCCACAAAGTTCACCGGCGGTCATGGAACTGCGGTGGGCGGCGTGATTGTGGACGGCGGAAGGTTTGACTGGGCTGCTTCTAAAAAATTCCCGGGACTTTCAGAGCCAAATGCCAGCTACCACGGAATCCGTTTTGCCCAGGATGTGGGAGCGGCTGCCTTTGTCACCCGGATACGGGAACTGGACACTTGGGTACAGGAAGAACTGGTTCCGAAAGCAAAGCTGGCGGCCAGAGGGGAAGGCAGTTTTATCCCTGGCGACTGGTGTCGGTTCTGTAAAGCCAGGAATGGGTGCCGAGCGAGGGCAGAACGTTTTCTAAAGCTGGCGCAGATGGAATTTCAGCCGCCGGCACTGCTTACCGAAGAAGAGATTGCAGAGGTACTGCTGGTTGCGGATGAACTGGCAAAGTGGGCAGCAGATGTTTATGCGTTTGCCACCGATGAGGCAATCACCCGTGGCAAGCAGTGGACCGGATTTAAGCTGGTGGAAGGCCGGAGCAACCGAAAGTATACGGATGAGGAGCTGGTGGCCGAAGCAGTAAAGGCTGCGGGATACAAGGATATTTATAAATATGGCAGGGCATAGTTTGGAATCGCGGACAATGGAAAGATGGGATTTAACCAACCAAACTGCCGAGAATTATGTTAAATTGGTTTTGAGGACTATACGAAGTATTTATATTTATACAGATAATTCCAGATATTCATTTTAATGTATATTAAAAAGGCACTTATTGAAAACACGATATCCGCCAAGGGGACATCACACCCTCTTGGCATCTTTTTTATGCACTCGAGGAATGTAGAAACAATTGTCGAATTATCATTTCTGAGTTAAGAAGATGAAACTTGGCATCCTTTCGGACAGAGACGATAATGGATTCGAAAAGGCTTAATAATGTCTTTTGTGAATCTTTTACAGCGTCAGCGCATGTCTGGCAGAGTTTCTCTTTCAAAGAAAACTTGATTTTATGCTAAATGGAAGTATTTATCCTGTCAAAGTGATTCTGAGTTTCTTAAATTTAATAAAAAAACGTTTTTCAAATATGGAAACAGTTACTTTAATTCTTTATGAGAACTAGAGTATTATTATTAGCTAATGTACGAGGAGGAGTATGGAAAAAAGGTATCAAATTTTTATAAGTTCAACTTATGCAGATTTAGTAGAAGAACGAAAAGCCATTATGTAAGCAATTGTTGAATTAGATTGTTTTCCGGCAGGTATGGAAATGTTTCCTGCAGCTGATTCGGAGCAATTTGAATATATTAAAACTATATTAAATGAAAGTGATTACTATGTCTTGGTGGTGGCTGGTAGATATGGTTCTATAGCAGAAGATGGAGATAGCTATACAGAAAAAGAGTTTAATTACGCAGTCGAGCAAGGAATACCCATATTAGCTTTTGTGAAAAAGGATATTAGTACCATTCCACTGGGAAAAGTTGATACGGATAGTCTAAAAAGGAAAAAGTTAGAATTATTTAGAAGCAAGGTATTTGACGGACGTTTGGCTAAATTTTGGAACAATACAAGTGAGTTAAAGTATGAATTACATAGTAGTTTGTCACGAGCTTTCAAAATGAATCCAAGAATAGGTTGGGTGAGAGGGGATACGTTGATGACCAATGATTCCTATGAGAAATTGCATACATTGGAAACATAAAATATAAAATTGAAGAAAAAGATAGAGTTATTAGAGGCAAACACAAATGGTGAGGAGTCCTTGTTAATAAAATTAGATAGCAATATTAAACTTAAATGAAAAGTTAATAATCAATGATACAGTTGAACCGCGAACAGGAATGGGAGCAGCATGGATACAGTAATAACAAATTGGAAAAAGAATTTCTTCACAATCTGGACCGGACAGGCAATATCCCAGTTTTCAAGTTCTGTTCTTCAATTTGCGATTGTGTGGTATCTGACAGACCATACCGGTTCTGCCATGGTACTGACGGCGGCTATGATGATGGGGTTTCTCCCACAGGGGGTTTTAGGACCGTTTATCGGCGTCTTTATCGACCGGTATAACCGAAAAAGAATCATGATTATCTCAGACCTTCTTATCTCGGCAGCAAGTTTTGTAATGGTGATTGCAGGCTGGATGGGCAGGTTATCGACAGAACTGATTCTTGTGGTTTTGCTGGCACGCTCGGTCGGTTCCGCGTTCCACAATCCCTGCCTGCAGGCAGTTACCCCGCAGATTGTCCCGGAAGGCCAGTTGACTAGATGTGCGGGATATTCGCAGGCGTTGGAATCGGTATCACAAATCTTAAGCCCGGTTGTGGCGGCAGTGCTGTACAGTTCCTGGAGCCTGAGCGGAATTATCTCCCTGGACGTCATAGGGGCGCTGATTGCGGTAATTACGCTTGGAATCACGCAAATCCCGGAATTGCCGCAGGAGGGACGTGACAGAAAAGTACAGGTTTTACGGGAGGCGAAGGAAGGCTTTCAGATTCTCAGGGCAAAGAAAGGGATGCTGGGGCTGGTGCTGATTGGAAGTCTTTATACTTTGGCGTTGATGCCTACCAGCGCGCTGTTTCCATTGATGACAATGTCATATTTTAATGGAAACAGTACAAGTGCCAGTATTGTTGAGGTGGTGTTCTCTGTCGGGCTTTTGTTTGGATCGTTGATATTGTCAAAATGGGGAGGAACAAGAAACAGGATTTATACCATTGTTGGTTCCTTCCTGTTAATGAGTTTTAGTTTATTTGAATCAGGAATTTTGCCGCCGGATGGCTTTTATGTCTTTACCTTATGTTCCTGGCTCATGGGAGTCTCCGGACCATTTTACTGGGAGACAGAAACCGTGCCATATTTAATAGTATTGGCAATGATTTTCTGGAGATGCTGGAGACCACGCAAATGACCAAGTCCTATAAGATGCCGGTCCTTTTGGCATTTTATAACAATGGCAATGTCAAAACTCAGATTGATGAGGATGATATATACCGGGGCCATAAGGAGTTTTATTATACGGCAAATAACTGGAAGGATTTAGAGAAAGATAAAGGGACCAGTGATTTTAGGTCATGGGATAAGAAACGCTGTGTCACCGAGGCATTGAAAAATCCGGTAAAGTTTTTGCTGCAGTCCGGTAATGGTTTTTTTGTGCAGCTGGAGGGGGCGGTGCTGGCATTAAATCCGCAGCTTCATGAGGCTGTGGGGCTGGATGGGTTTGCGGAGCAGATGAAGGATGTGATTGAGTACCGGTCGATGGATTATTATAGGAAGCGGTATGAGAATGAATATTTACATCTAACATGAGTAATAGTAAAATTTTATCAGGGGATTTTAAATATGTAAAGCTTTGCGTTATATGTGCTGAAGATTTACAAAGTAATATATAGAAATGAAAGAGGAACTGTCATGCACATCCTAATTGCCGAAGACCATCCGGACCTCCGGAAAATCCTAACTCTTTACCTGCAAAAGGAGGGTTACCAGGTATCCGTTGTATCTAACGGACAAGAAGCCATTACCTATCTGATGGAACGCTGTGGTCT
>ENA-OWNQ01000582-OWNQ01000582.1-gut-metagenome-genome-assembly--contig:-NODE-582-length-12889-cov-2.411645_pt1 | contig 12889 bp, 8 predicted proteins | sample MGYA00248252_ERZ651782 | MGnify/ENA primary metagenome ERZ651782 (study PRJEB26908, sample SAMEA4031705) | gut metagenome | biome: gut; feature: normal infant; material: stool | place: China | collected 2015 ... | reverse complement strand
TGAAGAAGGCAGGAGGTGTGAAAAATCTCCTGTCTTTCTGTTATTATAATATCGAAAAACGCCCTGTAGCCTTGTTTCATAAAAGATGGCTGAGACAAAGGTCATTTGGCATCAGTTGCAACATTGTTGCATTGTTGACTGCCTTTGTTGCATACATGTTACGAGGTATAATTGAATCATTCTATTTTCATATTCCATTTTTTTGACAGTACCCTAATATTCTTAGCTTTTTGGCAAAAATGTTGTCACTTTTTCCTTGATTAATTTTTGGCATGATATTTGCTGTTATAGTTTGGTAGTAGCAAATATACCCATAACATTATCTGTAGCATCATGGACTGAACTTATTATTTACATAGAATGGGACAGGGATGGCTGTTACAGGAAGGGTGAGAAGAAAAATATAAAACAGAAAGGAAATGCGCGATATGGATTACACAAGTTTATTTAAGAACAACGGCGGAAAAAAGTCAAAAGTAGGAATTATAGGTGCAACCCGCGGATATGGCTATACGCTGTTAGCACAAATTCCAAAGGTTGAGTTAATGGAACTGAGGCTGATTTCTTCGCGGCATACAGACGAATGTGTAGAGGTGCTCACAGGTCTTGGATACAAGAAAGAGGATATTATTATATGCGGGAATAAAGAGCAGGTTGAGAGTGCTCCCAGCCATGCGGTTCTCATTGTAAACGACTATCGGCTGGTACTGGAAAGTGATATTACGGCATTAGTTGAGTGCACGGGAAACACGGCTGTGAGTTCAGAGGTATCAGAGGATGCATTAAAGAAGGGAATCAATGTATATATGGTTTCAAAGGAGACTGACAGTGTGTGTGGTCCTATGTTGAATCATATTGCTGAAAAACACGGTACCGTATACTCTCTGGTTAACGGGGATCAGCCAAGAAATCTTTTGGACCTTTACTCTTGGGGAAAAGTATTGGGATTAGAGATCATAGCAGCCGGTAAAGCCAGCGAGTATGACTTTGTATGGGATCCGGATACTGACGAATTCACCTATATGGAAGGCCCTGAAAAACCGCACGAGAATATTCCGGGTCTGAAGGAAGTCTGGCATTATGAAGGCCGCGAGACATTGGAGGGACGCCGTAAGCTGTTAGAAAAATATATGGCGGTTATTTCCGCTGATCTTTGCGAAATGAACCTTGTATCCAATGTAACTGGGCTGGTGCCGTCTGACAGACGTCTGAATTATCCTATTGCAAAAATCAGCGAACTGGCAGATATCTTTATTCCGGAGGAAGATGGCGGCATACTTAAGAAGACTGGTGTTGTAGATGTATTCTGCAATCTGCGTGCGCCGGATGAGGCCAGTTTTGCAGGGGGTGAGTTCATCATCATCAAATGCGAGAATGAGACCGTATGGGAACTGCTTACAAGTAAAGGGCATGTGGTAAGCCGTAATGGCAAATATGCGTGTATCTATCTTCCTTATCATTATATGGGACTTGAGACGCCTATATCCATTCTGTTAGGAGATATCCTGGGACTAGGTACTCACTCTGAATGCCGCCAGGTTTCCGTTATGGCCGGAGTGGCCCAGAAGGACATGCCTAAGGGAACCATACTTAAGGTCCAGGGACATCATCATTCCATTGAGGGTCTGGTTCCGGAATTGTGGGAACTCAAGGATGCTGGAAATGTGGCTCCGTTCTATCTGTTAAATGGTACAACACTTCTGGAAGATGTAAAGGCAGGGCAGCCTATAACAAAGGATGTGGTGGATTTGTCAGGAAGCCTTCCCTATAAATTATATAATGAGGGATTGAAGCTTTGATTGAAAAACAGGATAGAGCATGAAGTTGTGACATAGAATAAGAGATGCTGCTGCAAATAGAATTTCGGTTTGCAGCAGCATCCTTTTTATAGGTGTAAACTGAGACATTTTTGGCCGGATTATAAGGAGAATTAAAGTATAAAGACGGCAGGGCCGGTACGGTTAAATACACGATTGTATTTCCCGGTGCCGGCCCTGAAGTTTATCAGCAAAGTAGTGCTCTGCTTAGATTCAGAAAATAATGGTTCCGTCCTGAATTACAGATGTAACCTTTTTTAAAGCTTCGATATTATCTAATGGATTGCCATCCAGGATTGCCAAATCAGCTGCTTTTCCTTCCATGATAGATCCGGTAGTTCCGTCTACCCGGCAGATCCGAGCTGCGTTGATTGTGATTCCAGACAGTACATCCCGGTTTTTAGCACCCAGACCAGAGATATAGCAGGCCTCCTGGGCCAACCCCTGATGCAGACCATCAGTGCCAATGCCAAACTTAAGTCCGCCCTCAATGGCGCCGGATAAACATTTACAGATAATTTCCTTTTCACGAAGGCTTCCCTCACTGTCATGGGGGGAGAATTTAAATAACAACTGGTCATTCAGGGCGTAACTGGGAGTATATACTACCCAGCGGTCCTCCTTATTAACACGTTCTACCTGGGGCTGGGTGATATAATACACATGTTCCAGACAGTCAATGCCTGCAGTCAGGCAGTCGTCTAATCCCTGTCCTCCAGAACAATGGCAAGCTGTGGTTATATTAACGCTTTTTGCTTCTTCTACCACCACTTTCAGCTCCTCTAAGGTCAAAAAGTGATAAATGAAAGGTGTTGCATTGATAACCTTTGTCATAAATACCTTCAGAAAATCGACACCGCGGGCAATATTTTCCCTGGAAGTCCGGCGGAAATCTTCCGCGCCGCAATGGGGCATTCCTACATATCCATGCCCATGGCTGCTGCGCATGCCGATGCCGCTGACAACCAGCTTCGGTCCTGCAATCCTTCCTTCTTTCTGCGCCTTTTTACATGTTACATCAATATAAAACCTGTCTCCCAGACATCTGGAGGTGGTTACGCCGGCTGCCAGGTCGTCCTTCATCGTTTTAATGGCGCGTATGGTCTGCTCTGCCTCGCAGTCCTCCATTTTGACCAGGTGATTTTCAAGTCTGGCGTCTAAGGCCAGATGGTTGTGACAGTCAATCATGCCAGGGATTATTACCTTATCGCCATAGTCAATTACATTTATTTGCTCTGGTATTTCAACTTGGGAGATATTATCGTAAATTTTTTGGATTTTGCCATTTTCAATAAGAAGCCCGCTGTTTTCCTTAACTTCCAGCTGATCGCCTGCTATGATTTTATTTGCCTTAATGATATAACGTTCCATAAAATTCCTCACTTTCTTGATATGCGGGTAAGTCCATTATTATTTCTGCTGCTTTTTGGCAGCCCTTTTGGCAAAGAACCCAGTCAGGATAGGAGTCAGAATGGCTGTGATAACAACAGCACCAGCTACCTGTGCAGTAGCCACGCCCACCACTGGTTCCAGGGAAGGATCTGCCATGGCAACGGATGCAGGTACAGCCACGGCATTACCTCCAGTGGTGCCAATGGCCATTCCCATAGGATCTGGTTTCCTTCGAATCAGGCTGTAAAGGTAATACGTAAGTATACCCGTAAATAAAACAGTTATAAGTCCAAGGACAATACCGCCAGCGCCGGCTTTTGCAATGGTAAACAGGCTTGTATTGGCTCCCAGCACAAAGCCGTTAAAGGGGAGCAGCATAGCTAATCCGTTGGATAGAAGCACCTTGAAATCTTCATCCAGATTGCCTAAAATCATACCGATAATCAGGGGAACTATGGCTGCTACCAGAGACAGAATTGGAATTTCCGCAAGGCCGGTGGTGCCTAATGCAATCATGGTAAGAAATGGACCGTCGTTTAGGGACAAGATAGCGATTGCTCCTACATCTGTATTGTCTCCAAACTCTTTTGCCAGGGCAGTATAGATGGCACCATTGGAGTTAGTAACGGCTGTGATAACTGCCAATGGAGTAAGACCTAAAATTCCCATGGGTCCGAACAGCTTGTTAAGACCCAGGCCAAGCAACACACCGATGGCATATTTTAAAATGGTCAGTACTGCTCCCTTGTAGAGCGGAAGCGCAGCCTGTTTGAAGTTGATTGTTGCACCGCTGCACAGGATGAACAGGCCTACCAGTGTAGAGGTTCCTGTTTTAAAAAGACCTGTTGTAAAACCTCCAATCTCCAGTACCTGTGGGATGAACGTGTTGACTAAACAGCCAATCAATAGCGGAATGACCATCATACCCCCAGGAAATTTTTTCATTGTCGCGCAAATCTTCATAAAATATACCTCTCCTTCTTCTTGATTTTGGAATAGAGCGCCATTACCCCGGAGACTGACCACCCCGGCAGGGCCGGAGTAAGGCGTGTTCCTATTGCCCGATGCATTTATCTAAAGCAATTATTATGCCAAGTATATGAATAATCGTTAAAAATAATAAAAGCTTCATAAAAGACAAAAGAAAAAGGTCGATATATTGAGAAATACATCAGGGGTGAGGGGGAGTGCGATTGCAACACCATTACAGCAAAAAATGCAACGATATCACAACAAAATGTGCAACACCATTGCATGAATTGAATTATATTTTTATATTATATTTCTGCATTTTTCTCCATAGTGTAGAACGGTTGATTCCCAGAAGTCTGGCTGCCTTGGTCTGGTTGCCGCTGCATTCTCTAAGTGCCCATAAAATGGAACTTTCTTCGCTGGAGGTTTGAGATGCAGTATAGGAAGGAAGCGGAGATGTATCTTCTAAATCCTGGGGATATAATGCCTTTAGCAAATCATCTCTGGTGATTGTATTGCCGGAGCAGATTACCAGAGATCGCTCTACAATATTGCGCAGTTCCCGTATATTTCCATTAAATGGATAATCATTAAGGACAGATAAGGCTGAAATATTGATTTCAGGAACAGGAATACCGTTCTCCTGTCCCCGCTGCCTCATCAAATGAAGAAACAGAAGCTCAGCGTCCCGTTCTCTCTGGCGAAGGGGAGGGAGGAAAATTCTCAGTACATCCAGGCGGTACATCAAATCGCGGCGGAACAATTCTTTACCGGCAAGCTGATTGATGCTTTTATTGGTGGCGGAAATAATGCGGACATTGATGGAGATGACCTTGTTATCACCAATTCTTCTGACTTCACGTTCCTGGAGGACACGCAGTAACTTGGTCTGGGTGGAATGTGATATTTCCCCGATTTCGTCCAGAAACAGGGTTCCTCCGTGCGCCTGTTCAAAGAGTCCCATTTTACCGCCTTTAACGCTGCCGGTAAAGGCGCCTTCCACATAGCCAAAAAGCTCGCTTTCCAGCAGATTTTCCGGGAGGGCGGCACAGTTGATGGCGACGAAAGGACCATTTTTACGAGAACTGGTATTGTGGATGCTCTGCGCAAATAATTCCTTTCCAGTTCCGGTTTCTCCTACAATGATGACATTGGAATCCGAGGCGGCATATCTGCGCGCCGTGTCAATGGTGGCGTCGATGACAGCACTCTTATGAATAATGTCGTCAAAGGTATATTTTGCCCGGAGTCCTTTTTCACTGAGGCTTCGGCGGATTTGATTCTCTAGCTTCTGTATCTCGGTAATATCAGATAAGGTAATCACGACACCGGAAATGTTGTTATTGACTACCACTGGGACAAAGGAGGCGGATACAGTAATGTTGCTTTTGGGGATGGTAAGAATGCTGCCGCTTATTTCCTGTCCACCCTTTAAAACTTCACTAAAGGATTTGTAAAGATAGGGAAGGGTGGTCTGAAGAGACTTTGACAGCAGGCTGATATTGTTGTTCATGGCTTTGACCACACGGTTGCGTACCCGTATGGTTCCAGAGGAATCAATATACAGAATGCCGTCCTTGGAGGCGTATATGATGGTCTTATAGGTCTCAGCAACAATCCGTTCAATCTGTATCTGCTCCACCGTACGTATGGCTTCATTGATTGCCTGAAGGATGGTATCTTCTCCGGTACGTATGAGGCGGGATAGGATGCCATGTCTTTCGGCCAGCTCTACAGCAGAGTACCCTCCGATTAGCGCGTCACAGCCATGGACGATGGCTTCACCTATGTTGGCTTCCAGGTCCTTGTGATTGCTGGCCGGATAAATTTCCACCTGGCATCCTAATAGTTTGCATATGTCAGAGGCTTCATATATTTTTCCATAAAATCCACAAATAGCAATCCGGGTGGAGTTAAAATCTTTACGGCATTCAGCTACAGTACGGATGATATCATAACCGGAAATTGCCAGGTCGATAACGGGAGTTTGGGGATGCATGGTTTTCAGCTGTTTTGCGCTGAAACCGCGGGCGATGACAGCATCGTAACTACCTGCATTGATCTTGGAAATCTGGTCAACTGTCAATACCTGTATGTCTGCGCAGATTCGTTTGTTTTCAGGATGATTGTCTAAGACATACTCAACCTTTTCCCGAAGTTCAGGGTATGGTACAATAAATAATATATGGATCATGGCATGCCTCCTATGGTTGGTTATACAGTTGTTGCTGTTTCGATTCTACAATAATGCAACAATTTGGTCAACGGTTTTGCAACATATATGAGCGGAAGATAAAGCAGGAAGGCTGTGATTCAAATTGGCATGAAATTTGCTAATATATATTGTATAATATATCATTTCATGATAACAGGAGGTAAAATATGCCAATATTCGGATGTGTAGCCGATGATTTTACAGGCGCCAGCGACGCCGCTTCATTTTTGGTAAAGGGAGGCATGTCGGTCCAGCTCTTTAACGGAATTCCGGGAAAAGGAAGCAGGGTTGGGGAGGGAATACAGGCCATTGTAATAGCGCTTAAATCCAGGACCCAGGATACCGGGGAGGCAGTGGCGGATACCCTGCGGGCTCTGGGGTGGTTAAAGGAGCAGGGGGTTGAGAGGTTTTATCTGAAATACTGTTCCACCTTTGACTCTACTCCGAAGGGGAATATCGGCCCTGCTGCCGATGCGGCCATGGAATTTCTCGGCGTGTCCTATACGGTCCTGTGCCCGGCGCTTCCGGTCAACGGACGGGTGGTAATGAAGGGGGAATTGTATGTGGGCGGTGTGCCTCTGCATGAGAGCCCCATGAAGAACCATCCTCTGACCCCCATGTGGGACGCCAGAATCGCGAATCTGATGAAGCCCCAGAGCAAGTATTCCTGCGTGGAGCTATGGAAGGAGCAGATGGACAGGCCGGCAGATGAAATCCGTGCCATACTCTCGGATCAGGCGGACACACAGGAGCATTACTATGTGATACCGGATTACCAGGATATGGAGGATGGGGAGCGGATTGTGGAGCTGTTCGGGGATTTGGCCCTGCTGACAGGAGGGAGCGGGATTCTGGAGCCGCTGGCAAAGCATCTGAGCCGCCGTCAGGATATACTGCCGGAGCTTGATATTCGGGCAGAAGGAGCCGCCGTCCTGATTGCGGGAAGCTGTTCCAGGGCTACCCTGGAACAGATTGCCCATTTCCAAACCCACGGCGGATTCAGCTATAAGATGGATCCCATGGCCATGCTTGAGGGCAGGGAGTCTCTGGAGGACGCATGGAGGTTTGTGAGAGAGAACTGGGGAACACCAGTGCTTATTTACAGCTCCGATACAGCCCGGAATGTGAAAGAAGTGCAGCAATATGGACAGGAGCGTGTGGCTGAGATGCTGGAACAGGCAGCCGCAGAGCTGGCGGAACGGGCAGTAGCCCATGGAATCAGGAGGGTGGTGGTGGCAGGAGGGGAAACCTCGGGCGCGGTAACAAAACGGCTGGGATTCTCTTCCTACAGGATTGGCGCCAGCGTTGCGCCCGGAGTGCCGGTAATGGTGCCAATGGAGAATGAGGCGCTTCGCCTGGTATTAAAGTCCGGGAATTTTGGACAGGAAGATTTTTTTGTGAGAGTATTGGAGATGACGCAGACGGAGGATGGAAAATGATGGATAGGGAGTTAGCGCAGAAATTAGAGGATGCGGTCTGGATTGGAAGGAGCCTGTTTGAGCGCAGTAAGACATCTGGTTCATCGGCCAATATGAGCTTTTTCCACAATGGAACGATGTACATCAGCCGGAGCGGAAGCTGCTTTGGCACCCTGAAGGCGGATGAATTTGCAGTCATGGATATGAACGGCGCAAGTCTGAGCGGCAGCAAGCCCAGCAAGGAATGGCCCCTGCACCTGAAGGTATACCAGAAGAAACCGGGAACAGGCGCGGTCATCCATACCCATGGCACCTATGGGGTACTGTGGAGTTTTGTGCCTGCTGAGGACGAAACAGACGTAATTCCGGATCATACCCCGTATCTGAAGATGAAGCTGGGTAAGGTGGGACTGGTTCCTTATGAGAAGCCTGGTTCCCAGGCACTGTTTGACGCCTTTGAACAGCGTGTAATGGACAGCGACGGCTATCTGCTGAAACAGCATGGGGCAGTGGTGCCGGGAAAAAGTCTGATGGATGCCTTCTTCTGTCTGGAAGAGCTGGAGGAAAGTGCCAGGATTGCCTGGATGCTGAGACAGGCTGGAATGAGGTAGAGGCGGATGTTGACCGCACCCGGATTGTTCCTGTGAGGTGTTGGATGTTTTGGATTGTAGAAAAGTTATCATGCCGGGCCCTGGAAAACCAGGGCTTTTTTGGCGGCCGGCTGCGGCCTGGCGGCGCCCGGGGCCTTGTCTTTATGCCGTAGTACTGCGCTATGTCTGTTTAATCTGCAGGGCGGCCATTTTTGGGATAGCAAGTCAGATGAATACGTGATAAAATAAATAACAGCAAGCTGTACAGCAGAAATGGGACAAAAGAAGGAGCTCTGATATGAAAAATGCATTACAAGCAGGAAAAAAGATAGCAGGAATGGCGTGTATCCTGGTCTTTGGGTGCTTGTTGTCTGTGCTGCCATGCAGCGATGCGCAGGCAGGTGCGGGGGATCAGGATAAGGCACAGGGACCGGACAGGATACTGCGGGTGGCCTACCCTGAGCTGGAGGGGATGTCGGAGACAGATGAGAATGGGACCAGACACGGTATTGTGGTGGACTATCTCAATGAGATAGCAAAATATACGGGCTGGCAGTATGAGTATATTGATACGGCTGCAGAGGACATGATTCCGGAATTTCTGGACGGGCAGTATGATCTGATGGGCGGAACCTATTACCAGCCGGAATTTGAACAGTATTTTGCCTATCCGGACTACAATACAGGTTACAATAAATCCGTGCTGCTGGTCCGCCGTGATGATAAAAGCATTAAGACTTATGACTGGAAAAGCATGAGCGGTAAGACGATCGGAGTATATGAACGGGCTGAGGAAAACATACGAAGGCTCCAGGCATTTCTGGACCTCAATGGAATTGACTGTACCATCAGGTACTTTTCCAAAGACCAGTTGGTGGATGGGAACCTTTATCAGTGTCTTGAAGACAGAGAAGTGGATATGCTTTTGGGGAATAATGCAGATGTAAAGGGGAACCTCCGGGTAGTTGCGGAATTTGATTCCCAGCCATATTATATTGTGACCACTCCGGATAATCAGGAGATTCTGGACGGCATGAACATGGCTCTGGGCAAGATTGTGGACTCTAATCCGAATTTTGCAGAGGAACGGTATAATGCAAATTTTCCGGACAGCGGAATTGAGAGCATCTGTCTGAATGATGAGGAGCAGGCCTATATCCGCGAAAAACAAAAGGTATCGGTTGCAGTTGTGAAGGAATGGCATCCCCTGTTCAGCCAGGAAGAAGATACGGATATGCACAACGGCCTGATACCGGATGTGTTGGAGAAGGTAACTGAATTTTCAGGGCTGGAATTCAGCTACGAGTATACGGACACCTATGGGGATGCGCTGAATCTGGTAAATCAGGGCAAGGCAGATATATTAGGAGCTTTTCTGGGATCTGAGGAGGATGGGGCAGACATGGGGCTGGCTCCTTCAAAGGCATATGCATCCATGAGCGACATTATCGTCAGGAATAAGGGGGTCAGCTATCCCTCGGATGGTCTGGTGGGAGCGGTCATTGAAGGGCGGCGCATGCCAACGGGTATAAAGGCGGATGAGATCAGATATTTTCCTGATGTCAGGGCGGCATTGCGGGCTGTGAACAATGGGGAGGTTGATTTCTTTTACGGAATCTCCACCAAAATCGAGCACGATATGCAGGCACACCACTATCCCAATGTTGTTCCCAATACCCTGGTTAATAACAGAAATGATATCTGTTTTGCAGTGACCAGGCCGGTTGACGGCGAACTGCTTCCAATATTGAATAAGTCGGTCAACAGCCTGAGCAGTGAACAGAAGACGGCATTGACAAACCAGAATATGATAACCATAGGGTCCCGATCTGCATCAATTGTGGAATTAATGTATGCCAATCCAGTGATGTTTGTAACGGTGACTGCATGTGTTTTCCTTGCCGTGATGATTCTTGTAATGGCAGCTGCCCGTTCCAGAATACGGGCAGCCAGGATGCAGAGCAGCCTGGAGAGGGCAGAGGCAGCTAACCGCGCAAAGGGTGAATTTCTTTCCAGGATGAGCCATGAGATACGTACGCCCATGAATGCCATTGTGGGGCTCAGCGACTTAACATCCATGATGGATGATGTACCGGAACAGGTAAGGGAAAACCTGGGGAAAATCCGGTCCTCATCCCAGTATCTGCTGAGATTAATCAGCGATATCCTGGATATGAGCCGTATTGAGAGCGGGAAAATGACAGTGTCAAATGAGGCATTTTCCATGAACCGGGCCGTGGAAGAGCTTGAGGACATGCTGACCGCAGAGGCTACGCGCCGCGGATTGGAGTTCACTGTAGAAAAGGACGTGGAAAACCGTACGCTTATGGGGGATGTTATCCGTCTCCAGCAGGTTCTGACCAATCTGGTTTCCAATGCCTTTAAATTCACACCGGCAGGCGGCAGTATCATCATGCGTGTGACCCGGACCAAAAGCACGAATCAGCAGGTGATCTACAAGTTTCAGGTGATTGATAACGGTGTGGGCATATCTGTGGAGAATCAGAAACGCGTATTCGGAGCCTTTGAACAGGTGGGACCCAATTATTCCAAAAGCCAGGGAACAGGACTGGGGCTTACTATCAGCAGGACCATAGAGAGGCTGATGGGGGGAGAACTGAAGCTTAAGAGTGAGCTGGGCAAGGGAAGCGAATTCTATTTTTCAGTTGCATTTTCCCTGGCGGATTCGAATGTGGAAGAAGAAATAAAGATAAAACAGGAGAAACAGAAGGCTGGAGGGGTGGAAAGCAGCTGCCTGGAGCACATAAATATCCTGCTGGCTGAGGATAATGACCTGAATGCAGAGATAGCCACTGAGCTTCTGAAGATGAAGGGGGCCAGCGTGCGCAGGGCGGAGAACGGAAAACAGGCTGTGGAACTGTTCATGCAGAGCAGTCCCGGAACCTATCATGCCATTCTTATGGATCTCCAGATGCCTGAGATGAACGGCCTGGAAGCCTGCCGCGCCATCCGCAGAATACAGAGGCAGGACGCTGTTTCCATCCCCATCATTGCTATGACGGCTAACTCTTTTAAGGAGGATGCAGACGCGGCGGCTGAGGCGGGGATGGACGGCTTTGTGACCAAGCCTGTGGATGTGGAATATCTTTACCAGGTATTAGATCGCGTCCTGAGACGCGGGTAGCTGGCAAAAGCCGGCGGGCTGATTAAGGGCTGCCAACGAGTTTATGCCGGTTTGTGCATCCGGATTGCCGGGCAGTGATGCAGAGGTGATGCAGCTGCTGCCGTATGTTTTGAAGAAGTATTCTCTGGAGGAGAGATTGATGAAGGCTGTGTACTGGGTATAATCCGGTGTATTCCGGCTTGTGATGACCGGGCCCTTTGGGATACTGACACTTTCCATTATATGGAAACAGGTCGTGGCTGCTTCCTCCCTGCCTGACGGAATGGGTGTGTGGGTTTTTAGGAATGCGGTTCTGACAAATCGGGAAGGCGGAGTATAATCACCGGGCAGGCCAAAGCTGCCGCCGCCCTGTCCGAAGGGGGTCAGCTCCAGGCTGCCCCAGGTCTGTGACTGCTCCTGTGTGGGGGAGAGATTCATGTAATTGCGCAGATTGGTCAGGTGCCACTGGAAGTCAGGGCTGTTGGAGAGAACACCTACAGGGTTATCCATGAGATGCAGGCCGTCAGCTGTCTTTTCAATGACCATGGATTTGCCGGTCCGGTCCGCCACGAGCCAGTGGAGCGGGGCAATGGTTCCGGTTATGGAGTCTTCGGCGCCAACGATTCGGATGGTGCGGAGAATGGATGCTGCTTCCTCCACGGACGCGCTTAAACCTAAGAGAAATCCCGTGAGTTCCAGTGCTGTGATGGCAGGCCGGGACGAATCCTCAGGGTCCGGGACATCATACTGGGCATAGCCGGGGAAATAGAGGACAGCGGCCCCGAAGCCCATCTCATTGACCCCGTCTGCAAAGACCACCGGGGATATGTCCTGCCCGATTCCCATGAAACGGTAACGGTTGCGGACCTGGTGGGTGTTCATGATATTATTCCATTGATAGCCTTTGGGAACAAAATACAGTTCAGGCTCAAGGGGATAAGAGAAATCCATGGTTCGTCCAAAATAAATGTCCCCCTGGGACGTCTGTGTGACCATAGCTGTGCACATGGGCAAAAACCTCCTTTATACGAAGTTTGCAGAAGATATGGTTATGTATATTCCGTTTGGAGGAGGAACATTCCCTGTGACAGTCTTTTGGTGTTTGTAAGGATGAAACTGCAGGATAAAACTATAAAATGAAAACATATTATAAAACACCTCCGGAATGGGAAGGGAAATGGATTCCCTGTCTGTTCCGGGGGTGTTTTTTGTCTGAAATCTGTTAATAACCTAATTTTTTTCCAATCTTCAGGGCGGCATCCTTTACCAGGGCTACATAGCGGTCACGGTTAAGCTCCCGAATAAAGCAATATAAGAACCAGCTGCAGTACCTTTCCCGAAGGCCCTCCGGGAATCTGCAG
>ENA-OWNQ01000580-OWNQ01000580.1-gut-metagenome-genome-assembly--contig:-NODE-580-length-12945-cov-3.098073_pt1 | contig 12945 bp, 10 predicted proteins | sample MGYA00248252_ERZ651782 | MGnify/ENA primary metagenome ERZ651782 (study PRJEB26908, sample SAMEA4031705) | gut metagenome | biome: gut; feature: normal infant; material: stool | place: China | collected 2015... | reverse complement strand
CTGCGCCTCTTGCGGCAGGCTTACTTTTTTGGATTTTGCGGATGCGGCCCACCGGTTTTCCCGGGAAGTGGAACACTCGGATTCCAATAAGGCAGTGTTGGAGGAAGCAGTGGTCAGGCGGCCGGGATTTGCCCTCAGGCGTCTGCTGGCCGCGGTGGAAAGTGATGGCAGCGGAGAGTGACGGCAGGAGAGTGACGGCAGCCAGAAAACAATGGACAATCTTGTGAAATGGATTTATAATGAAAATTAGGTTTAGAAATATTGGAAGGAGAACAAAAAAATGAGTGAATGTAACCATGACTGCGGCTCCTGCAGTGCAAACTGCGACAGCCGCAAGGCAGATAAAAGTGAGTTCCTGGAGGCACTGAATCCGGCCAGCTCCGTAAAGAAAGTAATTGGCGTTGTCAGCGGCAAGGGGGGCGTGGGCAAGTCCTTAGTCACCTCCATGCTGGCAGTGAGCATGAACCGCAAGGGCAAGAAAACAGCTGTCCTGGACGCTGACATTACAGGTCCGTCCATTCCCATGGCCTTTGGAATCGGCAATGAGGGCGTGGCCACATCACCTGACGGCAAACTGATGCTTCCGGCCAAGTCCATGGAAGGCGTGGAAGTCATGTCCGCCAACCTGCTTCTGGATAAGGATACGGATCCGGTTATCTGGAGAGGCCCTGTGATTGCGGGAGCCGTGAAACAGTTCTGGTCTGAGACCTTATGGCAGGAGCCAGGATGGCAACAGAGTATCTCATGGATCTTGTGGGAGAAGGCGCCAAGGTAGCTGAATTACAGGGAGTGCCTGGGGCTTCGGCCACCATTGACAGGGGAGCGGGCTTCCACCAGGTGGCAGACCAATCCCTCCAGGTGGCTGCCAGCCAGACCGCTAATTTCAACCGTGCCGAGGGTATGACGGTTATGGAGAACATACTTCAGTCCGACGGAACCATCAAAGGTGTGTTTGCCCACAATGACGAGATGGCCCTTGGGGCAGTGGAAGCAGTTGCTGCCTCCGGAAAGGACATAAAGATTGTGGGATTTGACGCCACGGACGACGCCCAGAAGGCGGTGAAGGACGGCAAAATGGCGGCCACGGTAGCCCAGAAGCCGGATAAGATGGGCGAGACAGCCATCGGGACAGCTGTCAAAATCATGGCAGGGGAGACAGTGGAGAAATCCATACCCGTGGAAGTGGAGCTGATTAAATAGTTTCAACAGATTGACACATGAGAAATGGACCCTCCAGAACCGGAATTTCCGGGCTGGAACGGGTCCATTTCCGCCTGTATATTTCTATTTTTTTTAATGCCTGTTTTTTATCCCTGTCATGCTCCGGGGCTTACCATGTCTTTTCAAGTTCCGTCTTAAAGTCTACTGAGTAAGGATTGTCCTCCCTGGTCTTTAAATCCTCATAGAGCGCCCTGCGCTCGTCGGCGCTTTCCTCGGCCCAGTACTCATAGCCCCGCATATAGCTTGACATCAAATCATCCCAGGATTCAAATAAGGGCTGCATGGTCCGGGCGATTTCCAGGGATTTATCCAGTGCCTCCTGTTCGGTGTAGTAGCCGGCCAGATAGTAAAAGCTCATCAGGTTCATGGCGCGGCAGTAGTCCCAGCCTGCAATGGCGTCAGGGCCGTACTGCTCATAGAAGCCGAACATATCCGCATAATTTTGGGCCTCATCCGCAGTCATCTGAAACTGGTCCAGCAGGAAAGCGCTTCTCTCATTCGGGGCTATGTCCCGGATGCCTGCTTCTTCCAGGTATGCCATGTCCTCAGCAAAGGTATCGCGGTGGCCCTCGGTCAGAATCCAGTCCAGGGTGCTGTCTGCTGTGGCGCGGTCTGTAACGCTCCACCATTCTTCCAGGGATTTCTGCTCCATGGCCATGACATCATCATTGGCTGCCAGGCCGGCAAAACGGTTGTAGTCCCAGCCGTTTAAGTCCGTGAGGACCGCGTAGGAAGCATTGAACCAGCGAATGGTATCCGTCAGCTTTGCGGTGGTTCTGTCTTCCACCTCAGGAGCACTTTCGCGGAATTTAGAACAGGAGACCTTGAAGGATGCAATCTTGCTGTCATTCATCTTGTCCGCTGCCACCTCGGCAAAATCCACGATACCCGCGGCAAGGGCAGACGCGTAGCCCACAATGACCGCTATGAGGATAGGGATAACCGAGAAGAACTTTCTAAACAGGATGGAACCAAATACAGCGGTTCCCAGGGTAAGAACAAACACAATTGTCTTTCTGGGGTCCAGCACCTCGTCCAGAAGCCCTGCATTGCTGGCAGCTGAACCGGAGAGCTCCAGTCCTATGAGCGCCACCACCGGGCCCATGGCTGCCGGCGGAAGGACCACCTCAATCCATTCTGTCCCGAATTTATATACAATAAAGGCCAGGATACAACCGCAGAACCCCACTGCCACGAATCCACCCAGGGCATATTCATATCCGAAATTACTGATGACCACGCCTGCCGGCGCCAGAAATGCAAAGCTGGATCCCAGATAGGCCGGGGCCTTTCCCTTTGTCACTCCGATAAAAAGCAGGGTGCCCACACCGTTCATAAACAGCACCACAGCCGGGTTTATGCCAAATATAAACGGCACCAGGATGGATGCGCCGAACATGGCGAACATGTGCTGGATGCTGAGGGGTACCAACAGGTTAAAGGGTACCTTGTCCTCTACTTGAATGATGCGTTGATTTTCCATTGTTTTCCTCCTTTGTTGTCCACTTGTTTCATACTCTGTTTCCTGCCGCGCGCCTCCGACCTGAGCGGTTATGTCCCCGGCTTATCTTACCCCTCTCAAAACACCGTTCGCAGATGGAGAACGGATAATCCCATGACAGCTCCTTCCCGCAGGCTGAACATTTACGGGTGTAGCTGGCACATTCTGTCCTTAAAATACGGCTGATTTCCTCCTCTGTGCTGCGTCTCTCCTCGGCCAGGTTCTCGGCCTGAACAGGAAGCCCCACCTTTCTGGAGAACTGGAAATAAAGATCCAGCATCTTATAGTAGCTCTCTAAATCATACAGGTCCTCTCCCGGGCTGTAAGGAAACTCCAGTTCCGTCACGTCACGGTATTCCCTGCAGTAATCCTTCCACAGGTCCATGACCATCTTATTGTCTATGTCAATGGAACAGGTGATGAGCTTATAAATTTCCTGCCGGGAGTATTCCCCCATATCATCCCGGTGTACATGCTCAAAACTCATATACAGCGCCAGCAGCTCGTCCACCTCCATCTTCTCATAAATGGAAGGCGTGTCCATGCCGGCCCATATCTTAACCAGCGTATCAATCTCAGCAGGAAGGTTGAGAAGCTGCTCAGGGAATCCCACATATGCCTTCATAATAGGCATGGGCATTCTGGAAAGACCGTCCTCAATGACCTCCGGCTCGTCGATGGCAGCCACGAATCCCTCGTCGTAAAGACCGTATCTTCCGGCCCGTCCGGCAATCTGTTTTATCTCCTCCGGATTCAGGGTACGCTTATTTACCCCGTCAAATTTGCGTGTTTCCACAAACACGATTCTGCGTATGGGCAGGTTTAGCCCCATGCCGATGGCGTCAGTGCTGACCACCACCTCTGTCTCCCTGGCCAGGAACCTGCGCACCTGTTCACGCCTGGTGGCGGGAGGCAGGCTTCCGTAAATAACGCTGCAGTGGATTCCCTCGTTCTCCAGGTGGGCTGCCAGGGCCAGCACTGATTTTTTGGAAAACACAATGAGGGCATCGCCCTTTTTTAAATCCTGTTTCAGATTATAGGGCTTTTTCTCCATGGTCAGCCGGGTGTTCCGCTTATGGCGCACCACCCTGTACTGGTCGCCGCACCGCTTAATCATCTGAACCACAATATCCTCTGCCTCGGGAGCCATGCACAGGTGGATTTCCTCTGCCCGAAGCCCCAGCACTGCCCTGGTCCAGTTATGTCCGCGGTAGGGGTCGGCTATCATCTGGCACTCGTCCACCACCACGATATCGAAATATTCATGGTCGTTTAACATCTCTACGGTACAGGACTGGCAGACCGCTCCAGGCACCTCCAGCGTCTCCTCGCCTGTGACCATGGAACAGGACAGGCCCTCTGTGTTGAGCTTGTCATAGACCTCCAGGGCCAGCAGTCTTAACGGCCCGAAGTAAGCTCCATGCCTGCACTCCTTAAGACGCTCCAGCGCGTCGTGGGTCTTGCCGCTGTTGGTAGGTCCCACATGAAGGATGAACCTGCGTTTCATCTCCCTGGCCCCTGGGTATTCCTGCTCCGGCTTCTGTTTCACAGACTCCAGGATCCCCTTCTTGATGGTTTTCGGAATGTAGAACAGCTGGTATGCCCTCTCCAGAGAATTAGTGAGGAGATAACGGCGGATGCCCTGCATCTTCAGCACCTGCTCCAAATCCTCAAGGGACAGGCCGTTTACATATTCCAGGTCCTTTCTGGCAAGGGCTTCACAGAATTCGTTCATCTGACGGCAGCCGGACTCCCACTGCTCCAGGGCAGGCCCTGTCAGGTGTCCTTCCCTGCGCATGAGATAGGCGCACACCTTTGACAGCATGGCGTGGACATCGCTGAGTTCGTTGGACTTCACCAGCGGCTTCAGGTTGGCCTCGGTCAACCGGCTCATGCGTTTCCTGAGTTCGGCACCTGTCATGGCCCGGTAGCGTTTGTTCACATTCCCAAAGAACAGGCCCTGGTAATATTCCGCCAGATACTGCTCGCACTCCTTTTTTATCTCCATGGATTTCCTCTTTCTTCCAAATATTCGTAAAAGCAGCCAGACGCATATGTTTCCATATCCATCTGGCAGCACATTATACCATGGTTGTATCTACAAAATGTTCAAACCCCGATATACCATATTCTGCACACACGCTGTTGATTCCATCCACGATTTCCTCCCGTGAGTAATTGGCGGTGTAGAGTTCCTCATCCTTCAGCTGGTTGAGGTACATATAAAACGTGAGGGCCATCTCCAGACAGTCCAGGCTGTCCGTGTCCAGCTCGTCGGTAAGAAGGTTCTCCGCGTCATTGATATTTCCCTCATCCACCAGATCCTTAAGCCGCTTATATACCCGGTCAAGGTCCGTATACTTGTCCTCATCCTCGGGAAGGTCATAATCAATATCGCTCTTTCCAAGAACCAGCCTGGCAATCGCCCTCACCAGATCGCTGATTGTCCTCATAACATAATCGTCCTGATATCCCATGTCATTTCATCTCCTGAATTTAGTGGATTCTGTTTTTTGCACATTTAAACTTAGTATAGTTGATAACCTTTCCTCCGTCAAGCAGTCTGTGGCCACAATGATGAACCAATGGCAGATAGGGACCTGACTGCCATGCACCAAAGGTTTTGCGGCACATACGCTATCCTAAGACTCAATCTGCCCGACTATAGGCAGATTTTATATTTCAGGAGTGACTGGATGGAACACCCACATTTTATCATCGCTTTTACCGGTAATGAACAGACCGGCAAGGAGGTCTTGTTTAAAAAGCTCACCGCCCAAAAGGGCTCTGTTAAGCCTTCCTGCATGCGGGACATGTCCTGCCCCCATGGTGATTTTTCATATGACAGCCGCCGCTATAAGGCAGTGAACCTTCCCGGAGTCCTGTCCCTCAGCTCCCCGTCAGAGGAAGCCAGCTGCACGGCATCCTATCTCTGCTCCGGACACCCGGACGCCATTCTGGTGATAGGCCACGCGCTTCATCTGGAAATCCTTCTGGGACTTTTAAAAGAAATCCTGAGTCTTGGACCGGTCAGGGACTCCTCCATTCCCGTTGTCCTGTGTGTCAGCCGCTGTGAAGAAGCCAGACGGCAGGGCATCCGCATTGATTTTTCACTTCTCCACGATGTACTCCAGATTCCGGTCGTCCCCCTCCACGGATACGGCAGGGAACAGATGGACGACTTAAAAGCAGCCCTCCACTATGCTCTCCAGCCCCATCACAGGCACGATTTTCTCTACGACTGTCTGGACTTTTCTCCCTGCCGCCTGGCTCATGAGTGCATGATGCCTGAAATAAGCCCGTCTCAGGGAAAAAAGCGGAATATAAGCCCGGAAGCAGGATGGATCCGAAGAATATGTGAAGCGCTGCTGCTATTGCTCTTAATTGGACTTACCGCCTGTCTGTCCATCCGGCTTACAGACTGTCTCTGGCCGTTATTTTTTGAAACTGAAACCGTCCTGTGGGCCTGGGCAGAATGGTTTGGAATACCTGCCTGGCTGGCTGCCCCCATGGTTCATGGTGCATTTCGCGCCGTGTCATGCACCATACTGGTAATGCTCCCAATGCTTTTTCTGCTGTTTCCCCTGTTGGGTTTGCTGGGAAGATGCAGCTGCTTTCCCTGGGCCGTATATCTGTCAGACCTGCTGACAGAGTTTTTTATTGAAAAACCTTGTAATACCGCCAGCCATTACAAGTCATACGGTATCTTTTCCACCCTTTTCTCAAGTACCGCAGATCACACCATTCCGGTCCTTGACAAGGCAGCGGCAGCAGCTGTCCCGTCCGGCATTCTCATATGGTTTCTTGGCAGCATGGCATATGCCGGACCGGAAACAGGTTACGGCACCCTACTGTTTTCGGATATAGCCGGAGGGAACCTGTTAACTGCCATCACACATTTTCTTGAGCATCCGGCCCGTCTCCTTGGACTGGACGGCACCATACTGGCTGCTTTTATCCTGGGTATTTTTTCCCATGGAATGGCGCTTCCCGCCATGATGATGATATATCTGAAAACAGGAGGAATCCCTTCCCCTTCATCCCCCTTCATCCTCGGACAGGTGCTGGCAAATCACGGGTGGACCTGGCGCACTGCCCTGTGCACCTGTCTCATGGCTCTGACCCGCTTTCCAAGCATCACTGTCTGTCTGAAGATGCGCAGAAGCCCCGGCCATACTCCGTACTTTTTTTGGGGGCGGCTGCTGGTATTCATTCTCGGTATCACCCTGTGCTTTCTCATAGCTTTGACAGGCAGAATATCCGGTTGACACCTGCGCTCCCATCATAATGCAGCAATCCCTTTCCCTCTCATAAAATCATTCCCCGGAATATGGCCCTGCCCTAGAAATATCTTCCAGTGCATGTCCCCCATTTTCTGGGGATTCTTTCTTGACTGCCGTGTCTCCTGAGCCTATAATGGAACTAAGCAAACAACAGGATACATATATGGACATTCAAAAACGCAGGACATTTATCATCAGCTTTATTTACTTTGGAATCATAGGTGTGCTCTGCTATATAGGGTTAAAGAAACTCCTTCCCATACTGATTCCCTTCATGGCCGCCATGGCTATTGCAGCCATGCTGGAACCGGCAGTGTCTCTACTGGACAGACACATGAAGGGCGGAAAGGGCGCGGCCGCCGCAGTTGTGCTGCTGGTCTTTTATGGTTCCATTCTGACAATCATGTGCGTGTCTGGCAGCCAAATCCTGTCATCCATCCAGGAACAGGCAAAAAAGCTGCCGGGCATCTACAGCCAGACCATCGAACCAGGTCTGTCCCATTTCTTTTCCCTGTTGGAAAACAGTTTCCCCGGACACAGCATCCACATATCAGCCCTTGGACAAAGCCTGGAGCGTTTCATGGAAAATGCTTCTGTGGGCATCTCCTCCGGACTGCTTGGGTGGGGCGCCTCTGCCATAAGCGGTATTCCTGCCCTGGTCCTTGATTTTGTCATCGCTGTGATCGCATCCTTTTTCCTGACAGGCAATTACAGGGAGACGCTGGATTTCCTGCTGTATCAGATTCCTGATGACAGACGGCAAATGCTCTTACAGGTACTTCTCCATATCCGTAAAGTCGCCTGCCGGCTTCTGCGGGCTTATGCGCTCCTGATGCTCCTGACATTTACGGAACTTTATATCGGTTTCCTGGTGCTGGGCATTCCGGCCGGATTCACGCTTGCCTGCATCACCTCGCTGGTGGATATTCTGCCGGTCCTTGGCACAGGCACCGTGCTTCTTCCCTGGGCATTCATAGCCTGGACGACCGGCTCCGGAAGCCTGGCCATGGGTCTTGTGTGCCTGTATCTGCTCATAGCAGTGGTCCGCCAGACCCTGGAGCCCAAAATCATCGGCCATCAGATGGGCCTGTCCCCCATAGCCACCCTCCTGTGCATCTTTGCAGGCGGCAAGCTTCTTGGCCTGACCGGTATATTCCTGTTCCCCATAGCCGCCACCGTACTGGCCGAACTGCACAGCGGAAATAACCTCCCCGCCCAGAACCAGGTTTAACCTGCAGCATCCCACCAGGCAAGAACACAACCATACCCCAAAGGCAGGTGTTGTATATGAAGTTCTTCCATAACGTTACAGCCAAGATTGCGCCGGCATTTTCCTCTAAAGCCGCATTAAAATCCACCGCCCCCCAGAACAAGGCGCCTGAAAGGACAGAAAAGAAAGTCCGTTCTTTTAGATTTTTTGCAGCCGGCCTGGTTCTGGCCGCTGTCTCCGGCCTGCTGGGACTCTGTGCCCGGACAGTGCCCGGGTTCGCCCAGTTTTACTCCGTCACCGTGTACCCGCTCCTGGCCGGTACATTGGGACGGTTGTGCAGCCTGTTTCCATTTTCCCTTTCCGAAATCGGGCTGTATTCCCTCTGCCTGTTCTGCATATGCTACATGATTCTGCATATCAGGCAGCCTGTTGTGGTGTTCTCCCGTGCCTTTTTTCTTTGCTGTGTCCTGTTATTCGTGTTCACCATAAACTGCGGCATCAACTATTACCGGAACCCCTTTTCCTATGAGGCAGGCATTGCCGCAGAAAAAACCTCCACCGAGGAGCTGCTGGCGCTGTGCCGTTATCTTACAAACCAAATCAACAGCTCTCTGACAGAAATAGACCACTCCGGCGAAATCCTGGACGGCCTCTACCCGGGACAGACCGAGGCAACCCCCGCGCCATCAGCCCGGGAGCTTTCAAAGCTTGGAAGGGACGGCAGGGCAGCCATGGTCCGGCTGGGCCAGTCCTACCCCCAGCTGGAGGGTTATTATCCCTATCCAAAGCCTCTTATCAACTCCAGACTGCTGTCCGTGCAGCAGCTCTGCGGCATTTATTCCCCTTTCACCATAGAGGCAAACTACAACAGGGAAATGCCTTACTATAACATCCCCCATACCATCTGCCATGAATTGTCTCATCTGAAGGGATTTATGCGGGAAGATGAAGCCAACTTCATCGGATACCTGGCATGTATCGGCTCCGACTCCCCGGACTTTCGCTACAGCGGCTATCTGACCGGCTGGGTCTACGCCGGCAATGCCCTGGCCAGGGTGGACCCCGAAAGTTATTATGACCTTTATACAAAGCTGTCCCCTCAGGCCGCTCAGGACCTGGCCTGGAACAACCAGTTCTGGGAACGCTTTGAAGGACCTGTGGCAGAAGCCTCCACCCAGATGAATGACAGGTATCTCAAAGCCCACAGCCAGGAGGACGGCGTCAGAAGCTATGGACGGATGGTGGATTTGATGCTGGCATATTATAAGGACCAATTAAGGGAGGATTAGGTTAAATCCTCCCTTTCCGCTTATATGCCGTCCTCCCCTCCCAGTCCCCCTACTTCCTGCTTGTGGTTCATCATCAATGTCTCCACCCGGTACAGATGGTTGTACATGGATTCATAGGCGCGCTCGCCATTCATATCCAGGATGTTTTCATATATCTGTGTATGGTATGACACCACCTCATCCCGTGGAGTAGTGTATTTCAGGGAAAGGAACTGATGGTTGGCTGTAATATAGGGTATTGCATCCAGGCAGTCCACAAGGAGCTGGTTGTGGGATGCCTTTGCTATAGCCTTATGAAACCAGGCGTCTGCTTCAAAAAATGAATTGTTCTCCTTTGCCTTCAGCTTACGTATCTGGTTAATGCTGTCGAACAGAGCATTCTGAAGTTCTTTTATATCATCTGCCGACCGGTTCTGGGCCGCCTCTCTGGCTGCCTGGGATTCGATAAGTCTTCTTAGTATAATTGTCTCCTTTAATAACGTAACATTTTCCATAAAAGGTGTTCCATAGGATGTGTCTGACAGGGTGCTGCCGGATGATATCACCACGGTCCCGGAACCCGCCGATGTCCTCACGATTCCTGCGTCTGCCAGCTGTCTTAAGGCTTCCCTCACCGGAATGCGGCTGGTATCATAATAGTTTGCCAGTTCCCGCTCCGTGGGAAGCTTCTGATTTGTCCGGTATTCTCCTGTTAATATTCGTTTCTTTAGATCTTCTAATATGACCTCACTCAATTTTTGTCTTGCCATCAATTCGCCCCTCCCGGTATATTTTTAATCCCGCATACATGTATTTTGGTATATATTATACCATTATATCTCTTAAATTCATACCAATATTTATATTTTATACCAATATATCATCTTATTTTGTATAACTTATATACTATCCGGTCTTTTTATCTTTAATATATTGATTTTTTATACAAAAATATATATGCTTTTGGTATAAAAGCGCGCGAAAACACATGAAAAGGAGATACAATGTACAGGGAATTTTTAAAAGCAAAAGATGATTTCTTAGCCGCCGCATCCCGCACATACGAGAGCAGGATTCAAACCGGAACCGGCGGAAACCTGAGTGTCCGTATTCCGGGAACTGACCTGATGATTGTCAAGCCCAGCGGATTTTCCTACGGGCAGTGCAGTGAGGAGAATATAACCATAACTGATTTCCAGGGAAACCTTCAGGAGGGTCTGTACAAACCCACCAGGGAATCCACCCTTCACGGCAACCTGTATGCCCGATACCCCAAAATAGGAGGCATTGTACATACACACAGCCCCTATTCCATCCTCATTTCTCTGAATGACAGACAGCTGGAATTAATCACCCTTCATTCCCAGCTCAAATTGAAAAAACCGGTCAAGGTAGTGGATGTCACCACCCAGGCCGTAACTCAGGAGGAACTGCCTAAGGTGTTTAAAGTTCTGGATACAGAGCCGGAGACCGCTGCCATCATCTTAAAGGGCCACGGCATTGTCGCCATATCGTCCAGTGCAGTGAAAGCAGGGCAGATCGCCGAACTGATTGAAGAAACCGCTATGATTGCGTGGGAACAGAAAAAACTCAGAAAGTAAAGGAGAACAGATATGACAAACTATACCATCACACCTATTAATACAGGATTCACCAACACAAGCAAGGGCCAGTACTTATATCACCACAGCGTACACAAATTCTATGATGTGGAGGGCTTTGTAAAGCTCCCTGTCACTGTATTTCTGGTACAGGGCGGCGGAAAGAAAATTATGATCGATACAGGAATGTCTGATACAGAAATTGCCGGAAAATATCACCATCCCGGCTCTGTGCAGCCAGAGGGTTATGCTGTTTATGAACAGCTGGAAAATCTGGGAATCAAGTGCAGTGAGATAACGGATATTATTTTTACCCATCTCCACTGGGACCATGTCTATTATCTGGACCGCTTTGTAAATGCTGATCTTCATGTCCAGAGAACAGAATACCAGTTTGCCGTAAATCCCATTCCTCTTTACTATAAATCCTATGAGTATCCGGTTCTGGGACTGAAACCTCAGTTTGACGGCAGAAGCTTTAAGCTTTATGACGGGGAGGCAGAGATTTTTGACGGTATCAGCGTATACCCCACCCCAGGACATTCCGTTGGTCATCAAACCGTTGTGGTTAATACCAGCGAGGGGCAGTATCACTGCTGCGGCGACCTTATCTTTACCTATGACAACCTAAAGCCTGTACCGGAAATGCATTATGACATCACACCTCCAGGACGCTTCTTAGATATCGTGGATGAATGGAACAGCATTGTAGAACTGAAGAAACGGGCAAAGAGCCAGGAATTCATCCTTCCAACTCACGCGCCTGAGATGATTGAAATTGTAGACTCAAAAAGAGTGTACGGAAATTAGGAGGCAGCATGGAACACAACAGAATCGCCCTGATAGCCTCTCTTGATACCAAACTGCAGGAAACCTTATATGCCAAACATGAGATTGAATCATGTGGGGGCCAGGGACTCATAATTGATATCAGCACCAAAACCCTGGTGGACGCCGGCGCTGCGGTGGGGCCTGCCGATATCCTGGCCCGTTACGGGATGACCTGGGAAGAATTCGGTCCCTTAGATAAGGCCCAGAGTATCGAAACCATGTCAAATGCCCTGACCGCAGTCATGCCGGCTTTGTATGCGCAAGGATTATTTGATGCCGTCATTTCCATCGGGGGAGGGCAGAATGCCCGGATGGCTGCCGCGGCCATGAAGTCCCTGCCATTTGGCGTACCTAAAATTGTGGCCTCTTCCCTGGCCTGCGGCAGAAGAACCATGGAACAATATGTGGGAGACAAGGATATCATGGTCGTCCACACGGTTGCAGACATTTCCGGACTTAATTATACCACCAAAACCGTGATTCACAATGTCTGCCACGCTGCCTTGGGCATGCTCCAATATCAAAGGCAGGTGACTCCTGATTCCCGTAAAAAGATTGCCGCAACAATGCTTGGAATTACATCCAAAGGCGTTGAGGGAGCACTGCGCCTCCTGCCTGACGGCACTTATGAAAAAACCTGCTTCCACGCCAACGGTGTAGGGGGACGCTGCATGGAAAAACTGATTGAGGAAGGTGCCTTTGACCTGATTGCGGATATGACACTCCATGAACTGACCTGCGAAGTCCTGGGCGGGTATTGTACCGGTGCAAACAACCGGCTGGAGGCAGCCGTTAGGCATCACGTCCCTATGGTCGTCGTGCCCGGTGCCCTGGACATGCTTGATTTCTTCATTGACGAGGACGGGCGGGGATTACCGGATGATATTGACCGCAGAAAGAAGGTCTATCACAATTCAAGTATCGCTCATACCAAAATTTACAGAGAAGAGGCAGTAAAGCTGGCCCGCGTCCTGGCCGGGCGCCTGAACAAAAGCACTGCCCCTGTAACCCTTATCCTGCCGGATGAAGG
>ENA-OWNQ01000579-OWNQ01000579.1-gut-metagenome-genome-assembly--contig:-NODE-579-length-12977-cov-2.779380_pt1 | contig 12977 bp, 6 predicted proteins | sample MGYA00248252_ERZ651782 | MGnify/ENA primary metagenome ERZ651782 (study PRJEB26908, sample SAMEA4031705) | gut metagenome | biome: gut; feature: normal infant; material: stool | place: China | collected 2015 ... | reverse complement strand
GACGCCGTCAGCAGAACCGTGCTGAAACCGATAACAATCGTTGACAGGACGAGAGAAAACGCGCTCTTGGCATGGCGGGAAACGGGCTCAAGGATCGTATCTATCACCCCAAGGCAGCGTAACATCCCGCCAAGCCCGCAAGCGAAAATCACGAGCGCCGAAACTTCAAGCATGCTTGTCACGCCGCCACGGTTCATCAGCTTCATGAGCAAAGGATTGTCAAACGTCTTTTCGTAGCCGCTCCACATGGCGTTGAACGATGCCGTCAAATCCACGCCAGCGTATCCGACAGCGACGACAACACCCAGCACCGAGCCGCTGATGATGGCCAAAATGGGGTTTGTCTGGCGCAGCAGGAGGTAAAACACGAGGATCATGGGGATGGCGGGGATGAAACCAAGCCGGAAGTTGGCCGTAATGTCGTCAAGGAGCTGATTGAGGATGCTGGCGTCGCCGGTGCCCGCATCGTGATGGAACCCCATGAAGAGATAAATGGTCAACGTAATGATGAATGCGGGAGTCAGCGTATTGACCATATGCCGGACATGCGTGAGCAAGGGGACTTCGTTAACGGCCGCGGCCATGTTGGTCGTATCCGAAAGCGGGGACATCTTGTCGCCAAGGAAGGCGCCGCTGATGACCGTTGCGGCGGTAATACCGGGGTCGAAGCCAAGCCCCGCGCCTATCCCCATCAGGGCGAGGCCGACGGTCCCGATCGTGCCGTACGAAGTCCCCGTAAACACGGAGGTCATGGAACACAGAATGAAGCTGGTCGCCAGAAAGAATTCCGGGGTGATGATCTTCAGGCCGATATAGATCATCACGGCGACGGTGCCCGCCGAAATCCAGGCGCCGATCAGGGCCCCTACGGACATCATGATCAGCACGGCCCCCATGGCCCGCGCGATGAATTCGTAAGCCCCCGCTTCCAGCTCGGCATACGAGAATCCCAGATACCAGCCGACCCCCGCGCAAACGACCCAGCAGCACAGCATGAGCATCTGAAGCTTAAGGCCATAAAACATCATTCCACTTGCGATGATGGCGACGACGACGGTCAAAATGAAAACGGCAAAGCCGAATGTCAGTTCCTTGCGGACAGGCTTCAATGGTGTCGTGGTCATGACGCTTTCTCCTGTACGTTATAAGGGAGGGAGAAGAGGCTAGATAAGGCTTTCCTGAATGGCCTCCGAAAAATCACGGATGATATCCTCAGGCGATTCAATCCCCACGGACACCCTGATTGTCCCATAATGGATACCCAGAGCCGCCCGCTCCTCAGGGGTGAGGCTGCTGTGCGACTGCGTGGCGGGGTGTGCGACGGTCGTCCTAAAGCCGCCAAGCGTATTGGCAAAACCGACCATCTTCAGCGCGACCATGAAGCGATCTATCCGCTCGGGATCTTCAGGCAGGCTGAAACTCAGCATGGCGCCGCAGGCTTCGGGCCAGAACAGGCGCAGGGCGAGCTCGCGGTGGGGGTGGCTTTCAAGGCTTGGGTGATAGACCTTTTCGACGAGGGGGTTGGCTTCAAGGGCGGCGGCAAGCTGGATGGCGTTCCTGTTCTGCTTCTCCAAGCGAAGCTCGAAGCTGCGCGTCCCCCGCAGGATCAGCCAGCTGACAAAAGGGGCAAGGCTGCCGCCGATGAGGGTGCTCAAGAACCTGGCCCGCTCAATGGTTTCCTTGTCGGCGATTACGGCGCCGCCGATGGCATCGAAATGCCCATTGATATACTTGGTCAGGCTGTGCACCACGACGTCCGCGCCGAGCGTCAACGGCTTTACGACATAGGGCGACGAATAGGTGTTGTCGATGACCAGCTTGGCCCCGGCTGCGTGGGCCATGTCCGCGGCGCCCCGGACGTCGAGCAGCATGGTCAGGGGGTTTGCGATGACTTCACCATAAAAAAGGCGGGTGTTCGGACGGATGGCCCGCGAAACGGCTTCCTTGTCGTTCAAGTCGACAAAGGTCGTTTCCACACCATACTGGGGCAACAACGTCTTCAGCATCTGGTACGTCTCGCCGTAAATATTGGTATTGGCGAGAATGTGATCCCCCCCTTCACCAGTGTAATGAGCGCGGTAAAAATAGCGAACATGCCGGAAGAGACGACCCACGCCGCTTCGCCCTGCTCCATCCTGGCGAGCACTTCATTGAGGCTGGTGAAGTTGGGATGGTTGATCCTGCCGTAAAGATAGCCCTTCTTCTTTCTGCCCTCCGCGAAGGCATGAACATCCGGATACGTATATGAAGAGGTTTGGTAGATCGGAAAAGATTCGGGATAGGCATCACCCCAGTCGATGTGATCTCCCAAATAAAGCTGTTGTGTCTCGGGGCTACATGCAGAAAGATTCTTCGTGTCCATACCTGTATCCTGTTGTTAAAAAGTAATTTGTGATACAGCGGAACAAGCAATGTGTATGCCATTAGAAATATAATTTTATTTCAGTAAAATACGTATATCCTATACATCAAAAAACAGGCAAAATAGGTTAAAAAGATATCTTTTTAACCTATTTTGCCTGTTTATAGCGAGCATCGGACGCTCTCTATGAAAAATCAAAGCGGTGCCATAAAATCAAAAACAACATGATGTTCCATATATCAGGGCAGAGAATGAATACAGGAAACGCCTATTTTTCAAAAGATACCGGAAATCGCCCTGGACACTATCGCCTCTTTGCTAAAAAAAGAGCAAATAAGAAATTCTCCGCGAATGCCTCGCAGCTCCGCCTACAGCAAACCGGATTCCCGGAGGCGCTGCTCGCCCGCACGCGTCACACGGGTTCCGGCCCGCCCTCTTCCACAGTGGGCCAGCCCCGCCGCAGCCAGTTTCTGGAGACGGGAACGGACCTCCCCTTCCGAGAGGCGTACGCCATAGGCGGGCAATTGCTGGGAGATCTCTTTTCTGCCGATATGCCTCCCTTTCTCTCTTCCTTGATAAAGCAACAAAAGGATAAAGAGCATTTCCTCATCTTCATTCTGGAAAGCCCCTTTTCCCTGCTGAAAAGAAAGGGGCTTCTTCATCTTTTTTGCAAAATGCTGCGGAAGATCGGCACAGGTAATAAGGCGGTTTTCCGACATATAGCCAATATAGGCACTCACATTTTGCAGTTCCCTGATATTCCCCGGCCAATCATACTCCAGCAAAACATCGGCGGCCTCCTTGGACAACTCATACCGCAATCCGTATCCCTGCAAAAAATGATGCAGGAGCAAGAGGATATCGTCCCCACGTTCGCGCAATGCCGGAATTTTCAAAGAAAGCACGTTGAGCCGGTAAAAGAGATCCATCCTGAACGTATGTTCACGGACAAGCCCGGGGATATTCTTGTTCGATGCCGAGATAATACGGATATCATCAGGTATGACTTCCTGGCCGCCTACCCGCACGATTTCCTTCTCTTGGAGGACCCGCAGCAGTTTTGTCTGCATATTGGGTGAGATATCCCCAAGCTCGTCCAAAAAGACAGTCCCTCCGTTGGCCAATTCAAAAAGCCCGGGCTTCCCGCCCTTACGGGCTCCGGTAAACGCCCCCTCTTCATATCCAAAGAGCTCGCTCTCGATGAGCGTATCCGGTATTGAAGCACAGTTGAACGCGATAAAGGGGGATTCATGGCGAAAAGAGGCGTTATGGATGGCCTGCGCAAAAATTTCTTTCCCGACGCCGCTCTCCCCTTCAATAAGGATGGCGCCATCCCCTTTAGCCATCTTTTCCGCCAAATTCCGGCATTGCCGCAAGACCGGGCTTTTTCCAAGGATATCATCAAAGCTGTTTTTAGCGATATACCCGCCGCCTTTGCTGCTTTGGCGGATCTTCTTTTCCAAACGCCGTATGGCGGAAAACTCCTTATAGCGGATAACGCCGCCGGAATAATGGCCCTCAATATATAACGGATATGCATTCACTATATAATCAGTATGGTTGATTGACTGTACGTCATCGCAGAGATCTTCCGGGTTCTCGACCGTAAGCGAAATTTCGGAGAAACACTCTGAAAGCGTCATCATTTTGGCTTTCCATATCGGGATGCCGAATATCTTTTCGGCAACTTCATTAAAGAGAATGATATGCTGCCCCTCATCATATGCGATAACCCCTTCATTGATGACTTCAATGATCTTCTCCAAATGATTCCGGCTTAAGGATCGAGGCGATAACATCCAGAAGCTGCGGATTCCTTGGGATATAATCGTTTGTCCTGTTAAATACGATGTCCCGAAGCGTTTTATTGTTGACGAGTTCAAGTTTCGTCAAGATGTTGATGATCATGTAAGGATCAATGACCCGTCCGCCGATATTGACAATCCTTTTTATGGAAGGAGGAACCAAAGCCTCCTCATCCGGCTTCACGGCAATATCGACATCGTAATTATACACCATATTCGGATAGTATGGTATGAATTCCAAATGCCTGATCCCTACCTCATACAACAGGTTGATAGTATCATACGTGCTTTGTACCGTATCATTGACGAGGAGGACACGGGATTTTTCCGGAATGGACAAGAGTTTTTCGAATCCGCTCTTGCCTATCGTCATTTTCATGGAAAGCATTTCGATATCATCATGAATATAATTGTGTATGATCTTTCCTACAGCGGCGTCTCCAAGCAAGACAAGATCCGATTGGATATTTGAGTATATCGTTTTTTCTAAAGAGAGCGCATGGATATCAACGTATTCACCTATAAGCGCATAAAGCTGCTTTTGTATAAAAAGAGCCGTTTTTTCGAATAAACATACGATGGCTATTTTTTTCATATCAATATCCACTCGTTATAAGGGTATCTATATAGCAAGAGTACACCCCCTGTTCATAGAATATATCGTGATTCTCAAGCCAGATAGCCTCTGGAAATGTCTATTTCTAAAATACTATCGCCTTATGCCCGCTAAAGGAAGCCTCTTGCAGGTCAGCGTCTTGCAGCATGTTCCATGATTGCGGATTTTGGCATGGGCGCAACCTGTCCCGCAGGCCCCCTGATGGATGGCGTCGTTTTTTACGCGGCGTTTATCCCCGTATTACAGGGGTAATGTCCTCTTCGAGAGGGATGCCCTGTCTAGCTCCTCCTCAGCTGTTCTCTATCTCCATAAATAAAAAAGAGTTGCGGCCTCATTCCACAACTCTTTTCCAATCCCATTCTGGATGCCACAGGCATTGACGGAGCAATACCGCCACATCACGACCGGTTTCCTTTATCATGTTCCAGCCAGTAGTGCAGTGCCGCGCAAATGGAATCCATATCCACAGGCTTGTTAAAATGCGTGTTCATGCCGCACTGCAGGGAGCGTTGGATGTCGTCCGCAAAGGCGTTCGCGGACAGGGCGAAAATCGGAATACGCCGCGCGTCTTCCCTTGTCATGCCGCGTATGCGCCGTGTGGCTTCAAGCCCGTCCATGACCGGCATACGGACATCCATCAGGATAGCGGCGTATTCCCCCGGTTCGGATTCCGCAAAGCGCTCCGCCGCAACCTTGCCGTTCTCGGCCCAGACGACGGAGAGATTCCTTGACTCCAGAAGCGTTTTGAGGATCTCGGCATTCAGCTCGTTATCTTCGGCAATCAGGAGCTTTTCACGGTTAAAACGGATTTCCTCCGGCATGGCCGGAACATCAAAGGCGCGCCTATGATGGGTCACCATCAAGAGCATATCACGCAGATGCTCCCGCAATATGGGCTTGTTGATGAAATAATCCACGCCGGCGCTACGGGCAGGGGCTTCCATCTCCCTCCAATCACAGGCCGACATGACTATGGGGGTCGTGGCCTTTCCAACTATTTCCCTGATATGCCGGACCGTTTCCATATCGTCCATGCCCGGCGTTTCCCAATCGATCAGGATCATGCCATAATCCCGCCGCCTCTCCCTGGCTTGCCGCACACAGACGACGCCCTCTTCGCCGGAAAGCACGAAGGCCGCTTCAACCGCCATACGGCGCAGCAGTACCGCCGTATGCTCACAGGCAGCCCTGTCATCGCCTATGACCAGCACGCGCACGCTCTCGGATTGTTCCAAGGCGTCCTTATCCCATCCGTACAGCGCCCCCTCGAACAGCCCGAGCGGTATGTCCACGAAAAAAGACGCCCCCTTTCCTTGCTCGCTCTCCACGCGAATGGTCCCGTCCATCAGCTGGACGAAACTCCTGACAATGGCCAGGCCAAGCCCTGATCCCGAAAGGCCCCGCTGATCCGTCATCTCCTGCTCGAACGGCTGGAACATCCTTTCCTGAAAGCTCTTGCTCATGCCGATCCCATTATCGGAAATGACGAACCGTACGAGTTCCCGATGCCCGACTTTTTGGACTGGCGTGATGTTGAATTCGATCCTGCCCTTTTCGGGCGCAAACTTCAGGGCGTTGGACAGCAAGTTCATCAAGACTTGCTTGATGCGCAGGGGATCGCCGACATAGATCTTCCCAAGGAGCGGAGAGGCAAACAGGTTGAACGTTATGCCCTTCGCCACCGCGCTGCCGTATGTGAACGAGCTGACGGAGCTGACGAGTTCACCAAAATCAAACGGTTCGGAAGCCAGGCTCATCTTGCCGCTTTCGATCTTGGCGACGTCCAAGACGTCATTGATGAGCGACAGCAGGAAACGGGACGACAAGGCGATATTGTTCAGGCACTCGCTGAGCCGTTCGGGGTTGCCCACGTTCATGCCCGCAATGGCCGTCATACCGATGATCGCGTTCATCGGCGTTCTGATGTCGTGCGACATCCGGGAAAGGAACTCGCTTTGGGCATGGTTGGCCTGTTCGGCGGCAACGAGCGCCATACGCAACGTAGCCTTCTGGCGTTCCTCTTCCTCAATGTCTTTGGCGCAAAAGAGGAGCACCCGCCTTACGGGGTCAAAAAGATACGCCCGCAAGCAATGCCACCGGGCTTGCCCGTTGCCCATGAGCACACGATATTTGAGCTCATGGGACAACCCCGGCGTGCCGTTTTCCCAGGCAAGGCGTTCCGGTTTGAAAAAGGCCCGATAAGCCTCCACATCATCAGGATGGACGACCGTTTCGCTCCGGAGCCGCACCAGCTCGCTGAAAACGCCCTGCATCCCGCTTCCGGTCATGCTGTTCCGGCCCGAAAAAAAGTACTCGTACCTGTCCGCCGAGATGTCGACCAACAAGATCCATTCGTAGTCGTGATTGACCGTGAACCTGCAAACATCCTGGATGCTTTTGGTCTTTTCCTCCATGTTTTTCAGGTCGGTGCAGTCCGAGACGTAGCCGTACACGATGGTCCCATCCACTGTTTCGACAAACGAGCACTGCGTGAGGAGCCAGCGCACCTTGCCGTCCCGCCTGATGACTTTCATCTCGAAGCCGACCGAGGACTTTCCGTCTTCATAGGCCGCCCTGATCAAGTCGTTAAAGCGTTGGAGGTGGTCGGGGTGAATAAGCTCGCTCCCCCTGATATCCAGATCCGTCTTCATCTGGTCCTGCGTATACCCGTGCATCGCGCAAAACCCTTCCGAAGCGTAAAAAAACGAGAAGTGCTCGTCCATGACGAACTGAAAAATACCTATGGGAGCGTCGCTTTTCAGGAATTCGAACATTTCCTTATCCCGGTACGTGGACGTCACGTCATGAATCCGGGACAACTCGAACGTATCCGATTTGGCATGAAACCGGCTGATCCCATCGACTTCATAAAAACGCCCTTCCCGCGTGAACAGCACAGGGGCCTTGCCGCTCCTGTTGAACCGTGGGCGCCGGGAAACGGATAGGAGGGACGCGAGGGGTTTACCTATGCAGACATCTTCGGCTTTCCCCACAATATCCAGCGTGTGCCCGTTCGCAAACACGAAACCCCCATCCTCGTCCGTGATCACCATCGGGACATCGGCCATATCCACAACGAGCTTGAGAGCATCCAGCGAGGAATCATGCGGCGAAAGCTTCATTTGCCTACCCACTCCGACAGGAGGATCCGCTCCCCTCATAGGGACAGCGCTGCATCAATACAAAAGGGACAGCCAGCCTTTTGTCCCTTTCTCAATTCCTTTCCCCACACCTCATTTTTCCTTGCGAAAGGGAACCCCACCACCCTTCGCACAAGAAGGCATTCACCCCTTTTGCCGGGCTGTCATCCCCTTTTCCTATGGCAGGATGCCGCGATCATGGCGTACAGCCTGTCCGGGTCGAACGGCTTTGAAATATGCCCGTTCATCCCCGATGCCTCGGCCTTGATGACGTCGTCCGAGAACACGTTGGCGGTCATCGCCAGAATGATTGCAGTCTTCGCGTCATCCCTGCGCAAGGAACGGAGCGCGGCAGTCGCCGTGTATCCGTCCATGACGGGCATCTGGATATCCATGAGGACAAGCTGATAATACCCTTCCTCCGACCGGGCAAAGATGTCGAGCGCTTGTTCCCCGTTGTCGGCGACGTCAACGGACGCCCCTTCCATCAGGAGGAGTTCTTTAGCTATTTCTTGATTGATTTCATTGTCTTCCACAAGCAAGACATGCAATCCGTCCAAGCGTTGCTCCTCGGGCCTGAGCACAGCCGAGGCATGTCCACATCCCCGATCCTCCGCAAAATTTCGCAACAGGTGCACCATGTTGGATTTGAAAAGCGGCTTCATGATGAAGACGTCCACACCCGCGGCGAGGAAATCCGCCCCCACATCCGAACAGTCATAGCCCGACAGCATGATGATGGGGAGATCCGGCCCGACCCTGCGGCGGATTTCCCGGGCCGTGTCGAGCCCGTCCATATCCGGCATTCTCCAGTCCAGGATGACCGCGAAGTAATCGTCCCTTTCCTCATGGGCGCGCACAATCTCGGCGACGGCTTCTTGCCCGCTCAAGACCCAAAAAGCCCGCATCCCCACTTCCTTGAGCAACAGGCTCGCGTATTCGCAGACATCCCGTTCGTCATCCACCACAAGAACGGGAAGATTAGTCAAAACAGGGTGTTCCCCTTCTTCGGCATCCCGGAATTTCAGCGCAACGCTCACCGTAAACCGGCTCCCTTTCCCCAGCGTGCTGTCCACGGTGATCTCGCCGTTCATCATATGGATGATGTTCTGGCTGATCGCCATGCCAAGGCCCGTTCCCTGAATTTTGCTGATCCGGGAATCCTCGGCCCGGGAATACGGTTCGTAGTTGCGCCCGACGAACTCCTCGGACATGCCGATCCCGTCGTCTTCAAACGTAAAGTAGAAGACACTGGCCCCTTCGGCATGGGTTGGCTTTTCCTCAATGCTGAAATGCAGATGCCCGCCCGCCGGCGTGTATTTCACGGCGTTCGACAGGATGTTCACCAAAACCTGCTGAAGGCGGCTCTCATCCCCGTACAGCTCCTCGTGCTTCACCTTGTTGATGTTCATCGTGAGGTGATGCCCCTTCTCCATGATCATCGGCCTGCACACGTCGAACACGTTCTGCACCAGACTGGGAAGGCTGAAATCGTTCGCCCGCACATCCAAGCGTCCGCTCTCGATTTTGGACATATCCAAAACTTCGTTGATCAGATTGAGCAGATGTTTGCTGGATGTATTGATCTTCTTGAGGCAATCCCGCACTCTCGGAGTGTCCTCGATATGGGCGCCCGCAATCGCCGTCATACCCACAATGGCGTTCATGGGGGTCCGGATGTCGTGGGACATCCGGGAAAGAAATTCCGTCTTTGCCTGGTTGGCGTGCTTCGCCACCCGACAGGCATCTTCCAGAGCCTGTTGCTGGAGCCGTTGCCGTTCGACCGCTTCCGTCACGTCAATGCCCAAGCTATAGTAGGACGGTATCCCATCCTCGCTGTCCTTCCCGTCCATATAGCTGAACGTGATGGTCAAGTGACGGATTTCTCCAGACCGGGTCACGATCCGGCCCTGCATGATGCTGCTCCGCCCCGTTTCCTTCGCCTCATGCATCGCCGCCGCAGCCTGCTCCATATCCTCCGGATGAACATACAGGCACTGGCTCTGCAGCTCTTCTTTAAACTGCTCTTCCGTGTTGCCGATAATCGACAGGAATTCCGAACCATACCAGAGGATTGTGCGTTCATCGCGCGCGTCGAGCCGGGCAATGCCTCCCGGAAGGCTCCGCAGCATCGCCGCCTGCTGTTTTTCCTGCTTATCCAGTTTGTTCTTGTATTTGGAGACATCAAAAACGAACTCGATTCTGGATTCCCGCCCGTCCCACAGTATCTTCCGATCTTTCAGGAGATACGTTTTCCCCAGCTGCTCGTTATAATGTTCCCACTCATGAAATCCAGAATCTTTCAGGTATTTGTTGGTACAAAAAGGACAAGGCGCATTTCTTCCGTGGAATATCTCATAGCAAAGGCGTTTTTTTCCAGAAAAGAATTCTTCCCGAGAAAGATGGAACATATCAAGGCCTGCTCGGTTCACATACAGCAATTCATAATTGTTCAGATCGCTGACATAAACCATATCGTCATATTCTTCGAGTATCCAGTTCCATTCCATATTTCTCTACCTTCAGGATCACTATGGATCGTACAACGGATCAAAAATGATAATAGAAAAACTGAGTTATCGGCGCAAGAGGTGCTTCTGCAATCTTTTTTAGCGAATCCCGATACGGAAATGCCGTAATACAATATCAGGAAGCCCTCCCAGCAGAATGGAGAGCCTTTCCAGCATACGTTTCGATGGCACATGCTCCTTAACGTTTTACACTGAAATATTTCATATAATATTTTATAGGCTCCATTTAATGTGACACGTATTATAAACCTATTCAAGATGTTTTTACAGCGAAATAAAACCGTATACGCCTGTATCAACACATTTAAAACAGAGAAACAAGAAGGAAACATGAAAAAGACGCGTTATAAAGAACAAAAGCTATCATAAAAAACGGAATATCCGTTGTGTTACGCGACTCGTGCTTTAAAAAGAGCTCAATGCGGAAAAGAAAAACGGCACAGCCTCCCCGGTGCCTTCCATTTGGCCGGGGCATTTCCTCCCCGCATGGGAATGGCGTTACCGGAAAAGCGCGTCATCTCGCTGTGAATGCCGTTCATGAGAAGGGGAACCAAGAAAAGGTCGCCCCATCGAACATAAAAAAGGCATCCAAAAGGATGCCTCCGTCTTGGGGCAGATTACCCTTGAAGTGTTGCGCCTTTCAAAGGGCCATCCTGCCGAATAGCGTTTTTGCAGAATCCACGCCGCGTTGCGACGTACCGGATATGCGTTCGGCGTCAAGGCCTTTCAAAATAGGGAAGGCTAATACCTGTCGTCTTCAATCGAGACGACGACGTCCATGTTTTGCTCGATCCACTGTTTGATCCGCTCATGGGCCGCTTTCCGGTGGGACCGTTTTTCCTTGAGCATTTCGCGATCAGCCTCCACGAGGATCGCAGAGGCGGGGATATCGGCGGATTCGGCACAAGCCAGCCCAAAAGAAACCAGCGCTGGCATCTGATCGGAACAGGCGTTATGCCGATCAAAGTTCTGCCGCAGCTTGGCAAGGATCTCCTCGCCCGCCTCACGGGGGCATGTGGGCAACAGGATAACGATCTCGTCCCCGCCCATCCGGGCCACGCAATCCGATGTGCGCACGCTTTCCTTGCACAGGGCCGCCACGGTCTGGAGCAACTTGTCTCCGACAAGATGCCCCATGTAATCGTTTGCCAGCTTCAACCCATTGACGTCACAGGATATCACGCACAACGGGCGGATCCCTTTATTCTCGATGTTCGCCAACTTGATGTCAAAATAGGTTCGGCTGTGCAGGCCCGTCAGCGCATCGTTCTGGGCGAGTTTTTCGAAATAATCCCTGTCCGCCTGAGAAGCCGTGATGTTGGTGTGCAAGCCGACGATGCGGGTGGCCCGCCCCTTTGCGTCGCGGTGCGTCACGTAGCCCCGCCCGAGGATCCAGGCATAGCTCCCGTCCAGGCGCTTCAAGCGGTACGTGCACTCGAACGTGTCGCCGTATTTCGGGGAATCCGCCAGCTTGCGCTGCGGCTCCACGATTTTTTTGAGATCGTCCGGATGGATCTTCTCTTTCCACGTTTCAAGGTGTCCGGGGAACTGTTCTGCCGTATACCCGAGCATGGAAAGCCAGCGCGGGCTGTAATACACTTCGTCCGTAATGGGGTTCCAGTCCCACAGGCCGTCCCCGGCGGCGTTGAGCGCGGAAAGCAGGCTGCCGTTTTCCGGCGTCCGTTGCTCATGGCGCTCCTCAACGAACCCAAAAGGCTGCCATGTGCCCGACATACTGACGGCGCGACCATCCGCATCCCGGCTCAGGATGGAGCCCCGCACCCATATTTTGACATACGAGCCGTCTTCCTTGCGGACCCGCAGATCATCCGTAAGCTCGTCTCCGAACAGCGGCTGTTCGATGATGAGCTGATAACGGCAATCGGTGCCTTCTTCGGGGTGGAGACGCTCTTTCCATTCGTCAAGGTTGAACACGCGCGGTATGGCCTCGGCATACCCGAGCAGGCGGGAGCCGTTGGCGTCGACCCACAGCGTCCTCTTTTCCAGCGAACAGTTCCAGAAACAGATCTGCGCCTGCCCTTTGGACACGGTGCTCACCGGAGGCAGATAGGCCATCGTGCCGGGAGCGATCTCAAATTGCCCGGCGATGCGGATCGCCTGGCCTTCCGCGTCCCTTTCCAGCACAAACAACCGTTCCCGGACAAAAAAATTCTCGACCGGATACGCCGTCTCCAGAAACCCCCTGTCCCCGGCGAGAACGCCTTCACGCAGCTCGCAAAGCGACTGCAGGCAGCCTTCCGGGATATGTTCAAAAAACGCCGCCATCGTGGCGGGGCTTTCCCCATCGGACAAGCCAAAAGCCAGCCGGGTTCCCTTGCTGAAGAAGAGTCGATCCGAAGGGATGTGCCATTCCCAAAGTTTTTCGGTGGAATCGAGAGGAATCGAAGGGAAAAAGGCAATAGGGTCGGTCTGAATCATGTGCGTTCTCTCTAGAGTGACAAACTGGACTTGAAAAACACACCGTCAGAGCGTGCCCCTTCATGATATTCCTGCGGACTCCCG
>ENA-OWNQ01000578-OWNQ01000578.1-gut-metagenome-genome-assembly--contig:-NODE-578-length-12992-cov-12.775842_pt1 | contig 12992 bp, 10 predicted proteins | sample MGYA00248252_ERZ651782 | MGnify/ENA primary metagenome ERZ651782 (study PRJEB26908, sample SAMEA4031705) | gut metagenome | biome: gut; feature: normal infant; material: stool | place: China | collected... | reverse complement strand
CAAAAGAAGACACTATTGCACGCTGTCAGCAATTTACCGAAGAAATGGGCGCAGATATTGTTTTCGAAACAGCGGGTTCTGCGGTCACCGTTAAACAGGCACCTTATCTGGTAATGCGCGGCGGTAAAATTATGATTGTTGGTACTGTACCGGGCGATTCGGCAATCAATTTCCTCAAAATCAATCGCGAAGTCACTATCCAGACAGTATTCCGCTATGCCAATCGTTATCCGGTCACGATTGAAGCTATTTCCTCAGGGCGATTCGATGTGAAATCGATGGTGACACATATTTACGATTATCAGGATGTACAACAGGCATTTGAAGAGTCAGTTAACAACAAACACGACATTATTAAAGGCGTTATTAAAATTAGCGATTAACTAATACGGGAGAACAGAATATGCTCGCAGATATCAGATATTGGGAAAACGATGCCACAAATAAACATTATGCAATTGCCCATTTTAACGTATGGAATGCAGAAATGTTGATGGGCGTTATCGACGCAGCCGAAGAAGCGAAATCACCGGTTATTATTTCTTTTGGTACAGGTTTTGTCGGGAACACCTCATTTGAAGATTTCTCTCACATGATGGTATCAATGGCAAAAAAAGCAACGGTGCCGGTAATAACTCATTGGGATCATGGTCGGAGTATGGAAATTATTCATAACGCCTGGACTCATGGTATGAATTCATTAATGCGTGATGCTTCCGCATTTGATTTCGAAGAAAATATTCGTTTAACCAAAGAGGCTGTTGATTTCTTCCATCCGCTGGGTATTCCGGTAGAGGCAGAATTAGGGCATGTCGGTAATGAAACCGTTTATGAAGAAGCGCTGGCGGGCTATCACTATACCGATCCTGACCAGGCGGCTGAATTTGTTGAACGTACGGGCTGTGACTCATTGGCTGTCGCCATCGGCAACCAGCATGGGGTTTATACGTCAGAGCCACAATTGAACTTTGAGGTCGTCAAACGCGTACGCGATGCCGTTTCTGTTCCGCTGGTTTTGCACGGCGCATCGGGGATCAGTGATACCGACATTAAAACTGCAATTTCGTTGGGTATCGCGAAAATCAACATTCATACGGAGCTCTGTCAGGCCGCAATGGTAGCAGTGAAAGAAAACCAGGATCAGCCTTTCCTGCATTTAGAACGTGAAGTACGTAAAGCTGTAAAAGAACGGGCATTGGAAAAAATTAAACTGTTCGGTTCTGATGGCAAAGCGGAATAATGATATGGATAATCTCGACGTTATTTGCATAGGTGCCGCTATTGTTGATATTCCATTGCAACCGGTCAGTAAAAATATCTTTGATGTGGATTCTTATCCTCTTGAAAGAATCGCAATGACCACCGGGGGTGATGCAATAAATGAAGCAACAATTATTTCTCGTCTGGGCCATCGCACAGCATTAATGAGTCGTGTTGGTAAAGATGCCGCAGGACAATTTATTCTCGACCATTGCCGCAAAGAGAATATTGATATTCAAAGCCTGAAGCAGGACGTCAGCATAGATACCTCTATTAACGTTGGACTGGTGACGGAGGATGGCGAGCGGACGTTTGTCACAAACCGTAACGGTAGTCTGTGGAAATTGAATATTGACGATGTTGATTTTGCGCGGTTTTCTCAGGCGAAATTATTATCACTGGCCAGTATTTTCAACAGTCCTCTATTGGATGGTAAAGCGCTAACAGAAATTTTTACGCAAGCTAAAGCCCGGCAGATGATTATCTGTGCCGATATGATCAAACCACGGTTGAATGAAACGCTGGATGATATTTGCGAAGCATTGAGTTTTGTCGATTATCTGTTTCCTAATTTTGCCGAGGCAAAATTACTCACCGGGAAAGAGACACTGGATGAAATTGCTGACTGCTTTCTTGCGTGCGGCGTAAAAACGGTGGTGATTAAAACGGGTAAAGACGGCTGCTTTATCAAGCGTGGTGACATGACGATGAAGGTGCCGGCGGTCGCAGGAATAACCGCCATCGACACTATTGGCGCGGGCGATAACTTTGCTTCTGGCTTTATAGCGGCTCTGTTAGAAGGCAAAAATCTGCGTGAATGCGCACGCTTTGCCAATGCAACGGCGGCTATCTCGGTTCTAAGCGTCGGTGCCACCACCGGCGTAAAAAACAGAAAGCTGGTCGAACAATTGCTGGAAGAATACGAAGGATAATGAAGGCAAATGAAAAAGATACCTTTAGGCACAACGGATATTACGCTTTCGCGAATGGGGTTGGGGACATGGGCCATTGGCGGCGGTCCTGCATGGAATGGCGATCTCGATCAGCAAATATGTATTGATACGATTCTTGAAGCCCATCGTTGTGGCATTAATCTGATTGATACTGCGCCAGGATATAACTTTGGCAATAGTGAAGTTATCGTCGGTCAGGCGTTAAAAAAACTGCCCCGTGAACAGGTTGTAGTAGAAACCAAATGCGGCATTGTCTGGGAACGAAAAGGGAGTTTATTCAACAAAGTTGGCGATCGGCAGTTGTATAAAAACCTTTCCCCGGAATCTATCCGCGAAGAGGTAGAAGCCAGCTTGCAACGTCTGGGTATTGATTACATCGATATCTACATGACGCACTGGCAGTCGGTGCCGCCATTTTTTACGCCGATAGCTGAAACTGTCGCAGTGCTCAATGAGTTAAAGGCCGAAGGGAAAATTCGCGCTATAGGCGCTGCTAACGTCGATGCTGACCATATCCGCGAGTATCTGCAATATGGTGAACTGGATATTATTCAGGCGAAATACAGTATCCTCGACCGGGCATTGGAAAGCGAACTGCTGCCGCTATGTCGTGATAATGGCATTGTGGTACAGGTTTATTCCCCGCTAGAGCAGGGATTGTTGACCGGTACCATCACTCGTGATTACGTTCCGGGCGGCGCTCGGGCAAATAAAGTCTGGTTCCAGCGTGAAAACATGCTGAAAGTGATTGATATGCTTGAACAGTGGCAGCCACTCTGTGCTCGTTATCAGTGCACAATTCCCACTCTGGCACTGGCGTGGATATTAAAACAGAGTGATTTAATCTCCATTCTTAGTGGGGCTACTGCACCGGAACAGGTACGTGAAAATGTCGCGGCATTGAATATCAACTTATCGGATACAGACGCAACATTGATGAGGGAAATGGCAGAGGCCCTGGAGCGTTAAATACTCAACACGATTCACCTCTGTTTCTGTGAAAACTGTGATGAAAATCTGTGATTCAAACAGGTTATTTTGAAAGTAAACATCGGTTATGCGATAATCGCGCTAATGTGATGTAAAAAGATACAGGGGTGTAATCGTGGCGGCAAAAGACAGGATTCAGGCAATTAAGCAAATGGTTGCCAACGATAAAAAGGTGACAGTCTCAAATTTGAGTGGGATTTTTCAGGTAACCGAAGAAACCATTCGCCGCGATCTTGAGAAGCTGGAAGATGAAGGCTTTTTGACCAGAACCTATGGTGGTGCTGTTTTAAATACAGCGATGTTGACGGAGAATATCCATTTTTATAAGCGCGCTTCATCGTTTTATGAAGAGAAGCAGCTTATTGCACGCAAGGCACTACCCTTTATCGACAATAAAACCACCATGGCAGCCGATTCCAGTAGTACCGTAATGGAATTGCTCAAATTGTTACAGGACCGTAGTGACCTGACGTTGCTAACCAACTCGGCGGAAGCGATTCATGTTCTGGCTCAGTCAGAAATTAAAGTCGTTTCAACGGGTGGGGAACTAAACAAAAATACACTTTCCCTGCAAGGAAGAATTACTAAAGAGATCATCAGCCGCTACCATGTCGATATCATGGTAATGAGTTGTAAAGGTCTAGATATTAACAGCGGCGCGCTGGACTCTAACGAAGCGGAAGCTGAAATCAAAAAGACAATGATCCGTCAGGCGACAGAAGTTGCGTTATTGGTTGATCACTCTAAGTTTGATCGCAAAGCTTTTGTCCAGTTAGCTGACTTTAGTCATATTAATTACATAATAACTGATAAATCACCGGGTGCAGAGTGGATAGCATTTTGCAAAGACAATAATATCCAGCTGGTGTGGTAATTTAAGCACACGTTGTCAATATTATTTGTTCCTGCGCCTGGAAATAAAATGATGATAAAGATGCGGCAAGTGAATTTGCCGCAATTGCTACCTTTTTAGCAAATCCGAGGCACCTAATGGAACAATATGATCAAATTGGCGCAAGACTGGACCGCTTGCCTTTGGCCCGGTTTCATTATCGTATATTTGGTATTATAAGCTTTAGTCTGTTATTAACGGGTTTTTTGAGTTATTCAGGCAATGTTGTTTTAGCAAAGCTGGTAAGCAATGGATGGTCAAATAATTTCCTCAATGCCGCCTTTACCTCGGCATTAATGTTTGGTTATTTCATCGGCTCTCTTACCGGTGGGTTCATCGGTGATTATTTTGGGCGGCGCAGGGCTTTTCGCATAAATCTTCTCATCGTCGGTATTGCGGCAACAGGGGCCGCTTTTGTCCCTGATATGTACTGGCTCATCTTCTTCCGCTTCCTGATGGGCACAGGAATGGGGGCGCTGATTATGGTTGGCTATGCTTCGTTTACGGAGTTTATCCCCGCGACGGTGCGTGGAAAATGGTCCGCGCGGCTCTCATTTGTCGGTAACTGGTCGCCCATGTTGTCTGCGGCGATAGGCGTGGTGGTTATCGCTTTTTTTAGTTGGCGGATAATGTTTCTGCTGGGTGGTATTGTCATACTGTTAGCCTGGTTTCTCTCAGGTAAATACTTTATTGAGTCGCCTCGATGGTTGGCGGGGAAAGGACAAATCGCAGGTGCAGAAAGCCAACTTCGTGAAGTAGAGCAGCAAATTGAAAGAGAGAAGAGTGTTCGTTTACCCCCGCTTACTTTGAATCAGAGCAACAGCAAGGCTAACGTAATCAATGGTACTTTCTGGCTGCTGTTTAAAGGGGAAATGTTACGACGTACATTAGTCGCGATTACTGTTTTAATTGCAATGAATATTTCACTTTATACCATCACCGTATGGATACCGACCATATTTGTTAACTCCGGCATTGATGTCGATAAATCAATATTAATGACTGCTGTTATTATGATTGGCGCTCCGGTAGGAATATTTATTGCGGCATTAATTATTGATCATTTTCCTCGTCGATTATTTGGCTCCGCCTTACTTATTATTATTGCCGTGTTAGGCTATATCTATTCAATTCAGACTACAGAGTGGGCGATTTTAATCTATGGCCTGGTGATGATCTTCTTTTTATACATGTATGTTTGCTTCGCGTCGGCGGTTTATATCCCGGAGCTCTGGCCAACGCATTTACGCTTGCGCGGTTCGGGTTTCGTTAATGCCGTCGGACGGATCGTCGCGGTCTTCACGCCTTATGGCGTTGCGGCACTATTAACGCATTATGGGTCAATCACGGTGTTTATGGTGCTTGGCGTGATGTTAGTGCTCTGTGCGCTGGTTCTCTCCATTTTTGGCATCGAAACGCGGAAGGTGTCGCTGGAAGAGATTTCTGAGGTGAATTAAATCTTTCGTTGATGGCGTCAATTGCCAGATGTACCACTGACGTGTTTTATCTGGCCTACAATGGCAGTACAGAATTGTAGGCCAGCATAAAATTACTCCTGCGTCTCTTCCCAGTCTGCCAGCGTATATAGCGTTGCCCCAGCTGCTGACATCTCCATAAACGCGTGCGCACTGTCCTGTGGCTGGATATTCACACCACGACAACCATCGGTAATCACATTAACCTTATAACCTAACTGTAACGCGTCCAGTACGGTAAACTTCACGCAATAGTCAGTAGCCAGGCCCATAATGATCAATTCATCGATTTCATGATCGCGTAACCAGTCATCGAGCGTGGTTTTCTGCCGACGGCCGTTATCAAAAAAGGCACTGTAACTGTCAACTAAAGGATTTTCGCCTTTATGGAACACCGCTGCGATCGCTTTTTGGTTCAGTAACGGATGTAATTGTGCGCCTTCACTGTTCTGCACACAGTGATCTGGCCAGAAGGTTTGTGGCAAACCGTCGAGTTGGCCTTGCGTATAAGGCTCTACACCGTGCTGACTGGCAAAACTGCCGTGATTCGCCGGGTGCCAGTCCTGACTGGCGATAACCGCTTCACCGCGCGACTGGCACCAGTCAATCAGGCGGTTAGCGACATCCACCGTACTGTCACCTTCCGGCACGGCGAGCGCGCCACCAGCACAGAAATCATTTTGTAAATCGACCAGTAACAGGGCGCGAGGGGGCATTGCAGTCTCCTTAATCATCCGGCGTCAGTTCGCCGCGCAGGTTTTGGCTCATGGCCTTGCGAATGGTTTCAGTATCCAGTTCCTGGCTAAGCAGGTAATGCAGTTTGGTTAGTGTGGCTTCTACAGTCATATCTGCACCGCCAATAACGCCGGCATGGGCGAGGGCGTTACCGGTGGCATAACCACCCATGTTCACTTTACCGGACATACATTGTGTCAGGTTGACCACCACAATACCGCGATCGCTGGCTTCTTGTAATTCCTGCAGGAAGGCTTTGTTTTGTGGCGCATTACCCACGCCATATGAGCGCAGAATCAATGCTTTCACCGGTTGGCGCAGAAAATTGCGCACGACGTCAGCAGAAATCCCTGGATAAATCGTCACTACGCCAATCGGTTGTGGGGTGATTGGATGAACGATCAATTCCCCTTCACCGTGCGGGGCGGGTGGCGTATTCAAACGACGAATATGGATACCTGCTTCCAGTAACGGAGGAAGGTTTGGAGAGGCAAACGCATCAAAACCATCGGCATGGGCTTTGGTGGTACGGTTGCCACGATAAAGTCGATTATTAAAAAAGAGAGTTACTTCGTTGATAGGATAATTCGCCGCAACGTACAACGCATTCAGCAGATTAATTTGTCCGTCAGAGCGTAACTCAGCTAGCGGGATTTGTGACCCTGTCACAATGACCGGTTTACCGAGATTCTCGAGCATGAACGACAGCGCAGAGGCGGTATACGCCATCGTGTCGGTGCCGTGCAGAATGACAAAACCATCATAGTCGTCATAATGCGCTTTAATATCTTCAGCAATATGCTGCCAGTCTTCTGGCGTCATATCTGAAGAGTCCATCAGCGGCGTATATTCATGAATGGTGAAATCTGGCATCTCCGGGCGATGGAATTCCGGCATCAGCGCCAGTTGGCGCTGTAGATGACCTGACACCGGAATATAACCCTGCTCGGAACGCTGCATCCCGATGGTCCCGCCCGTGTAGGCGACGTAAATTGATTTCTTTTGCATGATATTGATATGAATGATATCGAAAGAGCAAAAGTATATACGTGAGGCAGGGGGAGCGCACCTGATACTATGCGGATAAGGAAATATGGGGCGAGACAGCGGGAAGAGGATTCGTCGAGGTAAAAAAATGTGGCCGACGATCTGTCGGCCACTCAGTACAAGACTTAACGCACGTTGGCGCAGGTCAGGCAAAACGCATAACGGTTTTGTGGGTCGTTAAACGCGGCCAGCTTGTCGCTTTCACTTTTAACGGTAGAGGCTACCGAGGCCAGCGGTGCAGGTAACATGGCCTGGAACGCATCTGGCAACATTGCCCGGACAGAACCAGACATGTTGTCCATCACTTTGTCGAAGAAGGTCGGTTCATCAACGTAGTATTCCAGATGCCACTGTTTCACTTTTGCCAGCTCTGCTGCTTTGGCGACCGCATCATCGAAATCCCCGAGACTATCGACCAGCCCGTTAGCTTTTGCATCCTGACCGGTCCAGACGTGGCCCTGGGCGATTTTATCAATCTGCTCCGGCGTCGAATGACGCGCATCAGCAACCAGCGTGATAAAGCGTTTATAGCCATTCTCAATGCTTAACTGCATCATCTGCTGCGCTTCCGGCGGCAGTGCCCTGGTGATAGAAACATCCGCCAGCGGTGAAGTTGAGACACCATCAGTATGAACACCAATCGAATCCAGACTATTTTCTACGGTGGTGATCACGCCGAAGATACCGATAGAACCGGTCAGGGTGCTGGGGTTAGCCACAATGTAATTAGCTGGCGTGGAAATCCAGTAACCACCAGATGCTGCCATGCCACCCATCGATACAACCACAGGCTTACCCGCTGCCCGGGCTGCTGCCAGTTCAGCGCGAATCACTTCAGACGCGGTAACGCTGCCGCCTGGGCTATTAACACGCAGGACAATCGCTTTCACTTTCGGGTCAAGGCGAGCGTCGCGGATTTGTGCCGCAGTGGTATCACCGCCAACATTCCCCTGAGTTTCCTCGCCATCCATAATTGCGCCATTAGCGAAGACGACACCGATACTGTCACCGGTATCTGCCGGCGTTTTCAATGCGTAATCGTAATAACTGATGGCGCGATAATTTTTATCAGTTTTACTCCAGCCGAACTCTTTGGTCAGAGTTTTTTCGATTTCGGCACTCGATGCCAGTGCATCGACCAGCTTGTTTTCCAGCGCATATTTCGCGGTATCGCCACCGGTTTTGGTTAAACCCTCAAGCACCCCTTGCGCGCCAGGGAATACCTGCTGAGCAGGGATCTGCCGGTTAGCGGCAACAGTATTCAGATAGTTTTGCCACAGCTCACCAATCCAGCGGCTGTCAGCTTCGCGGGCTGCCGGTGACATATCATCACGAATAAACGGTTCAACGGCAGATTTATACGTACCCACGCGGAACACATGGGTGGAAACTTTCAGCTTATCCAGTAACGATTTGTAGTACAGACCGTTGGTAGCAAAACCGTGCAGATCCACCACGCCTTGCGGAGACAGCCAAATTTTATTGGCGAAACTGGCGAGATAATATTGCCCCTGGCTGTAGTTCTCGCCAACGGCATAAACCGGTTTCCCGCTGTCACGAAACTCTTTCAGGGCTTTGCCGATGTACTGCATAGACGGTTGGTCGCCGCCTGCGAAGTTTTTCAGATCCATCACGATACCTGTGATATTGCGGTCATCCTTCGCCTGGCGAATGGTATTGACGATATCAAACAGTGAGTTTTCCTGCAGACGATCGGAACTGGCACCAAGCAGTTGGCGGCTTAATTTACTAAACCGCTGAGAACTGTCGGGTTTATCGACGATCACACCAGAAATGTCCAGCAGCAGTGCGCCACGACTGGCCGTTTCTTTCGAATCACCACCACTGACCTGCATCCAAATCCCCACACCAACCAGTACGAGAAAAATAAAGAACAGGTTAAGTACCATTTCACGGACGAAATTCAGCAGACGCCACGTCCATTTAAAAAATCCGGCAATAAATCGCCAAAGGGTTCGCATGTATTCTCCCAACTTAAGGTCACACCTGTCACAGGCGCAATAGATGTGGTTATCGTAATGACCCAACCGGCACTTGTCAGCAGGAATTGCGGACTGTGCTGTAACAAAATCCACTCTCGTGTTAATTTTGTGAATAAATATCACGACAGGAGTTAATCAAATGGATGCACTCGAACTATTGATCAATCGCCGTAGCGCCTCCCGCCTGGCTGAACCCGCGCCAACGGGTGAACAACTGCAAAACATCCTGCGTGCGGGGATGCGTGCGCCGGACCATAAGTCCATGCAACCGTGGCATTTTTTTGTGATTGAAGGGGAAGGGCGCGAGCGTTTCAGCGCCGTTCTGGAGCAGGGGGCGATTGCTGCCGGTAGTGATGACAAAGCCATCGACAAAGCCCGTAATGCGCCGTACCGCGCACCGCTCATCATCACGGTGGTGGCGAAATGCGAAGAGAATCATAAAGTCCCGCGCTGGGAACAGGAAATGTCTGCGGGATGCGCGGTCATGGCGATGCAAATGGCAGCAGTTGCCCAGGGGTTTGGCGGCATCTGGCGCAGTGGCGCATTAACTGAAAGTCCGGTAGTGCGTGAAGCATTCGGTTGCCGTGAGCAGGATAAAATTGTCGGTTTTCTCTACCTTGGTACGCCGCAGCTGAAAGCATCTACGTCGATTAACGTCCCGGACCCGACGCCGTTTGTCACTTATTTCTGATAATTGTCGCGAAACTGTCTGGATTGTGAGCAAAGGCGCAGGAATTCAGACACTCTCACTTATCACTTCACGGAATGAGGGTTACCATACCCGGATTGCATTGACAGGAGATGTCCATGAGCGAGAACTCGATTCGTTTGACCCAATACAGCCACGGAGCTGGTTGCGGCTGTAAAATTTCCCCAAAAGTGTTGGAAACTATCCTGCACAGTGAGCAGGCGAAGTTTGTTGATCCGAATTTGCTTGTGGGTAATGAAACCCGCGACGATGCGGCGGTGTACGATCTGGGCAATGGCACCAGCGTTATCAGTACCACCGACTTCTTTATGCCGATCGTTGATAATCCTTTCGATTTTGGCCGCATTGCGGCGACTAACGCCATCAGTGATATCTTCGCGATGGGTGGCAAACCGATTATGGCGATTGCGATCCTCGGCTGGCCTATTAACAAACTATCCCCTGAAATTGCCCGCGAAGTAACCGAAGGTGGACGCTATGCATGCCGTCAGGCGGGTATTGCGCTGGCTGGCGGTCACTCCATCGATGCGCCGGAGCCGATTTTTGGTCTGGCGGTAACGGGGATCGTACCGACCGAGCGAGTGAAGAAAAACAGTACCGCACAAGCCGGATGTAAACTGTTCCTGACGAAACCGCTGGGGATCGGCGTTCTTACCACGGCTGAGAAAAAATCACTGCTGAAACCAGAACATCAGGGACTGGCGACGGAAGTGATGTGCCGGATGAACATCGCAGGCGCGTCCTTTGCCAACATCGAAGGCGTAAAAGCGATGACCGACGTTACGGGCTTTGGTCTGCTGGGGCATTTAAGCGAAATGTGTCAGGGGGCTGGTGTGCAGGCGCGCGTCGACTATGAAGCGATCCCGAAACTGCCGGGGGTTGAAGAGTACATTAAGTTGGGCGCAGTGCCTGGCGGCACCGAACGTAACTTTGCCAGCTACGGTCATCTGATGGGTGAAATGCCGCGTGAAGTGCGCGATCTGCTGTGCGATCCGCAAACTTCTGGCGGTCTGCTGCTGGCGGTCATGCCGGAAGCAGAAAATGAGGTCAAAGCTACAGCCGCCGAGTTTGGCATTGAACTGACGGCGATTGGCGAACTGGTGCCAGCGCGCGGCGGTCGTGCCATGGTTGAGATCCGTTAATTCAATGCGGTTGTTTATTGCCGAAAAACCGAGTCTGGCGCGCGCCATTGCTGATGTCCTGCCCAAACCGCATCGGAAAGGCGATGGCTTTATCGAGTGCGGTAATGGTCAGGTGGTGACCTGGTGTATCGGTCACCTGCTTGAGCAGGCGCAGCCAGACGCCTACGACAGCCGCTATGCGCGCTGGAATCTTGCTGATTTGCCGATTGTCCCGGAAAAGTGGCAATTACAGCCCCGACCCTCCGTGACTAAACAACTTAATGTCATCAAACGCTTCCTGCATGAAGCCAGCGAAATCGTTCACGCCGGTGACCCGGATCGCGAAGGGCAATTACTGGTGGATGAAGTGCTGGACTATCTGCAACTGGCACCGGAAAAGCGCCAGCAGGTGCAGCGTTGCTTGATAAACGACCTGAACCCGCAGGCGGTTGAGCGGGCGATCGACCGTCTTCGTTCCAACAGTGAGTTTGTACCGCTGTGCGTTTCTGCGCTGGCGCGAGCGCGTGCCGACTGGCTGTACGGCATCAATATGACCCGTGCGTATACTATTCTCGGTCGCAATGCCGGTTATCAGGGCGTACTTTCCGTGGGACGCGTGCAGACGCCCGTGCTCGGGCTGGTAGTGCGCCGCGACGAAGAGATTGAAAACTTCGTGGCGAAAGATTTCTTTGAAGTCAAAGCGCATATCGTGACACCTGCCGATGAGCGGTTTACCGCTATCTGGCAACCGAGCGAAGCGTGTGAACCTTATCAGGATGAAGAAGGGCGCTTGTTACATCGTCCGCTGGCGGAGCATGTGGTCAACCGCATCAGCGGCCAACCGGCTATTGTCACCAGCTATAACGATAAACGGGAATCAGAATCCGCACCGCTGCCGTTTTCGCTTTCGGCGTTGCAGATTGAAGCGGCAAAACGCTTTGGTCTGAGTGCGCAGAACGTGCTTGATATCTGCCAGAAGTTGTACGAAACGCACAAGCTAATCACTTATCCGCGTTCCGATTGTCGCTATCTGCCGGAAGAGCATTTTGCCGGACGCCACGCAGTGATGAATGCCATCAGCGTTCATGCACCGGACTTGTTACCGCAGCCAGTGGTCGATCCAGATATACGCAACCGCTGCTGGGATGACAAAAAGGTCGATGCGCACCACGCCATCATCCCGACCGCACGGAGTTCTGCGATCAACCTGACGGAGAACGAAGCGAAGGTCTATAACCTGATTGCCCGTCAGTATTTGATGCAGTTCTGCCCGGATGCGGTGTTCCGCAAGTGTGTTATCGAACTGGAAATAGCCAAAGGTAAATTTGTCGCTAAAGCCCGTTTTCTTGCCGAAGCAGGCTGGCGCACGCTGTTAGGCAGCAAAGAGCGCGATGAAGAAAACGATGGCACGCCGCTGCCTGTGGTGGCGAAAGGCGATGAGTTGCTGTGTGAAAAAGGTGAAGTGGTAGAGCGGCAAACGCAGCCGCCGCGCCATTTTACCGATGCAACACTGCTTTCGGCGATGACCGGGATCGCGCGCTTTGTGCAGGACAAAGATCTGAAAAAGATCCTCCGTGCTACCGATGGTCTGGGGACAGAAGCAACACGTGCCGGGATTATTGAACTGTTGTTCAAGCGTGGTTTCCTGACCAAAAAAGGGCGCTATATCCACTCCACCGACGCTGGAAAAGCGTTATTCCATTCGCTGCCGGAGATGGCAACGAGACCGGACATGACCGCGCACTGGGAATCGGTGCTGACGCAAATCAGCGAAAAGCAGTGTCGCTATCAGGACTTTATGCAGCCG